>Ga0207929_1000092_pt1 | contig 25330 bp, 27 predicted proteins | sample NGESurdeep072012_FD_184466 | JGI IMG/M metagenome (GOLD analysis project Ga0207929, IMG submission 184466) | Arctic peat soil microbial communities from Barrow, Alaska - NGEE Surface sample 53-1 deep-072012 (SPAdes) | ecosystem: Environmental > Terrestrial > Soil > Wetlands > Peat ... | reverse complement strand
GCCGCCGAAGTATTTGTCGGTGACCGGCGCCCAGGTGATTCCGCCGTCGGTCGTCTTGAAGACTCCGCCCCCGGTCGTTCCGAAGTAGTACTCATTGGGGCGCTTGCTCGAGCCGGCTACCGCGACCGAGCGTCCTCCTCGAAACGGGCCGATCTCGCGCCACCGAAGGGCGGCGAACGCACTGCTGTCGTACGCGCCCGATGACGTCGGTGAGCCCGGAACGGGCCGGCCGGGAAGCGGCCGACGTTGTGAAGTGGCGGACGACGGAGGGAGGGACGTAAGAGCGGCGCCAACCAACAGGCAAAGGGCGCGAGGATTCACTATCAGTTCTCCGGGCGGGCGAGGGTGAGTGGGCGCTTGTATGTAGCGAACACTCCAACCGGTCGGCAAGTGGTCGCGGTGCCTGAGCGGCGGCGCGGGAGATTTCGCGCCGCTATTCAGTCTTGGAGGTGCCCGCGGTTTTCTGACGGCGGCTAGCGGAGAAACCTCTCCGCAAGCTGCGTGAGCCGTTCGTCTCCCTCGCGCTCAGCGCGCGCGCGAATCGCCTCCACGAAGGGGCGCAGCTTTTTTTCGCCCCAGTAGTATCCAGTTGCGCTCTCGGCGCTTCCCGTGTCGCCGGATCGCGCGCCCTCGAGCAACGCCTCGGCCGCAGCCTGGTCGTAGCCGGGGTCGCTGCGGGCGGGAAGAGAATAGCGTTTCCCCGGATCGCCCCACCCAGCATCTTCTTTTACGAATGCTCGCGACATTGTACCTGCCCTCGACGGAACTCATGTAATGTCGCAGCTTTCACGACGGGTATCACGGGACTTGCAGGTTATGTTCGCAATCCCGAAACCACGGAGGCTGGATGACAGAGGAATCCTTTGAGGAGCAGCAGGAGGCACTCGACCCGCATCGCCGCGAGGAGCGAGATGGAGCTGCGCTCGAGCTGGCTGGGCGACTGCGACAGAAGGGAGTGCTCCTCACTGGACGCGAGAGCAGCGGTCAGCTGGACGACCTGATGACCGCCATCGATCGCTTCGAGGCGGGGGTGATCGCCCGCGGCGGAGACCTCTTCGTGAACACCCCCTTCTCCAATCCGCCGGAGAATCCCGATTTCGTGATTCCCCTTCGCGTCCCCGGAGAGGATCCGGAGGCTTATGCGTCGCGCATCAATGCGGCCGCCGAGCGGTTGGAGACAGCCGACCTTTAGAGCCAGCTGCGGTGGATAGCGCCACCCGCCGGAGTATCCGCTGGGCGCAGGCCGGCCTGCTGATAAATGCGGTCCTGGTGCTCGTAAAGCTGTTTGCGGGCATCGTCGGTCACGCCAATGCGCTGGTGGCCGACGCCGTTGAGTCGTCGGCAGATATTTTCTCTTCGCTGATAGTGTGGATGGGCCTGAGCATCGCCGCCCGCCCCGCCGACGAAGACCACCCATACGGCCACGGCAAGGCCGAGCCGCTCGCCGCCGCGGTCGTCTCGCTGATGCTGCTTGGCGCTGCGGTTGGCATCTCGATCCTGTCAATTCATGAGATTCTCGCCCCCCAACACCTTCCGGCGCCATTCACGCTTTTCGTCGCGGCGGGCGTAATCTTCGTCAAGGAAATCCTCTACAGAAGGGTGTCGCGCGTCGGCAAGGATGTGGGGAGCACCGTTGTAGCCGCGGACGCATGGCACCACCGAGCGGATGCGATCAGCTCACTCGCCGCGTTCGTCGGAATCAGCATCGCGCTAATAGGCGGGCCCGGCTGGGAAGCTGCCGACGACTGGGCGGCGCTCGTCGCTGCTCTGCTTGTTGCCGTGAACGGGGTGCGAACTCTCCGCCCCGCGATCTCGGGGCTGATGGATGAAGCGCCCGACCGTTCGGTCAAGGAGCGAGTGCTGGAAGCGGCGTGCTCGGTGGAGGGCGTCCGAAACGTGGAGAATCTGAAAGTGCGACGGTCCGGGCTTGGGTTTTACGCCGACGTTCACGTGCAGGCCGACCCCTCGATCTCGCTCGAGGACGCGCACGAGATCGGGGCGAAAGTCAAATATGCGATCCTGGGGGCGATTCCAAGCGTCGTCGGCGTACTGGTTCACATGGAGCCCCATCGGCAGAGTGGAAAACTGTCGGAAGACCCGGTGCTGAGCCTCCCGCCGGTTTAATCCGCCGCCGACTTGAACCCCGCGGCTAGGTTCGATTCCAGTCGCCGCTCTTTCCGCCGCGCTTCTCGGTGAGCCGCACCTCCGAGATCTCCATTCCGCGGTCGAGCGCTTTCGCCATATCGTAAATCGTGAGCAAGGCGACGGTGACGGCAGTGAGCGCTTCCATCTCGACTCCGGTCCTTCCACGCGTCGATGCCCACGCTGTCACGCGAATCCCGGGTAGCGATCGATCCACCTCCAGATCCACTCCGGTGTCCGTCAGAGCGATTGGGTGACAGAGGGGAATGAGCTCGGCTGTGCGCTTCGCTGCCATTATTCCGGCGATGCGCGCGGCGGCGATGGCGTCGCCCTTGGCGAGAGCGTGTCGCTCGATTGCATCCAGCGCATCGATGCTCATCGTTATCGAGCCTTCCGCGCGAGCCGTGCGCGCGGTCTCCGCCTTCCCGCCGACATCGACCATGCGGGCTCGTCCCTCATCGTCCAGATGCGTAAGCTCGTTCATGTCAGCGTCTCGGACAGCTCTCGAATCAGCTTCGCGGTGATAAGCTGCGGGCTGACGTTTCCACTCGCGTAGGTCTGCGCCCTGAGAACCGCATCGACCGCGCGGGCCGCTGAGGCAGCGGCGGAGACATCCTCTTTGTGAAGTGCGTCACGCGCGCGCTCACCCAATAGCTCGATCAGCGCCTCCAGCGTATCGGCGAAGGCGCCGCGCGCGCCCGCGGACCCCTGCAAGAGAGCCGTGAAGTAAACCAAGGACCGACGCTCGCTAACCGCAGCATCGACGATTTTGCGCGCGTTGATCGTCGCCCTGGCGTCGGTTTCACCAGTGAGGAGTCTTCCCGGCGCGCCCGCGGCCGCGCGCACGCGCTCGGACGTGGTCATCTTCGCTTTGGAGTCGAGCGCTTTCTTGACGACCGGATTCTCCACGAAAGCACGGACCGCGCTGTCCTGGACGAGTGGCACCCGGACCGCCACGACGCGAGAGCGGATGGTTGGCAAGAGCGCTCCCGGCTCGCTCGATGTCAGGATGATCGTCGTGTCAGCGGGCGGCTCCTCGAGCAGCTTGAGAAATGCGTTCGCCGCCATGTCCGCACCTTCCTGCGGTACCATCCGCTCGGCATCGCCGATGATGAAGATCTTTCGCTTTCCCATCGCTGGTGAGATCACCGCTCTCTGAATGAGCGAGCGAACAGTCGCGACGTATATCCCTTCCGTGCCGGATGGAGCCGCGTAGAGTCCGTTTGCCGCGGCGCGCTCGACCGTGGCTTCGGCGTAGTCGTCACGCACTTGCTCGAGATCCGGATCGGAATCCTTGAGCCGCGGCCGGGGAAAGATCCAGTGAAGATCCGGATGTGTCAGCTCGGCGACGTAGCGGCAGGTCTTGCACGCGCCACAGGGCGAGTCCGCCTCCGTGCAAAGCAGGCGCTGCGCCAGCCAGAGAGCGAGACGCTGCTTGCCGACTCCGCGCGGCCCCTGGAAGAGCAGGCTCGCCGGCAACGTTCCGGCGCTAATGCTCTCGGCGAGCCGCTCGCGCAGCTGTTCATGTCCGTAAAGTTCGACGATCGGCACGTCGAAATATGGTCACGGCGACGTCCGGGGTCAGGTGCCTTGCGGTGGTCCGGCGCTGGCACATTTTCTGACCTGAATGAGAGCATCAGTTCGGAGGTCGATCAGAAGCTCCTCACGAGGCGAAAGCCCGACGATCTGCCCGCTTTCTGCGCCAAGCTGGTGGAGCTGCTGGCCGACGCCATAGACGAGCGGCGTCTGGACAAGATGGTAGAGCAGAGCTTCCCGGCCAGCGACCCATTGTCCGGACCGATTGCTCTGGGGTAGGAGGGAAAGGAATACGCAAGAAAGCAGCCCAGCTTTGTGTCGCAAAGTACTTGACAGCCGTTAAACCAACCCCTAATTTCGCTCCCATGGCTTCGGTCACACCCCTACATCGCGCTCCGGCGCCAGAACCACCAGCGCTGCACGTGCGCGCGATGGACAATCTCGCCTTCATCCGCGACACGATGGAGGCGGCGGGCGCATTCACCGCCGTATCGGGTTGGGGAATGGTGGCGGTCGGAGTCATCGCCACAATCGCGGCGACGATCGCCAGCGCGCAGCACTCGGCGCTGGAGTCGATTTACGTCTGGATGGCGGCGGCTGTTCTCGCTCCCGCCGTGATGCTGTGGGCAATCGTGCAAAAGGCGCGCAGAGCGCATGTGCCGTTGCTCTCCGGGCCAGGCCGGAAATTCATTCTGAGCTTTTCTCCGCCGATGTTTGTCGGCGCGCTGCTGACAATTGTCCTTTACCGCGCAGGCCTCGTTGCCGCGATTCCGGGAATGTGGCTGCTCCTCTATGGAACGGGAGTCGTTGCCGGCGGCGCGTTCTCGGTGAGAGTGGTGCCGGTGATGGGGATCTGCTTCATGCTGGCGGGGACTCTTGCCCTTTTCACTCCGGCGACGTGGAACGACTGGATCATGGCTTCCGCGTTCGGCGGTCTTCACATCGCGTTTGGAATTCCGATCGCATGGAGGCACGGTGGCTAAGCACGGAACCGCGCGTGACGACCGTCGCCCAACGGTGGGAGACTTGCGAACCGTTCGCGGGAAATCGGAAGGTAGCGCGGCTGTATCGCGAGCCGACTCCCTCGACCGGCTCATTCACGAGCGCCTGCGGCTCGGGATCGTGAGCGCTCTTGCCGTCAACGATTCACTCAGCTTCAGCGACCTCAAAAAGCTGATGAAGACGACAGATGGCAATCTCAGTGTGCACGCCCGTAAGCTCGAGGAAGCGGAGTACATAGCGTGCACCAAGTCCTTCGAGGGGCGGATGCCGAAAACCGAGTACCGGCTGACCGCCGCGGGACGGCGCGCGCTCGAGCGTTACCTCGATCACATGGAGGCGCTCATTCGCGCCACGCGGGAGCGCTGACAGAGTGCCCCATACCCACCACGCAATGAAGCACACGCACGCCCGTCATCCGCCCGCAAGCGGGCACCCGCAGCCTTCTTCGGCGGAATCAGGAATTCATGTCGCCATCATCATGGATGGCAATGGACGATGGGCGAACGCGCGGGGGCGTCCGCGCACCGCTGGTCACATTGCCGGCGCGCGCGTCGTGCGAAAGATCGTCGAGGCCGCTCCCGACAGCGGGATCGGAATGCTGACGCTTTACGCGTTTTCCGCGGACAACTGGGCGCGCCCCTCGCGCGAAGTCGCGCTGCTGATGCGACTGTTCCGCCGCTACCTGGTTGCCGAGACGGACCGATGCGTAACGAACGACGTGCGCATGCGGATCATCGGACGTCGCGATCGCATTCCGGCCGAGCTGCTTCGCGCAATCAGAGCCGCCGAGGACGCAACCAAGCAGGGCGCCCGGCTCGATCTGCGTATTGCAGTTGATTACTCCGCCCGCGACGCGCTGATGAGAGCTGCCCAGCGCCTGAGTGGCGCCGAGAGCATCACCCGAGAGGATCTTTCGCGAGCGATGTCGGACGTGTATCACTGGGAAGGCGAGTCCAGGGATGTCGACCTTTTGATCCGCACGGGCGGCGAGCAGCGTCTGAGCGATTTCCTTCTCTGGGAATGCGCCTACGCCGAGCTGTACTTCACTGATCGCCGCTGGCCCGATTTTACCTCCGCCGACCTTCAGAGCGCGGTGAACGAGTTCCACTCCAGAGAGAGAAGGTTCGGCACCCTGCCGGCTGCAGCGGCGGGCTGAGTCTCGCTGGCGGCTGGCATCCACAGAACCGAAGCAGGGCGCCGTACGCTGACCCATGGTGAATCGCTGGGAGCTCTTCCGGTGGAGTTCCGGGACGGTCAGTTAGGGTCCTCCACACCTATCTAACGCTGGGGCCCTGCGATCTGGACGGAGCTCTTAACGCCGAGCCTGGGTGCCCGTCTAACTCAACAGCCGCAGCATTTCCGCGAGCGGCGCTCAACAGTTGTGGAGGATTTTGAAATGTCGTCAGTTCGTACCTTGGCGCTCGGCGCCTTGATGATCGTTGGTGTGGCGGGTGTCTCAGCGGCCCAGTCTGCCACGACTCCGCCTTCGCGCGGATCTCGCTCCAGCCAGATGCAGGGTCGCAGAGCCCCCGGTGGTGGCGAGTTCGGCCGTGATCTAAACCTGACCGACGCGCAGAAGGCGCAGATCAAGACGATCCGCGCGAAGTACCAGCCGCAGAACGAAGCGCTCCGGACACAGGCGAAGCCTTTCATGGATGCCGCCCGCGCAGCTCGCCAGAAGGGTGATACCGCCGCGGCCCGCAGCAGCATGGAGAAGGCCCGCCAGGTGATGCAGGGTGGCCAGTCTTACCGCACTCAGGAAAACGCGGAGATTCGCGCCATCCTGACGCCTGCTCAGCAGGCGAAGTTCGATGCTCGCCAGAAAGCGATGGCCGAGCGTGGAAAGGGCGGACACAAAGGCTGGGGCAAGAAGGGCAAGACTGCCCCGGCAGTAAAGTAGTAAACAGTAGCGACTCTCAAGAATCAAAGAGCTTCCGGCGCTGAAAAGTGCCGGAGGCTCTTTGCATCTGCTCTCAGACTATCCCCGCATCGCCGCAAAAACTAATTTTGCGAGGAAGGAACTCGTTCAGCCCGATTGCTCACGCGCCGCCCCGGCGCGAGGTATCTGATCAATGGCATCTGAAGTCGTCCAGCTCACGCGCCGCGGTTTCGGCCAGACGACGCGCCGCGACGCGTGGTGGATTCAACCACTCGTAGTCTTCATAGTGCTCGCCAGCTTTCTCGTGTACGCGACGTGGGCGGCGTTCCAAAACAAGTTCTACGCGTTCGGGAACTACCTTTCTCCGTTCTACTCTCCGCTGCTGTTCTCCGATTCGCCGCACGCGTGGATCCACGGCGGCCGGCCGTTCTGGATCCCCGCGTTCCTTCCATTTTCGCCGGCTCTTCTGATCCTCCCTTTTCCCGCCGGCTTCCGGCTCACCTGCTACTACTATAGGGGGGCATACTACAAGAGCTTCTGGGCCGACCCGCCAAACTGTGCCGTGGGCGAGCCCCGCGCGAGTTATCGGGGCGAGAGATTCCTTCCCCTCGTGATCCAGAACGTTCACCGCTACTTCCTCTACGCGGCGCTGGTCTTCCTCGTCATCCTGTCCAGCGACGCCTACAAGGCTATGTGGTTCTTCAACAGGGACACGGGCCGACAGAATTTCGGAATCGGGCTCGGGACGATCGTCCTCGTCGTCAACGTGATCCTGCTCGGCGGCTACACGCTGGGATGCCATTCGCTTCGCCATTTGGTGGGCGGCTATCTCGACCAGCTTTCTCGCGCGCCAGCCCGGAAAAAAACCTACGACTGCGTCAGCTGCCTCAATCGAGGTCACATGCGCTGGGCCTGGCTCAGCCTGGTCTGGGTCGCATTCTCAGACGTGTTCATCAGACTATGCGCGATGGGCATCTGGCACGATGTGAGGCTTTTCTAGGTGGCTGAATACCAGAGGCACGAGCACGATGTGCTCGTGATAGGCGCCGGAGGCGCGGGGCTGCGCGCTGCAATCGAGTCGGCGCACAGCGGAGCGTCGGTGGGTCTCATCTGCAAGTCGCTGCTCGGCAAGGCGCACACGGTGATGGCCGAGGGAGGAATCGCTGCCGCACTCGCCAACGTCGATGACCGCGACAACTGGAAGGTTCATTTCGCCGACACGATGCGCGGCGGCCAGTATCTCAACAACTGGCGGATGGCGGAGATTCACGCGAAGGAAGCGCCTGACCGCGTTAATGAGCTCGAGGCGCTTGGGGCGGTGTTCGATAGAACGGCGGATGGCCGGATCCTCCAGCGCAACTTCGGCGGCCACAAATATCCGCGGCTCGCTCACGTGGGCGATCGCACCGGGCTCGAGATCATTCGTACTCTGCAGGACCATGCCGTTCACCAGCCGATCGATGTGCATATGGAGTGCACCATCGTCTCGCTCCTCAAGGACGGCAATCGTATCTCCGGCGCTCTGGGCTACGATCGTGAGCGAGGGCGGTTCAAACTGTTCGAGGCGAAGGCGGTAGTACTCGCCACCGGCGGCATTGGGAGAGCGTTCAGCGTCACCAGCAACAGCTGGGAGTACACCGGTGACGGACAGGCGCTCGCGTACAACGCGGGGGCCGCTCTCCAGGACATGGAATTCGTGCAGTTCCATCCGACCGGAATGGTGTGGCCGCCGAGCGTACGCGGAATTCTCGTGACCGAGGGCGTGCGGGGCGAAGGGGGAATTCTGGTGAACAAGGAAGGGCGACGCTTCATGTTCGACGACATCCCCGAGAACTACCGCGGCCAGACCGCCGACAACGAAGAGGAAGGGTGGCGCTATACGCAGGGCGACAAGAACGCGCGCCGCCCGCCTGAGCTGCTCACGCGGGATCACGTCGCGCGCGCCATCATGAAAGAGGTCCGCGAGGGCAGGGGAAGCCCGCACGGCGGAGTATTCCTCGACATTTCGTGGATCAGCTCGAAGCTCTCCAACGCCGAAGAGCACATCAAGAAAAAACTTCCGAGCATGTACCACCAGTTCAAGCAGCTCGCCGACATCGACATCACGAAGGAGCCGATGGAAGTAGGACCGACGACGCACTACGTGATGGGCGGAATCCGCGTCGATGGCGACACGCAGATGTCTTCCGTACCCGGTCTCTTCGCCGCGGGCGAAGTGGGTGCCGGCTTGCACGGCGCGAACAGGCTGGGCGGGAACTCCCTCTCCGACCTCGTGGTGTTCGGAATGCGGGCCGGCAAGTACGCCGCGGAATTCGCGGCGAGGCAGTCGTCAGCCAAGGTCGATACGCAGCAGGCGGACGCGATCGTCCGCGTGGCGCTCGAGCCGTTCGACCGTGCTGGTGGCGGCGAAGGCCCCTACCAGGTGGAGCACGATCTTCAAACGATGATGCAGGCGCTGGTGGGCATCGTGCGTCGGGAAGACGAGATGCGGCGCGCGCTCGAGGCCCTGAAGACGCTGAAAGAAAGGGCGCGAAAGGTTTCCGTTACAGGAAACAGGGAGTACAATCCGGGGTGGCATACGGCGCTCGACCTACAGAATCTTTTGACCGTATCGGAGATTGTCGCTCGCGCGGCCCTGGAAAGAAAGGAGAGCCGTGGCGGACACTTTCGCGACGACTTCCCCGAGAAGGATCCGAGCTACGGCAAGTTCAACATCGTCATCCGGCGCGGGGCGAATGGTGAGATGCAGGTGACGCGCGAGCCGATTCCCGAGATGCGGGAAGATCTCAAGAAGATCGTCGAGGAAAACAAGTAATGGCCTCCAACCAGTCGTTCGCGCAAAACATCGTCGAAAGCGGCCAGCGAGCCGCCGCCAGGAGCAATACGAGCGCCGGCACCGAAACGCGCGCCGCGACCTTTCGCATCTGGCGCGGCATGGGCGCGAGCGGACAGCTCAAGGATTACTCGACGAGCGTCTCGGAAGGCATGGTCGTCCTCGATGCGATTCACCAGATCCAGGCAGAGGGTGCCACCGACCTTGCGGTGCGCTGGAACTGCAAGGCAGGGAAGTGTGGTTCGTGCTCGGCGGAGATCAACGGGATGCCGCGACTCCTGTGCATGACGAGATTGAGCGAGCTCGATCTCGAGAAGCCGGTCACCGTCGAGCCCATGCGCGCTTTCCCTCCGGTGAAAGATCTGGTGACGGATGTCTCCTCCAACTTCCGGGCGAAAAAGCGAATCCGGAAATTCACTCCCAGGCCTCCCGATGCGCCCGACGGCACGTGGCGGATGGCGCAGTCCGATGCCGACCGCGTTCAGGAGTTCCGGAAATGCATCGAGTGCTTCCTCTGCCAGGACGTCTGCCATGTTCTTCGCGACCACCAGCTGCATGAACAGTTCGTGGGTCCGCGGCTTCTGGTGCACGCGGCGCAGCTCGAGATGCATCCCCTCGACATCCTCGATCGGACGGACGAGCTGAAGGAGAGTCACGGTATCGGTTATTGCAACATCACCAAGTGCTGCACGAAGGTCTGTCCGGAGCATATTACGATCACCGACAACGCCATCATTCCCCTCAAGGAGCGCGTAGTCGACAAGCACTACGACCCGATCGCGAAACTCGTCCGGCTTATGCGGGGTAGCAAATCAACGGACACGGGTCAGGGAGAAGCTCAGTGAAAGAGGACCTCAAGGACTTCAAGCTGAAACCGATTTCGAAGGAAGCGATTCCGCGCGCGGTCCAGAAGGCTGAGCGGTATCGTCTGATCAATCAGTCGTGGGCGGCCGAGAGCATCTGCCGCGACATCCTGGAGATCGATCCCGCCAACCAGCAGGTGCTGGTGATGCTGACGCTCGCTCTCACCGATCAGCTGGCGGAGGGGGTTCACGCGACGGTCATGAGGGCCGTGCGCGAAACGCTGCCGCGCATCACCGATCCGTACCAGCGTGCCTACTACACCGGCATTGCCTCCGAGCGCAGCGGGCAGGCGCAACTGCACCGGGGTGGGATGGGAAGCGGTGCAATGGCGTATGATTCATTGCGGGATGCGATGAGTTGGTACGAGAAGGCAGAAGCAATCCGTCCCGCGGGCAACGACGACGCGATTCTGCGATGGAACACGTGCGCGCGTCTCATCAGCTCGCACCCTCAAGTGGCACCGCATACCGAGACTGCTTACGAACCCGCGCTGGAAGATTGATGCAACTCGCCACACGACTCTCGCTCATCGCCTCCCTCGCCGTATCCACTGCCGGCGCGCCGCTCTTCGCCCAGACGAAGACACCGGCTCCAACCGCCGCCGCAAGGTCCGGTGTTGGGGCGATCGCCGGCGTTGTCGTGGACAGCATTAACGGGAGCTATCTGCGCGGAGCGGATGTGATCATACAGGGCGCGAAGGCGATGCTCGTGACGGATTCCCTCGGGAAGTTCAGGATCGACAGCCTGCCGCCCGGCACCTATCAAGTCGGCGTATTCCATCCGCTGCTCGACACCCTCGGCATCTCACTGGCGAGCCAGCCGTTTCACATCGGCCCCGACAGCACGAGTTTTGTTCTACTCTCGGTGCCGTCGGCCGCGACGATCATTCGGAGGACCTGTCCGGCTGGTGGCTTCCGCCCGCAGGGCACATCGGCCGTGATCGGACACGTTACGGATCCGGAATCGCTCCAACCGATCGCGGGGGCCGAGGTCTCGATCGCGTGGACACAGCTCGAAGTGTCGAAGGCGACCGGCATCAAGCGGACGCCGCGGGTAATTCGCGACAGCACCGATGCGCAGGGCGCGTTCAAGCTCTGCGGACTGCCGAACTCGCTGAATGCGACCCTCCAGGCCCGAAAAGCCGGAGCCGTCACATCGGAGATCCCGATCTCGCTCGGCGACGAGGAGTCGGAGCTCTTCGCGCGCACGATGCTGCTGTCGCGGGTGGATTCAGGAGCGAAAACCGGCAGCGCAGCCGTGTCCGGCCGGGTCGTGCTCGAGGGCGCTCCATCCAACGCCGGCAGCCGCGTCGAGGTCGTGGGAACCAACGTCATTGCTCTGACCAACGAGCAGGGCGAGTTCACGATGAAGAATCTGCCCTCCGGCACGCACGTCCTGTTGGCGCGACACCTCGGCTTTGGCGCTGAGACCGTCCCCGTCGATCTCTCGTCGCACGAGGCGAAGCAGGTGACGATCAAGCTGCCGAAGTTCGTGGCAATGATGGATCCGGTTGTCGTGACCGCCCGCCGCCAGGCCAGCCTCGACAAGGTGGGATTCAACCAGAGGAAGCGGTCGGGGATGGGGTACTACCTCGGACCGGAACAGATTCAGAGCATGCATCCGAACACTCTCACCGACATCTTGCGTCTCGTTCCCTCGCTGCACATCAGTTACGGACAGAACGGCGAGGATGTAACCAGCTCGAGGGGGACAAGCAGCCTCACGGGTGGCGGAAGCTGCGTGCAGTATATCGTGGACGACATGCCGTGGCAGTCGGCTTCGCCCGGAGATGTCAACAACTTCGTCAGCGGCCAGGAAGTCGTGGGCGTCGAGGTCTATTCCGGGGCTAACGCGCCGGCCCAGTACGTGCGCGCGGGGCAGGATTGCACGACAATCGTCATCTGGACGAAGTTCAAAATTCGCGATTTACACTAGACATTACCCATACTTCGGAGTCGAAGATGAAAGTGCCGGACAGATCCCTGCTGTTCAACATCGCCGCCATTGTCGCGCTCTGCGGCGCCTGTTCGTCGGCGCAGCGAATGCAGAATTCCGTTTCCGCCGCGAACGCCCTCATGTACAACGCCAGCGGTATGCCGATCGGCACCGCCCAGATCTGGCAGGACAAGGACGGACTCGTCCACGTGGAAATCGCGAACGTCGCGCTGGCAGCGGGTACGCACGGAATTCATTTCCATGACGTCGGGAGGTGCGAGTCGAGCGGCGCGTTTGCAACCGCGGGCGGTCACTACAACCCGATGGGGATGGAGCACGGGCTGGAGAATCCGAAGGGGCCACACGCCGGGGACAATCCGAACATCGTGATCCCGGCCGGGGGAATCGGAAACGTCGCGTTCACCACTGATCGTGTTTCGCTCACGCCGGGACCGCACTCGCTATTCGATGCCGATGGCACCTCGCTCGTGATTCACGCGAGCGCTGATGACCAGCTCACGAATCCGTCCGGCAACAGCGGCGCGCGCATCGCATGCGGGGTAGTGCGAGCGCTTCCCTGATCGCTGAAATCTCTTGACACACTCGGCGACCCGTCGCACGTTCCAAGCATGACGGGTCGCCAGGGACACAAAGAGGAAAGCGGTGAAAGCGCGCGCAGCGCGCGGGGCGGAGCCAAGCGCAGCGAAAAGAGAGTCGCGCGCAACGCGAGAAGCACGGCTTACATGAATCTCGCGACGGCGCTGGCGACGGTTTTTTCCGCCGGAGTCTACACCAAGGAAGAGCTGCAGACCGCGGTGTGCACCTTCGTCACCGAGATGAAGGACGGTGGAGAGACCGGTGAAGGCGTGGTTATCGCAGCGCAGAATCTCGTCAAAGAAGTCGGCGCGCGCTTTCCGTCATCGGAGCGCACGAAGATTCTGCTCGGCGACATGGTTACCTGGTGCCTCGCGGAGTACTATCGCGAGAGTGCGTGAGGGCGCCCGCGTCCTCTTTTCTGCTCGTAGAGAGCCGTGTCGGCCTGAGCGAGCAGGTCCGCCAGCATCGTCCCTTCGGCCTTTGACCTCTTGGCGCCGAGGCTGAGCGAGAGCTCGTATCCGCGATCGATCTCCCGATTGTGCTTTACCACTCGCGACTTGATGCGCTCGCAAACGAGCTCGGCGGTCTGATCGGAATCGACCGTCATCAGCGCGACGAATTCATCGCCTCCAAGACGCGCGATGAGGTCAGCTTCCCGGCAGCTCTCGCGGAGCACACGCGCGGTGTCGATGAGTGCGCGATCACCCGCCAGGTGCCCGTGAGTGTCGTTGATATTCTTGAGCTGATCCACGTCGATGAAGATCATGAGGACGTCGCGCTCCATGCGCGTGGCCTGCTTGAGCTGCTGCTCGGAGAGCGTGATGAACGCGCGCCGGTTGTGAAGCCCGGTCAGTTGATCGACCAGGAGGAGCGCCTTGAGCTCGTCTTCCGCGTGCTTCCGGGCAGAGATATCGTGGTACATGGCGTAGACTCTTCCCGGCTGATCCGCGACGCCAAACGGCGTCGCGGCGATGGCGACCCAGAGGGTGTGGCCGTCCTTGTGACGCCGGAGCGCTTCCGCTCTGAGATTCTCTCCAGCCACCGCTCGCGCGGTGAGCTTTTCGCCTTCTTCGACCATCTCCTTGGGGACGATCAGATCGTTTATGCTCCGACCGATCGCGTCGAATTCCGTGTAGCCGAACATCGTCGTGAACTGGCCATTGATGCGGATGATGTGGTCGCGCTCGTCGAGGATCGCGATTGCCTCGGGTGCGCTCTCGAAGAGCGTGGCGAAGTAGACGTTCTGCGTTTGAAGCGCCTCGTACAGACTCTTTCGATCGGTCACGTCGATCGCGATTCCAACGGTTCCGGTGATTTTTCCGTCGGCGGCGCGGACGGGCTCGACTCGCGTCTCGAACGATCTTCCCCGCCAGTCGGTCTCGTAGCGAACGAGCTCACCCTGTAGAGCTCGCAGATGAGCCGCCAGCGGAGTAAAGCCGGGGTCGCGCGTCTTCAGCACCTCATAGAGCGTCATCCCAACCTGCTCGCTCGCGCTCGTGCCGATGAGATGGAGACCGGCGCCCTGCGAAAAAGTGATGTTGAGATGCGCGTCCGTGGACCAGAGGTTGACCGGCACCGATTCGAGCATGAAGCTGAGGCGCCGTTCCGTGTCGAGCCCGCTGGGGCGAACCGGCGGAGTTCTTTCAGCCGGCCGCGACCTGAATCTCCCCAAGAGGCGCCTCAGGAAGGTACCGACAGGTTTCTGCGGCGGGGTCACCAGGGAAGGAGAGGTCACTTGCTTTTTATTCTCTCACCAAGATGGCGCGGACGCAATGATTTTCGTGCTGGTCAGGGCGTCCGTGGATGGGCCGGCATCGTCCCAACGGTACGGTACGAGACCCTCCAGATGGTGCCGCCGGTGTCGTCGGTGATGAAGATCGAGCCGTCCGGAGCCTGGGCCAAGCCGACTGGCCGGCGGCTCTGCCGCGCCCCTCCGGAAGCGGGATTGGGATTGAATCCGTCCGCAAATGTGGTAAAGGAACCCGTCGGTCGGTTGGATCGGAACGGCGCGAACACGACGCGGAATCCGGCTTGCGGCAGCGGGGCACGATTCCATGAGCCGTGAAATGCGATGAAGGCGCCGCCGCGGTACTGGCTGGGGAACTGATTCCCGGTATAGAAAAGCATTCCGTCGGGAGCCCAATGGCCGGGAAACGCCATCAGCGCCTGGGCCTTGCCCGGGCACTGACCGGCTTGCTGACCGTCACCTCCGTACTCCGGAGCGAGCACCAATCCGCGGCGATCGACGTCGTAGTAGCAGTACGGCCATCCATAGTCGGCGCCCCGATCTACCCTCACCAGGATCTCGCCGGGGTTTTCGGCGCTTTTTTCGACGGTGAAGAGCTTCGGCCAGCTGTCGTGCAGCTGGTCGCGGCCGTGCACGGTGGCATACAGGGAGCCATCCAATGGATTGTGCGCGAGCGCAACGGAGTTTCTCAGGCCCGTCGCGTACCTCCGTCCATCGCTCGGCCGCTGGCGCAGGCGGTTTGCGTCGAACTCCCAGACTCCGGCGCGCGTGTCGAGCTCACTGCACGGATTGAATCCGGGAGATTCAGGCTGCCGATCGCGCTGCTGGCATGAGTTCGTCGCGGAGCCGATGTTGACGTAGAGCGTCTGGCCCTGGAGCACGAAGTTGTGGGAGTGATGCGACCCGGTCATCGGGAGACCGGTCACGATCGTGTCGGGATTTCCGCTTGGCGTCAGCGACCCGGAAGCCAGGTGGTACCGGACGATCGAATTACCCGCGGTGGCGTAGAGCAGATTTCCGGAGAGCGCGATGCCGGTTCCACCGCCCACCCCAAAGCGCTCCTGAAGGTCAGCCTTTCCGTCACCGTTGGTGTCGCGAAGGGCCAGGATTCCACCGGTGCTGGGCGGCGCGCTCGCGCCGGGCGCGGCGCGCCCTTCGCGGGTAGCCTGTGTATTGACGAAGACATCACCGTTCGGCGCGACGACGACATGCCGGGCCCCGGCGGCTCCGTCTGCGAAGACGGTGGCGCAGAAGCCGTCCGGCAGCTGGAGTCCGGCGGTGCATCCGGAGGGACGCAGGCCCGATGACACGCCGCTCTGCGCGTGAGCGGACGCAGCGAGAACACAGACGAACAGAAGCGTTTTCATCATGGAAATCAGCTGTGGCGGGAGTAGTGTGTTGGGTAAATCTCGCACCCGGCTCGAGTCGTGTCGAATGGCGAGAGAGCCTGGGACGGCGCGCAGAAATGCTGATGGGAACGGAGCCGCCGAAATAAAAACGCGGGCTGGTGTATGACCACCAACCCGCGCCTGGTTGCTGCGGTGAATCCGAGCTCGCGCTGCCCTAGTTGCCGCAGGCGGTTCTCACGCGCGCCCTGTCTCGAGGCATGTAGATCGCGAGAGCGCTGGCTTTCGCCGTCGCCGACCTCGTGCCGATCACTTCGCCGAGGATCTTGACTGTGGTCTTGTTCTGCTCGACCGGGTTGACGATCACAGCATTGGCGCCGACCTTCGCCGCACCATTTCGGATCTGCTGCTGGAGCTGATTATCGGTCGTCCAGACGGAGTTGCCCTGGGCTTCAATCCAGGCAAGCTCGTAGTAGTCGTAGGGGACAGCCGCGCGGTTGTTGTAAACGGCGATAGCGGCCGCGCATGTGGGTGCGCGATCCATGCTCGGGTTGACGTCCGTGGTCTTCTTCCTGACGCCGGCGCACGCCGAGCCGACGGCGAGCGCGAATGCGAGTGTGATTCCCTTGATTGTGTTGGTTGCGATCATTGTTGCTCCCGCGAATTTCTTTGGGTGGTTGCCCCCGATCCGATATCGGACGGCTGCTGTGCTGTTCTATTTGCAAAGGCGAGGCCGCCCAGCAGCACAACGAATGCACTGATTGGCCTAGCCAGAGTGTACTCTTGGGACGAGCCCGCTCGCTGCCCCCAGCTCTCGGGGGTCATCGCGCTTCATCTCCTTGAGATTTCCCGGATTGCCTGGCTTGGATCGCTTCCCGCTTTGACGTCGTCCCGCACTCGGAGCAGATCCAGTACTCGCGACCCACAACTACGAAGTCGGTCGAATTGTCGCATGCGGCGCAGTGAGCTTTCACGATCGGCTGCATCTTCGTCTGCAAGCCGTTTCGTACGAGGCGCGCCGCCATGACAATCGGGGGTACCGCGCCCACTGGGCACAGTGCACCGGAACAATGCTCTCCAATCTCGAGACAAACGACCTCACGGTCATGAATCGGTGAAGGGCCGTCCTGCCCCGGCTCATCCGTGAGTACGAGCCGCACGCTCTGATCGCAGGCCGCGCAGTATGCGTCGATGGTTTTCATTTCGTCCTCCGTGGTTACTGCGCGGCGGCATCACCGCAACGCGATTATTGCTGCTTTTACCGATCCGTTTTCCCTGTTGCCACCGCCATCGACCAGCCGCTCGAAGGCGCGCTGCGTAACCTCTGTGTCTCTACCTGGCCCCCCTCCTGGGAAATCGCTGAGTAGGTGTCATCACGTCAATGGAATCACCTCGGCGCTTACGTCGATCCGTTGTGCGATCACGAGCGCGGCGTCGTGCGGTAGCCCGAACACGGCCGTCGATGCGGCATCGGCGTCAATGCAGCGGCTTGCGAGCACGGTCGCGCTGTGAAAAGGCGTGAGCCGCGGCGCGGCCGTCGCCGGATCGATGAGGTGGTGATACCGCATCCCGTGCCACAGGAAGAACCGTTCGTAGTCACCCGAGGTGGCCACGGCGCGGTCGGTCACGCGGAGCGTGGCGGCCAACGCATGACGGTTGTGTGGCGAACGGATGCCCACGGTCCACGGCTCCCCTTCGGGCGATTGCCCGAGCGCAAACAGGTCGCCACCCACCGTTACGATCGCGTGCCGCACTCCACGCGCTCGGAGCGCATCAGTGGCCCTGTCCACGCCGTATCCTTTGGCGATTGCGCCGAGGTCGAGATGCAGGTCGGGATCGTCGAAACGCACCCGCGGTGAGCCGGGGCTCTCGGCCACATCCACCTTGCGCCAGAAGCCGCGCGCGGCGAGTCGGTGCACGCGATTGTCCGCGGGCGGCTCGTGACGGTTGAGCACATCCCACAATTCCGACGCCGCGCCGACGGCCGGATCGAACCGGCCATCGCTCGCCGACGAAGCGCGCAGCGCGGCCGCAATCACGATGGCGGTCTCGGGTGTCACCCGCACACCATCGCGTCCGGCACCGAGGTTGGCGCGCCCGATGTCGGAGTCGCTCCGGAACCGGGTCATCGTCCGTTCCACCCACTGGAGCTCGGCGATCGCGGCATCGATGGCATCCTCGGCGAACCGTTCGTCCGCGTGCGCGACCTGCACCTCGGCGATCGTGCCCATCAGCGGTACGGTGCGCTTTACGAGCGGGGTGTGCCTTCGCAGCGCCCGCGGCAGCGAGAGCGCCACGAACACGCCTATGCCCATGGTCAGGAACTCGCGCCGGTCAGGATGCCGGCGAAGGAACGGGTCACTCGACATCTTGATCTCCCTCGATGTGACGCCCGCAGGCGCCTGTGCACCCCGCGCAATGTCCGGTGCAGCCGCGGTACTTGATTGCACCGAACAGCACGAACAGCGAGGCCATCAATACCATTGCGATGATCGTTTCTATCATTGGCTCCCCATCCCCGCGAATCCCATGAATGCCAGTGAAAGACAGCTGGCGGCGACAAGCACCAATCCCATCCGTCGGGCGATTACGGGAACGTCCGCCACTTCCATTCGTTCGCGAATCGACGCCAGCAGCGACAGCGCGAGGGTCAACCCGAAACCTGCTCCAAGCGCGAAGACGAGCCCTTCGACGAAGGTGTAGTGCCGGCTCGTCTGGAAGAGCGCCAGCCCGAGAATCGCGCAGTTAGTGGTGATGAGCGGCAGGTAGATGCCGAGTTGGCGGAATAGCACGGGCAGATACTTCTTCACGCCCATCTCGACGATCTGCACCGCTGACGCGATCACGACGATGAAGGCAATCGTGCGCAGGTACGGCGTATGAGTCAGGATGTAAGTGTTAAGTATCCAGGCGCTCACCGCGGTGATGATCAGCACGAAGGTGTTCGCCAGGCCGAGCCGCCACGCAGTCTCGATCTTGGCAGTGACGCCGAAGAACGAGCATAGCCCGAGGAACATCACCAGAGTGAAGTTGTTCACCAGGAGGGTGGAGACGAAGATCCAGGCGAGGTTGCTCATTTTGCCACCACTAGGCGTCGTTTCCGCCGGAGCTCGTCTATCCAGGCAGCCGTGATGAGCAGCAATCCAAGCGTGAAGAATCCGCCCGCGGGAAGCACCATGAAAACCCACGGCTCCCAGCGGGGCCCGAGGATGTCGAAACCGAGCAGAGAACCACGGCCGAGCAGTTCACGGATCGCGCTCATCGCCGCGAGCGAGAGCGTAAAACCGATGCCCATTCCCATTCCGTCGGCCACCGCACGCACCGGCCCGACCTTCGCCGCGAACGCTTCAGCGCGCCCGAGCAGGAGGCAATTGGCGACGATGAGCGGGATGAACGGCCCGAGCGCCTTACTAATCTCCGGGAAACTCGCTGCGAGGAGCAGGTCGGCGAGCGTTACGAAAGTCGCGATGATGAGGATGTACGAGGTAATGCGCACCTCGTGTGCGATGTACTTCCGTAGGAGCGAGACGAAGAGCCCAGAGCCGACGAGCACGAACATCGTCGCGACGCCCATTGCGATGCCGTTGGCAAGCACATTGGTGACGGCCATCGTGGGGCACATCCCGAGCATCTGCACGAGCACGGGGTTCTCCTTGGCGATGCCGCGCCAGGTGTCGGCCCAAAGCGTCGCCGGAGGCGGCGCGCCGGGAACGAATTCGGGTGCCGCGGGAGGCCAGGCGCCGGGAATCAGATCGGGCGCCGTCGCGGGAGCGAGAGTGGTGGTCACTGCGCCGCTCCCCTCTCGTAGGCGACGAGCAACGGCTGCCACCGCTCCACGGCGTGATTGATGATGCGAATCACTGCCCGCGAGGAAATCGTCGCACCGGTGATTGTCTGCACCTGGCTCTGATCGGTGGCATTGCGCGCCCTCACACCCTTGAGCGGCGCGACGCGGCCAACGAACTGTGACCCGAACGACGTGTCGCGCTCGATCTTGTCACCGAGTCCGGGGGTTTCCTTCTCGTCGAGCACCTTGAAACCGATGAGCGTCCCGTTCGAGGGTTCGAACCCGATCATCAGAAGAACCTCCTCCTGAAATCCGGGCTCCTGTGCGGTCACAGCGGCGCCGAGTCTGTTTCCGGCCGCGTCGAATCCCAGATAGGCTTTTGGCAATCCCTTCCGATCGTCACCGGCAGTGGGCGATCTGGTGAGGACGCCTTTCTGCAGGTATAGCGTGTCCCACCGCGCAGGTGCCTTGAGCACCTCGCGCACGGCGCCCGCTTCCTTTGCCGCCGCGTACTTCTCGACGGTCGGCAGAGTGGCCTTGTAGACCGCGACCACCAGAAGCCCCGCCGCCGCGCCGCCAATCGCGAGCGTGGCGAGCAGCTTCCACGACGAAACCTCGGGCGCCTTGGCCGTCGCCGGCGGAGTCACCGCGACTGCGCTCGGCGCGCTCGGCGGCCCGTGATGCGCGTGAGGGCTCATGTCACGCTCACGAGCCGGGTACCAAAGACCCGCGGCTGCGTGGCCCTGTTGATGAACGGCGTAAGAGCGTTCATGAATAGGATCGCGTACATCACGCCTTCGGGGAGCCCGCCCCACACCCGGATCACCACGACGAGTATTCCGATGCCCACGCCGAATACCAACTTGCCGAGATTGGTGATCGGCGACGTCACCATGTCGGTCGCCATGTACACGGCGCCGAGCATCAGACCGCCGGAAAAGATCATGAAAAGCGCGCCGGGCTTGGTCGCGTCAATGAAATGGATGATGGAGCTCAACGCCATCACGGTGGCCAGGATGCTCACCGGAACTCGCCAGTTCAGATAGCCGCGCCATGCGAGGTACACGCCTCCAGCCAGGATTACGAGCGCCGCCGTTTCACCGAGCGAGCCGCCGGTGCTGCCGATCACGAGATTGCTGATCGCCGTGCCCTTTCCTTCGAATTTGAGCAATCCGAGGGGAGTCGCCGACGTCACGGCGTTGGGCAACGGATGCGTGAGCGGGATTGCGAACAGGTCGCCGTGTAGGGCGAAGAATCCGCCGCCTGGCGAGGGCCACGTGGTGATTGCCACCGGGAAGGCAGCCTGCAGGAATGCGCGGCCGACGAGCGCAGGGTTGAACACGTTCTGGCCGAGCCCGCCCCACACCTGCTTGCCGAAGATGATCGCGAACGCGGTGCCGAGCGCCGTCATCCAGAGCGGAAATCCAGCGGGAAGTGTGAGACCTAACAGAAGTCCGGTGATCGTTGCCGAGCCGTCGGCGATCGCGCCGCCCTTTCCGGTTAGGCGCTCGGTGAGAACTGCTGCTATCACTGCCGTCGCGATCTGCAGTAGTGCGCTCACACCGAAGAACCACGCTGCGGCCAGCACCACCGGGACGAGGCTCGCCACGACGTGCCACATGATCCGCGGTACGGAGTCCTGTGACCGGATGTGCGGCGACGCTGTGACAATGAGTTTTTCGGTGCTCATGCCACCGCCGGCTGTGCGCGCCTTAGTGCGAGCTTGCTCGCCTGGAACAGCTGGGACAGCGGGATGTTCGCAGGGCAGACGTACGCGCACGAGCCGCACAGCATGCAGTCGGAGAGATGCAGGTCGACCATTTGCTCGTACTGTTGCGTGCGCGCGAAGTCGCCGAGCAGCGAAGGATTGAGGAACACCGGGCACGCGTCGAGGCAGCGCCCGCAATGGATGCACGGGTACACCGCCGCCTCGCGCGTCTCGCCTTTCTCGAGCACCACCACGCCGGTCGTCCCCTTGATCACCGGCGCGTCGAGATTGGCCAGCGCCTGCCCCATCATCGGGCCGCCGATGATCACTTCGGCGGCCTCTGCCGTCACGCCGTCGCAGTACGCGAGCAGGTCGCGGAGCTTGGTGCCCACGGGAACGATGAGATTCGCGGGCCTCCGCAGTCCGTGCCCCGAGACTGTCACGATCCGCTCGATGAGCGGCAGCCCCGTCTCGAAGACCTCGGCGATCGCCGACACCGAGCCGACGTTCTGCACGACGACGCCGACCGTGACGGGAAGCTTTCCCGATGGCACTTCGACGCCCGTCACCGCGTGGATGAGCATCTTCTCCGCGCCCTGCGGATACTTGACCGTGAGCGGAAGGATGGCCACATCGAGGTCGTCCGGCACCGTTCGCCGGAGCGCCTCGATCGCGTCCGGCTTGTTCTTCTCGACGCCGATCACGCACTTCAGCACGCCCATCGCGCGCATCATCACACGGATCCCGAAGTGCACGCGACCCGGATACTCGACCATCGTCCTGTGGTCCGACGTGAGGTAAGGCTCACACTCGGCGCCATTGATGATCAGCGTGTGCACATGATGGTCCTTGGGCGGCGCCAGCTTCACATGCGTCGGAAAGGCCGCTCCGCCGAGTCCGACGACGCCGGCGTCCTGCACCGCTTTCACCACTTGTTGAGTGGTAAGCCCTTCCCAGTGCGGCACCATGCGAGGACGCGCGACCTGCGGCGCGAACCGGTCAACCTTGATGCGTACCGACTCGGCCATCGAGCCGTCGGGGTGCGGCCACCAGCCAACGTCCACCACGGTGCCGGCGGCGGATGCGTGAATCGGCACGGACATGAAGCCATCGGCCTCGCCAAGAACGTCGCCGCGTTCCACACGGTCGCCCGCTTTCACGCAGACCTTCGCCGGCTTTCCCGCGTGCTGTCGGAGCGGGAGAACCAGCTCGTCGGGATAGGGCATCCGCCGGATGGGGACATGGCTGGTGAGCCCCTTCTCCTCAGGCGGATGAACGCCGTGCCGGAATCCCGTCGCGAAACTCATCATCCGATCAGTTGAACTTCTCGCCGCGCTTAACCCACTTCGCGATATCCTTTTCCTTCGGGTTGAGCGGCGATCCGGGATGGATGATGGAGACCGGGCACCGCTCGGCTGCGACGACGAGCTGCTGGAACGTGCCGGCCCTGGCATCCTTCACGTACGCCTGCTTATCGGCGTTGTAGGCGAACATCCGGTTGTTGAGATTCGTGCACTCGTTGCAGCTCGTGCAACGGGCGGAATCGATGTACGCCTCGAGCACCAGTGCGTCGTCATTGGCGACGGCTGTCGCAGCGGCTTGTGTGGCAGGTGCGGCGGGTGCGGCAGCGGACGCCGGGACCACCGGGACCGTCTGCGCCGCCTGCTTCACCGCGGCGCCGGGAGCGGAGTTCAACCCGATCTTCGGTGGCGAACCATTCCCGGACGACGGCTTCGCCGACGATGGCATCGCCACCGGCGGCAGCGACGCGATCAGCTCGGCCACCGCCGCCGAGGTGCCGGCACTCCTGAGCAGTCCTTCCGCCAGCCGCCGCGCGATCTGCGTCGGAAGACTCGCCTTGAGCTCGGCGACCTTGGCCTCATAATCGAGGCGCAGTGCATCGGCACGCTGTTCGAACTCCGATTCCATCTGCCCTACCACGGTGTCGTGCACCGTCACCGGGATTTCGAGACCGGCGAGCTGGCGGAGCTGCGACCAGAACTGCTGCCGCTCGGCGGCGAGCACGACCATTTCTGGCGAGACCTTGAGACGGCGGAGCTTCCGCTCCTTGGACAGCGCCCAGATGAACGGCGTGCGACCCTCGCGATCCTCGCCGCTCGCCGCGAAGTACTCGTGGAAGAGCATCAACTCGTCGCCGGACTGCGACGCCGGCAACTCGGAGAAGTGCTGCTTGAACCGCACCTCGGTGGCCGCCCAGTCGGCGATGGTGACGGGCAGTTCCATCGTCTGTTCGGCGCCGTCGTCATCCACGTACTTGAGCGCGTAGGAAGGCCACACATCGTTCGGTGACGGATTGCCCTCGAGGCTCAGGCAATCGGCGAAGCTCGGCCCGCCGTCCGGATCATAGGTGAGGAACGGGAACGCGCGGCTCTCGAGCGCGAGGCGCGCCGCGTGCTGGGACCAGTCGTCGGCAAGCCCATGTTCCACCGGGCACGGTGTGTAGATGTTGATGAGCACGGGGCGCCGCTTGTGGAGCCCCTTCAGCACGCCGGCAATGAGGTGCGACGCGGAGGCCTGCGATGTCTGGTGCACGTACACGCCCCGGTGCGCGATCGCGATCAGCGCCAGTTCCTTGCGCGCCTCCGTCTTGCCGTGTTGCGACTTGCCGTACGCCGACATGTCGGCCACCTGACCCGTGAATCCCGACGTGCATGCCTGGCCGCCGGTGTTCGAGTAGACCTGTGTGTCGAGTACCACCACACGGATTGGCTTCCCCGACGCGAGCAGCCGAGACAGGTTCTGGAATCCGATGTCGAGCATCGCGCCGTCGCCACCCATCGAGACGATAGGCGGGCAGAGCGCAAACTCCTCGTCGGTGAACTGCTTCCAGTCGAGCTCGCTGAGCGCCGCCTCGTCCCTGGCGGCGTCGTAGGCGCCCGCCGCGAGCAACTCGGCGCGGCGCACGGCGACGAAGTTGTCCGTCATCTTGCGCATGTGGGCTTCGAACAGCCCGATGGCGATCGATGGCGAATCCTGAAAGAGGTGATTGACCCATGGGAACGGATACGGATTGTAGGGATAGGTACTCCCCCACACCGAGGAGCATCCGGTGCTGTTCGCCATGCCGAGGGACGCGCGACCATTGCCGCTCGGTCCCGCGACATAGCGCCACTTGAGGTCGCGCACGTCTTGCAGCGCACCGTTGAGCAGACGCAGCCGCTCAGCCTTGGTTGCATCGACCGGCACCGCGACCGACCCCTTCGCGGATGCCGCAGCCTCGAGGTCGGCGCCGGCCGACAGTAGGTCGCGTGCCTGCTGATCGAGCGCGCTGATCAGCGCGTCGAGTCGTGCTACGAGCTGTGTTACATGCGGCTGCATCGAAGCGTGGATCGCCGAAACGATCAGGTGCACCGCGGTCTTCTCGCCGCACCCCATGCACGCGCCGTCGCCGCCCACCATCGAACGATATGTGTCCTTCTTGAGAAGCAGGGACGAGAGCACGCCGATCCCTTCATCCACGTTCGACACGTTGACGTACTTGTCGTCGGTGTCAGGAAGGCGTTCCCAGAGGCCCCAGTTGCGGCGCAGCCGGTCGAGCGCGGGCTCGTCCTGCTTCACCGTCACGAGCGCGCCGTCGGGACAAACGGCGACGCAGAGATTGCATCCCTTGCACGCTTCGGGATTGATCGTGATCGAGAGCAGCCCACCCGCGCCCTTCGCTTTCGCTTCGACAGCGTCGTAAAACGGCTTGGTGCGGGCGAGCGGAAACTCGATGAGCCGCGTGTTGACCGCCAGGAATTCCGGCTCCGCGGCGGCCTTCCGTTCCGCATCCCAGCCGAGCTTGTCGGTGACGGCGCGATACGACAGCGCCCACACGTCGGCGAGTGGTGAGTTGGGATTCTGGTCAATGAGCTTGCGCGCCTCGCGCGCCCAGTGCTTCACGATCGGCCGGATGCGCTCCATCCGCAGTCCATTCACCGACGCGTCGATTGC
>Ga0207929_1000090_pt1 | contig 25525 bp, 22 predicted proteins | sample NGESurdeep072012_FD_184466 | JGI IMG/M metagenome (GOLD analysis project Ga0207929, IMG submission 184466) | Arctic peat soil microbial communities from Barrow, Alaska - NGEE Surface sample 53-1 deep-072012 (SPAdes) | ecosystem: Environmental > Terrestrial > Soil > Wetlands > Peat ... | reverse complement strand
CGCAGCGCTACGACGCGCAGAACGGAGGGTTCGGCTCGGCTCCGAAATTCCCGGCGACGATGGTGCTCGATTTCCTGCTTCGCCACTGGAAGCGGACCGGCACCGACGAGGCGCTCGAGATGGTCGTGAATTCCTTCCGCAAGATGGCGCGCGGCGGAATCTATGATCAGATCGGCGGCGGATTCGCACGCTACTCGGTCGATGCGAGCTGGCTCGTCCCGCACTTCGAGAAGATGCTGTACGACAACGCCCTGCTCACTCGGCTCGGCGCGTACGTGTGGCAAGCGACAAAAGACGAAGAGATCCGCCGAGTAACGATCGAGACTGTCGAGTGGCTCAGTCGCGAGATGACAGCGCCCGTGGGCGGCTTCTACTCTTCACTCGACGCCGACAGCGAAGGACACGAAGGCAGATTCTACGTCTGGAGCGCAGACGAGCTCGATTCCCTCCTCGGCGCCGACTCCCCCGCGTTCAAGACTTACTATGGCGTGACACCCGGCGGAAACTTTGAAGAAAGCAACATCCTCTTCGTACGTTCGGATCGCGTCGCCGCAGCGGTGCGCGCCGGGGTGGATGAGGCAACGCTCGATGCCATCCTCGAGCGGGCGCGGCAAGCTCTCTACGACACGCGCGCGCGCCGCGTCTGGCCCGGCCGCGACGAGAAGATCCTCGCTTCCTGGAACGGCCTGATGCTCCGAGGTGTCGCGACCGCGGCGAGGGCCTTCGGTCGGGATGATTTCGCCACGTTGGCGACACGAAACGCTGAATTCCTCGCGCGCGAGATGGTCCGCGACGGACGAGTGATGCGCTCGCACAAGGAGGGCGTCACACGGATCAGCGGATTTCTGGAGGACCACGCCGCGGTCGCCCTGGGATTTCTCGCCGTCTATGAGATCACCTTCGACGAACGCTGGGTAACGCACGCCCGTGAGATCGCCGACGCGATGATCGCATGGTTCTGGGACGATGGGGTCGGCGCATTCTTCGATACCGCGCGCGATGCGGAGCAGCTGATAACTCGACCCCGCGACGTTACCGACAACGCCACGCCTTCCGGGACGTCGCTCGCCGTCGAGCTTCTGCTCCATCTCGCCGAGCTGCAGCAGGACAGAGAATACCGCCGCCGCGCCGTTTTTGCACTCGAGACACTCGCCGAGCCAATGCTTCGCTTTCCCACCGCCTTCGGCCATCTGCTCGGCTGCGCGGACATGGAGCTTTACGGCGCGATCGAGGTTGCGCTCGTTGGAGAGGCATCGCACCCGGGCTTCAGGGCACTGGAGCGCACGGTGGCCCAGCGGTACGTTCCATCACTCGTGTTGGCGGGCGGAGCTCCCGGGTCGCGCTCCACGGTCAAGCTACTGGAGAACCGCCCGCTGATCCGGAACAATCCAACCGCTTATGTCTGTCGGGCTTACGCCTGTGACAAACCAGTAACGGAGACCGACGCACTGTCAGATCAACTCGAGAACGCAGCAAAGGTTGGAACAATCACCACCGCTTGAAGGAGCGCCCCAATGGACAGGATGCATAGTCGTATTGCGCAGTCGTATGGCTACGCGGTTTGTTTCATCGCCGTCGTCGCGATGCTTTTCGCCACCAAGCAAGTCGTCGACGCCGCATTCGACCTGAGCGATCCGATTCGCGCAGAGGGCGGTGGGTATGGAAGGATGGGAGGCCCGCTCGCGAACTTCGAGGTGTACAAGGTGACGGTGCAACATCAGATGGCAATGCGGCCATACGGTGGCCCAATGCCTGCCGGGGTTGGCCCGTCCCAAGTACCTGCTGACACGTTATCCGATGCCGAGCTGCGACGTCTTTACGACGCTGAGCACGAGGCGGCAATCGGAAACGTTCACTTCCGCGCGAGCCGGTCCCTCGTAAGCAATCTCCTTCTCATAGTGGTCGCCGGCGTCCTTTTCGGCATACACTGGCGTTGGCTGAAGCGGCGCGACGCAATGCCATCATCGGCGTGAACGGCGCGCGAACCTCGTCGTCAGAGCGGCGCCTCTGAGTGGCTGAGCAGACATTATCGTTCACTCGCGGGATCTTCGCGGGTGTGGTCCTCGACTCACTTCTTTTTCCATATCCGCGTCGGCTCGATGAACGGAACGCCGACGAGGCGCGCACCGTTCGCCGCCTGATCAAGAGTCTCCGCGAGATGGAGAGCGATCTGATCGACTCCGCGAAGTTCGATGAGGAAGAGACGATCCCCGAGAATGTCATCCGCGCTTTTGCCGAGGCGGGGATGCTGGGGCTCACAATTCCGAAGAAGTACGGTGGGCTGGAGCTGTCGTCGTCCGCGTATGCGCGAGTCTTCGAGACGCTGTCCGCAGTCGACGCATCGCTCGCCGTTCTCGTCGGAGTCCACTGCGGCCTTGGCTCCAAGGCGATCGTGCTGCACGGGAACGACGAGCAGAGGGAGCGCTATCTGCCGCCGCTTGCGCGCGGTGATTTTCTCGCCGCCTATGCGCTGACCGAGCCGGATGTCGGATCGGATGCCCAGAACATCAAGACGACCGCGACGCTGAGCAAGGATGGATCGCACTGGCGGCTCAACGGACGGAAGATCTGGATCGGGAATGGCCATCGCGCTGGCGTGATTGCGACTTTCGCGCAGGCGCTAGTCGAGCGCCGCGGCGAAACCGTTCCGCGCATGACCGCCTTTCTGATCCGCCCCGACATGCCGGGGTTCAAGGTGGTCGGCACCGTACACAAACTCGGCATCCGCGGCTCGACACAGGCGGAGCTGAGCTACGAGGCGCTCGAGGTTCCCGTCGATCATCTGCTCGGCGCCGTGGGCCGCGGGTTCGGCGTCGCGGTGCACGTGCTCAATGCCGGGAGACTCACGCTTGCCGCTGGATGCACGGGCGGAACGAAAAGAACGTTAACTTGGATGACATCGTACGCCGAGCAGCGCGTGCAGTTCGGGCATCCGCTGGCGGACTTTGAGATCACGCAGCGCAAGCTCTCGCGGATAGCGAGCGAGATTTACGCTTCCGATTCGATGCTCGCGATTCTCGCGTCCCTGGTTGATCGCGGCGACAATGATTTCTCGCTCGAGGCTGCGTGCGCGAAGGTGTTCGCCAGCGAGATGGTGTGGCGAGCGGCTGACGAAATGGTCCAGCTCGCCGGAGGACGCGGCTACGTGAAGCCGTATCCGTACGAGCGAATGCTCCGCGACTCCCGCATCAATCGGATATTCGAGGGCGCGAACGAGGTTTTGCGCCTGTTCATCGCGCTGAACGGAGTTCAGGCGCCGGCCGAAGCGCTGAAGGAGGTCGGGTCGGCCCTGCGGCGGCCTTTGCGCAATCTCGGACTGCTGAGTGGATACGCCACTTCACGAGTGAAGCTTCGACTCGGACAGACATCGACGCTCGACATCGATCTCCATGACCGGCTCAAGAAGCACAAGGAATACTTCGAGCAGCACGTCGCAGAGCTTGGCTCGGCGACCGATCGTCTGATCATCCGCCATCGTGAGCAGATCGTCGACAGCCAGCTCATGCTCGAGCGGCTGGCGGACATGGCGATCGATCTATTTGCGACGGCGGCAGTGATCGCGCGGACCCAGAGTCTCATCGACGAGCGCGGCGTCGAGACGTGCGAACGCGAAATCGCGCTCTGCGATCTCTTTTGCGTCGAAGCGGGTCGCCGCTTTCGCGGGAATCGCGGCATGCTCGATTCGCGCGAGGAAGAAGTGGACAACACCCGCCGCGGTGTTGCCGGGTTTGTGCGCGAGGGAAAGGGTTACTTCGTGACTGACGCTATCCTCGATGAGTAGCCCTTGTACGACGTACCTCTACTCTGACCCCAGCGTCGGGATGAATGTCGGAGCGCGCCGATGCTTGGTCGCCTGCTCGTACGCGTAGGCAATCTTGATCAGCGTCGGCTCGCTGTACGCGCGTCCGAAGAATGAGATGCCGATCGGGAGATTGTGTGAGAACCCGGCCGGCACGTTGATGTTCGGGTAGCCCGCGACTGCCGCGGGTGTCGAGCTCGCGCCGGAGAAGTGATCCCCATTGACCAGATCTGTGACCCACGCCGGACTTCCGGTCGGCGCCACGATCGCGTCAAGCTTGTACTTGTTCATGGTAGCATCAATCCCATCCACCCGTGACATCTTGAGATCCTTCGCAAGGCCGGCGAGGTATTTCTTCTCAGTGAGCGGACCTTTCGCCTGAGCCTGGATCATGATCTCCTGCCCGAACCACGGCATCGACGTGTCCTTGTGCTGGTCGTTGAAGGCGATGATGTCCTGCAGTGTCCTCACCGGTGCCTTGGGTCCGAGTGAGGCGAGATACTTATTGAGATCTGCCTTGAACTCGTAGAGGAGGACGTCGAACTCGCTGTCGTCGAACTTTCCGGCGGTCACAATATTGGCGGGATCCACGATCACCGCGCCCTGCGCCTTCATGCCTTCGATCGCATCGTTGATGACTTTGTCGGTGACATCGCTGTAGCCGAAGAACTTGGTTCGGGCGACCCCGATTCTCGCGCCGCGTAATCCGTTCGGGTCCAGGTACCTGGTGTAATCCAACTGGCCACGCGAGTGGCCGGCTGATGTCGCGGGGTCGCGGGGGTCGATCCCCGCCAGCACGTTGAGGATGATCGCCGCGTCTCTCACCGTTCGCGCCATTGGACCGGACGTGTCCTGACTGTGCGCGATCGGGATGATTCCCGCTCTGCTGACGAGCCCCAGCGTTGGCTTGATTCCGACAATGCCGTTGGCGGACGATGGGCAAACGATCGAGCCGTCTGTCTCAGTTCCTATAGCCGCGGCGCAGAGGTTCGCCGATACCGCTCCGCCAGATCCCGAGCTCGAGCCGCAGGGATTCCGATCGAGCACGTACGGGTTCTTTGCCTGACCTCCGCGTCCGCTCCAGCCGCTCGAGGAATGCGTCGAACGGAAGTTCGCCCACTCGCTGAGATTCGTTTTTCCGAGGAGAATTGCGCCCGCCGCTCGGAGCTTGGCCGCGATGAAGGCGTCCTGGAGCGGAATCGATCCCGCAAGCGCCAGCGATCCCGCGGTGGTCGTCATCCGGTCGGCGGTATCGATGTTGTCCTTGAGCAGGATCGGAATGCCGTGCAGCGGACCGCGAACTTTGCCCGCCTTCCGCTCCTGGTCCAGCGAATCGGCGAGCGAGAGCGCGTCCGGATTTGTCTCGAGCACATGGCGCAGAGTCGGACCCTGCCGATCCAGCTCCGCGATGCGATCCAGATACTGCTGCGTGATGGATCGCGCGGTCATCGTCCCCGACGCCATCCCCGCCTGAAGGTCAGCGAGCGTTGCCTCCTCGAGTGCGAACGGGCTGATTGAAAAACGGTGCCCGGCAAGAGGCGACAGTACTCCGTCGCTGTTAGCCAATGTCTGACCCGCCAGCGGCTTTCCACGGACTGCCATCGCGCCAGCGATGGCGCCGAGCCTCACGAAGTTTCTACGATCCATTTCGATTCACCTCAATTGAAGGCGTGATTGCTCCGAGATCGGCACAGCTTCTCAAAATCGTCCCACAGTTCTGACAGATCAGCTTGCACTTGATCTCCTTGATATTGGTCGAGCCGCAGACGTCGCAGACTTCTTCCGGCATCAATCGAAATCCAGCGCGAGATCGAGAGCCGGCGCTGAATGCGTCAACGCGCCAACCGAGATCCAGTCCACCCCTGTCTCCGCGATGAAGCGAACGGTGTCGAGCGTGACGCCGCCCGACGCCTCCGTCACGGCGGATCCATCCACCAACTTTACCGCCTCGCGTAGCTCCATCAGCTGCATGTTGTCGAGCATGATGATGTCGGCACCCGCGCCGATCGCGGCGCGAACCTGGTCGAGCGTGTCGCATTCCACTTCGATCTTGATCCCCGCCGGAGCCAGAGCCCGCGCGCGATTCACAGCGAGAGCGATATCGCCATCAACCGCCGCGAGGTGATTGTCCTTTATCAGAACGGCCGAAGCCAGATCCATGCGGTGATTGAGCCCTCCGCCCGCGCGAACGGCGTATTTCTCGAGGCGACGCAGCAATGGAGTCGTCTTCCGCGTGTCGAGGATGTGCGCCCGCGTCCCGGCGATCGCCTCCACGTATCGTGCTGTCATCGTTGCTATTCCCGACAGGCGCTGCATGAAATTGAGCGCCACACGTTCGGCGGAAAGCAATCCGCGCGCGTGACCGGACAGGAACATCACCGGCGTCTGTGGACCAATGCGCGTTCCATCGGGGTGCTCTATCCGCATCGTCACCGCCGGGTCGAGCTGCTCGAACGCCTCACAGGCGAGCGTGAGTCCGGCGATGACACCCGCTTGCCTCGCCACCAGTCGGCACCTCGCCCTTCGGTTCGACATTACAGTTGCGGCCGTCGTGATATCGTGCCTGGTATCGTCTTCCAGGAGCGCGGCCGCGACGATGATGCCGGTCTCTTTTTTTGTCAGCGGAAAACGAAGCGCTTCTTCCCATAGGAATCCGTGCGCGGCGAGCTCACTTTCCCGCCGTTTGCTCATTCTCCGGGATCTTCCGCGGCTTCCAGAGCAGGTGAAAGCGGCGTCTGACCGCCGATCGCAACCATCCGCTCGATGGCGCGACGCGCGCGCGCGGCAATCTCCGGTGGCACCGTGATGCGGTGCTCCATCCGCTGCAGCGAGCTCAATACTTTCGGCAGCGTGGTCACCTTCATAAAGGCGCACACCGCGTCGGGGTTGGCGGGATAAAACGTCTTGGTCGGATTCTCGCGCCGGAGCCGATGCAGAATTCCGACCTCGGTCGCGACGATGAATTCGTCGTTGGGGGAATTCTTCGGACGCTTGATCATTCCCTCAGTCGAAAGGATCTGCACGCCCACCGGATCTATGTCTCCGGCCGAAACTGCCTCGACGACGCTGGTGGCGCAGCCGCACTCTGGGTGAATCAGGAACTCCGCACCAGGATGCGCCGCGCGCTGAAGCCTGATGTCCTCGGGGTCGATCCCGGCGTGTACGTGACACTCTCCCATCCACACGTGCATGTTCTTGCGGCCGCTGATGCGCCGCACGTGCGCGCCGAGAAACATGTCGGGGAGAAAGAGGATGTCCTTATCGGCGGGGATGGAGTTCACGATCTCGACCGCGTTGCCGGACGTGCAGCAGTAGTCGCTCTCCGCTTTTACTTCGGCGGTCGTGTTGACGTACGACACCACCACCGCGCCCGGATGCTCCGCCTTCCATTCCCGCAGCTGGTCGGCGTTGATGGTCGCAGCAAGCGAGCATCCAGCGGCCAGGTCGGGAAGCAGCACGGTCTTCTGTGGCGAAAGCACTGCCGCCGTCTCCGCCATGAAATGGACGCCACAGAACACAATCACTTGTGCTTTGGTCTTGGCGGCCTCACGGCTCAGCCCGAGCGAGTCGCCGACGAAATCCGCCACGTCCTGGACCTCGGCGCGCTCGTAGTTGTGCGCGATGATCACGGCGTTGCGCTCTCTCGCGAGGTGCCTGATCTCTTCCTGCAGCCCTGCGTACCGGTTGTCCGTCGTATTTACCATTCGATGTGCTTGCCGCTCCACTTTCGTTTCGCGCGCGGAAAATCACTTCTAAAATGGCCTCCGCGCGACTCCTTTCTCAACAGCGCAGCATCTGCAATGAGCAGAGATGTCTGTACCATGTTCGCCTCCTCGGTCGCTCCCTGCGGGAGACGTGACTCGATCTCCGTGAGCTTGGCGTGTCCGAGTCTCAGCCCCTTGGCGCTGCGGTCGATGCCGCAGTAGTCCCACATCACCTGCCGGATGCTGTCGGCGGCGACCTGCGCCGCGCCGCGGTCGCGCAGCACCGGAACTTCCCAGTTTTTCTTGCGCGGAGGTGTCGTCAGCGTCTTGGTGTCGATCATGTCGCGCGCGACCCGCTCGGCGAATACGAGTCCTTCCAGCAGCGAGTTCGATGCGAGCCGGTTGGCGCCGTGCACTCCGGTTCGTGAAACCTCCCCACACGCGTACAATCGGTTGAGACTCGTGCGACCGCGCAGGTCGGTCACGATTCCTCCCATCATATAGTGCGCGGCCGGAGTGACGGGAATCAGATCTTTCGAGGGATCGACACCGCGCGCGCGACAGATGGCGAAAATCCCCGGGAAGCGCTTTTCGAAAGTGCGGCCCAGCTTCCGCGCATCAAGCCAGACCCGCCTGCCACCCGCTTTCTGACGAAAAATCTCGCGAGCCACGACATCGCGAGGAGCCAGCTCAGCGAGTCGATGCTTCTTGAGCATGAATCGCTCGCCCTCTTCGTTGACCAGGATCGCACCCTCCCCTCGCACCGCTTCCGAGATTAATTGCAGCGGATTCTCGGGCGTATCCAGCGCGGTTGGATGGAATTGCACGAACTCCATGTCCGCCAGCTTGGCCCCGGCTCGGTGCGCTATCGCGTAGCCATCGCCGGTCGCTACCTCCGGATTCGTGGTATAGCGATAGACCTGTCCGCAGCCTCCGGTCGCCAGCACCGTCGCATCGGCGATGATCTCTACCGGTTTGCCTGCGACAGCGGCCTTCACACCGAAAACAACACCGTTCTCTATAATGAGATCGAGAATACGTGCCTTCTCCAGCACTTTGATCCGCTCGCTCTCCTTCACCCGCTTGATCAGCGTGCGCGCGACCTCGGCCCCGGTCTGGTCTCCGTGCGCGTGGACGATCCGACGCCTCGAGTGCGCCGCCTCGCGGCCCAGCTTGAAGTTTCCGCCGGGCTCGAGATCGAAGTGCGCGCCGGCCGTCGCCAGCTCCCGCACCCGCGCGGGTCCTTCCTCGACCAGGACCTCAACCGCCTTCGCGTCGCAGAGCGCAGCGCCGGCGGCGAGAGTATCCTGTCGGTGCAGCTCGGGTGAATCTCCGGCGCCGAGCGCGGCGGCGATTCCGCCCTGGGCATACGCCGTAGCGCTGTCAAAAAGCGATCGCTTGGTCAGGACCATCACGTCGCTGTCCGCGGAAGCGCGCCATGCGGTGTGAAGTCCAGCAATTCCGCTCCCCACCACGAGAAAGCGCGTCCGTATCCGCTCGGCCATGCACTGAAATCAATGGCCCGCGTGAACCGATTGAAAGGGGGCCGCGGGTATAGTGTTCCGCGCGACGCTGACAGCCGCCACGGTATAGTGTTCTGCGCGACGCTGACAGCCGCCATTCGGCTTGCAAGGCGCTGTGTTCTGGGCGATTCTTCTGTTCAGATGAGAAAGCTGATCCTCGTCACGTCCCTCCTGCTCGCCGTACACATTGCGCTCCTTTTCACCCGTCGGAGCGCCAAGGCCGAGGGAAAGGAGACATCGTCCGTTCGCATCGGAATCGTCCTGGACGTCGGCGGCCGGGGCGATAAGTCGTTCAATGATGGCGCTTACGCCGGAGCCGACAGCGCCACCAGGATGCTCGGCTCCAATATCCGATTCATCGAGCCCGGAGAGGGAGCCGATCGCGAAGCTGGACTGAGACTGCTGGCGGCCGAGGGTATGAACCTGGTCATCGGCGTCGGCTTCATCTTCACCGACGATCTCGCCAATCTCGCGAAGGAGTATCCGAACACGGCGTTCGCGGGAATCGACTATGCGCTGGCGACCGACGCGAATGGCAACGTGATCCCTCCGCCACCGAATGTCGCGGCGCTCAAGTTCCGGGAAGAAGAAGGATCCTACCTCGTGGGCGCGTTGGCGGCTCTCGTTGGCCACTCAAAGAAAGTCGGATTCGTGGGCGGGATGGACATTCCGCTCATCCACAAATTCGAGGCGGGCTATCGTGCCGGCGTGAAGAAGGTGTGCCCCGACTGCCAGATCATCGCGCAATACGCGGGTGTGACGCCCGACGCGTTCAAGAATCCGGGCAAGGGCAAGGAACTGGCGCTCAGCCAGTACAACCAGGGCGTCGAGGTGATCTTTCACGCGGCCGGCTCGACCGGACAAGGCGTGTTCGAGGCCGCCCGCGCGACCAACAAGCTCGCGATCGGAGTGGATTCCGATCAGAACGACGAGGCGCCGGGACACGTTCTCACGTCGATGGTGAAGGGAGTGAACACCGTGACGTTCGACGCGATTCGGAGGGTGCAGAATCACACGTTCAAGGGAGGCATTTACTCCTTTGGATTGAAGGAAGGCGGCGTCGGATACATTTACGACAATCGCAATCGCGCGCTCATCCCCGACAGCGTGCATGCCCGCGTCGAGGAGCTCAAGCAGGAGATAATCGCTGGACGCATCAAGGTGCCCAGCACCAGATGACCAGCAGTGCTGCTCCGAAGTCCGCCTCGGTTGTCCCCGCGATCCGGATGGACGGGATCGACAAATCGTTCGGCGCCATCAGAGCGAATCGCGGCGCGTCGGTGGAGGTGATGCCTGGCGAGATCCACGCCCTCGTCGGCGAGAACGGCGCCGGCAAATCGACGCTCATGCGCATACTCGGCGGCTTGATGAAGCCGGACGCGGGACACGTCGAGGTCAACGGCCGCGATGTGACGGGGTGGTCGACCAATGAGGCGATAGCGGCGGGAATCGGCATTGTCCACCAGCACTTCATGCTGGTGCCGACGCTTTCGGTGGCCGAGAATCTCGTGCTGGGAGCCGAGCCGAAGACGCGTGGGATCGTTCTCGACTACAAGCATGCCGCCGACGATGTGCGCAAGCTCTCGAACGAGACCGGGCTCGTCATCGCGCCGGAGAGACTCATCTCCGACTTGTCAGTCGGTGAGGCGCAGCGAGTCGAGATTCTGAAGGTGCTGTTCCGCGGCGCCAGAATTCTCGTTCTCGACGAGCCCACGGCGGTCCTGTCCCCGCCCGAGGTGCGCGAGCTATGGGCCGTGCTCCGCCGCCTGCGCGACAAGGGCGACACGATCGTGCTCATCACCCACAGGCTCGATGAAGTCGTCGAGATTTCGAACACGATCACCGTGATGCGCGCGGGCCAGACGGTGGCGCGCGTCAACACGTCGGAAACGACGCCGGCGGAAATCGCCCGACTCATGGTCGGCCGCGAAGTTTCGCTCTCCGCGGGAAAGCGAGTGCAGCCAAGCGGTCGTCCCACCGGACCGCAGCCTGATAAAGGTCTCGAAGCGCGGAACCTCATCGTCGTGGGATCGCGCGGCATCCGCGTCATCGACGGCGTCAGCTTCAGCGTGAGGCCAGGCGAGATACTCGGCATCGCCGGCGTCGAGGGTAACGGGCAGACCGAGCTGATTGAAGCGCTCGCCGGCCTGAGACCGGTTTTCGCCGGCGAGATTCTGATCGATGGTACCGACATCACGCGGCGCAGCGTCGCGCAGCGCCACGATGCCGGCCTCTCGCACATTCCCGAGGACAGGCAACGGCGCGGACTCATTCTCGAGTACACCGTCGCCAACAACCTGATTCTCGGCGTGCAGAAACATTTCTCGAGTCGCGGCATCATCGACAGCACGCGCGTGATGGAGAACGCGATGCAGGAGATTTCGTCGTTCGACATCAGGCCTCCGAATCCGGTTCTTGCCGCGCGGGCCTTGTCGGGCGGCAACCAGCAGAAGGTCGTCGTCGCTCGGGAAATGGGGCGTGAGTTTTCCGTTTTGCTGGCGTCCCAGCCTACACGCGGTGTTGATGTCGGCGCGATCGAGTTCATTCACCAGCAGTTGCTCGACGCGCGCGCCCAGGGAAAAGCGATCCTTCTCGTCAGCGCGGAGCTCAACGAAGTGCTCGCGCTCTCCGATCAAGTCGCCGTGATGTACCGCGGCAAGTTCGCCGTAGTGATGCCCGCCGCCGAGGCCAGCGAAGAAGTGCTCGGCGAGTACATGATCGGCACCAAGAAAGGCAACGCCGCGTGAGCGCCTCGCCGCTAACGGAAGCCAAAGGCGTTCAGTCGACGTTTACCACGGCACCGTGGCGGGAGCGCGCCGAGGAAGCGCTTATTCCGCCGCTGGTCGCGCTGCTCGTCGCGCTCATCTGCGGCGATCTCCTGATTTTGAGCTACGGCCAGTCGCCGGCGGCGGTCTATCGCATGCTGCTGGAGGGAACGTGGGGTAACGCTTACGGATTCGGGCAGGTTCTGTACAAGGCGACGACTCTCGCATTCACGGGCCTGGCGGTCTCGTTCGGGTTGCGCGCCGGCCTGTTCAACATCGGAGGGGAGAGCCAGCTCGCGGCTGGAGGATTCGGCGCCGCTCTGATCGGACTCGCGCTCCCGGCTGGAACGCCGCTCATCCTCGCGCTTCTCGTTTGCATGATCGCCGCCGGGTTCGCAGGCGGAGTCGTCGGAGCGGTTCCAGCCTATCTCAAGACCAGATTCGGCGCGCACGAAGTCATCGTAACGATCATGCTCAACTTCATCGTGCTGGCGCTGCTCAACTGGTTCATCGCCGGGCATCTGCACGTGCCGGAGACTCTGCACACTCCGGAGATCCACGCCGGCGTTCTCCCGAGGCTCGCTGACATCGATTCGCGCTTCCACGGATCAGCGGCAAATCTGGCTCTGATCGTTGCTGTGCTGGTGGCCATCGCTGTGTGGTTCTATCTCTTTCGCGCGCGCGGCGGATACGAGCTTCGCGCGGTCGGGCTCCAGCCGCAGGCGGCGGAGTACGGCGGCATCAACGTCAATCGGGTTTGGATGCGCGCGCTCACATTTTCCGGCGTCATCGCGGGGATGGGCGGAATCAACTACGTCCTCGGCTACAAGCACTATTACGAGGACGGCTTCGCCAGCGGGGCGGGATTCCTGGGAATCGCGGTCGCGCTGGTTGGACGCAATCATCCATTCGGGGTCATCATCGCCGCATTTTTCTTCGCGACCCTCTCGCAGGGTGGCCTGGCGATTCACGCATTCGTGCCGAAGCAGATGATGGACGTCCTCCAGGGCGTCGTCATCATCGCGGTGGCTACGGCCGTGCCTGAAGTGCGACGACTTTTGCGCGGTGCCCGCGGCCGGAGCGACGCGTGAATCCGATTTCGTTCGTGACCCAGATGATCCGGATCGCCATTCCGTATCTCTTCGCCGCGAGCGGCGGAGTCGTCGCGGAGCGCGCCGGCATCGTGAGCCTCACGCTCGAAGGGTTTATGCTGAGCGGCGCCTTCGCCGCGGTGCTCGGCACCAACTACTCGGGAAGCCCATGGGTCGGCGTACTCTCGGGCGTCTTGGGCGGATTGATTTTCGCTCTCATTCACGCCGTCGCCACAATCCGTTATCGCGCCGATCAGGTCGTCGTTGGCGTCGCGATCAATCTGCTCGCGATCGGCGTCACGCGATTTTTCCTCAAGCTGTTCTTTGCCAGCTCCTCCAATTCACCGCGCGTTGCCGGCTTCGGCGGAAACATCAACATGGCGGGATTCGACAATCCGCTGCTCTGGCTCGGGATCATCGTCGCGCCTGTCATGGCATTCGTGATCTACAAGACGCCGTTCGGCTTGCGCGTCCGCGCGGTGGGCGAGCATCCCGACGCGGCCGAGAGCGTCGGAGTGAGCGTGAAGCGCGTGCGATACGCCGCGGTGGCGTTATCGGGAATGCTGGCGGCGCTGGGTGGCGTTTATCTCGCGCTCGATCAGCATCAGTTCACCGACCAAATGACCGCGGGCCGCGGATTCATCGCGATCTCGGCGGTGATCTTCGGACGATGGGATCCCATTCGCGCCGCGCTGGCGTGTCTGTTGTTCGCGGCCGCCGAGACGCTACAGATACAATTGCAGGGGAGTCACGCGATTCCCTCGCAGTTCATCGAGATGATTCCATACGCGCTCGTGATCATCGCGCTCGCCGGCGTGGTTGGCAGGGCGGTTCCTCCCGCCGCGCTGGGCAGGGTGGAGGACTAGTTGTCGCCTCTGCGCGGGAAGGCGTCGGCGGTGAGCGGGCGGGTGTCGAAAGTCGCGAGCGGCAAGTTGTTCGTGCTGATCATCACGAACTTCGTGGACATGGTGGGATTGCTGATGATCATCCCGCTCATGCCCTTCTACGCACGCGAGATGGGAGGCGGCGGGTTCGAGGTCGCGATTCTCATGAGCGCGTTCACCGCGGCACAGCTCCTCAGTGCTCCTGTCTGGGGAAGATTCTCCGATCGCTACGGAAGGCGGCCGGCTCTGCTCGTCGGACTCACCGCTGCGTGCTTCGCTTACGTCGTTTTCGCGTACGCGACGTCGATCTGGCTGCTGTTGCTTTCGCGCGTCGTTCAGGGTGCGGGTGGAGGCACGGTCGGCGTCATTCAGGCTTACGTCGCTGACTCGGTCGAGCCCGACAATCGCGCCAAGGCGCTCGGCTGGCTTTCCGCCGCGACGAACGTCGGTGTCGCGATCGGACCGGCGCTGGGAGGGGTGGCCCTGAAATTTGGTCGGAGCGGGCCCGGTCTCGCGGCTGCCAGCTTGTGTCTGGTGAATATTTTCTTCGCCTGGAAATTCCTGCGCGAATCGCGCGACATGACAGAAGCGCACGAGAAGAAGCCACGCGCCCCGCGCACCGTCATTGCGCACGTGATCACGCACCCGGGCGAGCCCGCCCCGCGACTGATCTGGATTTACGCGATTGCTATGGGCGCGTTCTCGGGATTGATGGCGATCCTCGCACTTTTTCTCGCCGACAGATTCGGTGTGAGCAAGGACAAGATCTGGATCTTCTATACGTATGTCGGCGTGATCTCGGTCATCACGCGCGCCGGCATTCTGGGACGGATGGTGGATCGTTACGGGGAAGCACAGCTCTCTCGAATCGGTCTCGCCCTTCTCGCGACGGGGTTGGCGACGCTTCCTCTCGCGCGCGGCTATTTCGGGCTGGCGATCGCGGTGGCGCTGATTCCACTCGGCACTGCGTTCACGTTTCCGTGCGTGACCTCGATGTTGTCGCGCGTGATCTCGAGCAGAGAGCGCGGACTATACATGGGAGTGCAGCAGACGTTCGGCGGATTGTCGCGGGTGATCATTCCGTTGTGGGCGGGGTTTTCCTACGATCACTTCGGGAAGACTGTCCCGCTGTTCACATCAGCCGCGCTGGTTTTCGCAACGATTATGCTGGGCCTTGGGATCGACGACGGAAGGAAGGCGGCGGTACCGATCACGTCTCCCTGACCTTGCGAGTGGTGTCAAGAGGCACAGCACCTTGGCGTGCACCCTTCCCCGTCCGGGGGAGTACACGCCAAGGCCAACAACCATTATTGAGCGCCGTCGCTCTGGGCAAAGGTCAGAGTGTAGCCAGCAATGCGCGCGCCGTGCAGCTTGCCCGCTTCGATGTCACTACGGTAGTGAATGCCTCCGTACAGCCTGGATATGCCCGCTTCGTCGCGCATCGAGGCAAAGCTCGCGGCCCCGCTGGGAAACAGGTAGGACAGGATCGACGCGGCGGCTGACGAAAAAGTCGAATGGCCAGAGGTATATGACGGGAAATTTGGAAGTCCGATCTCGGTCTTGATGGTCGGATCCAGCTGCGAAGGACGGGGATTGAAGTAGTGGAACTTGGCCTCCCAACACCCGACTCCCGCATCGTGCATAGCCATGTTCAGCAGGGCGAAAACCCGCGCCGCCCGCACTTCGCTGAATTTCGAGTCCCGCACATACTCGAGTGCAACATCGTTCCAGTGTCCCGGCGGAGAATACGTTCCGGCGCCGTCGTTCCACTTCTGAGCGATCGCGAGTTGTGCGCTCGTGAGATGCTCGACTGTTCGCTTGACTTCGGCCGTCTCGTCTTTCATCTGCTGCGAGCTCGTCGACGGCGGTGGTGGCGGACGCTCGGCGACGATATCCGCTGGCGTCATGTTCCACGCGCGCACCTGACCGAACACTGGAAGCATGGGTGGGCGGGCGGGAATGTCCTGGCTTATCCATGCGATCTCTCCGCGCGCCGTGGCGGAGTCGGCGAGCGCCTTCCATAGCACGGGGGATCCGCCGGCGGTGCGCATACCGTCAGCCGCGGCGCGAGCGAGAAAGACGGCCGCCACGGATTTCCCGAGCGCCAGCCCGGCCGCCAGGTCGCTGGCAGTCGCCTTGCCGGACCAGAGCGCGGCGTTGCGCTGTTCCGCCGCTTTCACCGTGACTTCTTCCACCGCCGCCGGGAACAGTGATTTCAGCATCTCGACCGTGACGCCCGATATAACCGCTTCTTCCGAGGGATACGACGGCAAGTCAGTCACCGGCATTAGCGCGGAGACCGTGTTGTCGTTTCTCGCGGGCGACAGACGGTTGTATTGAAACTTCCAGTACCACGCGGACTTCAGCGCGTCGTACTGCGCGGCGCTCACGTAGCTATAGGCACGGGCCGCGTATACGGGGTTGGCAAAGGGGAAAGCCGGATCGCCGAACGGATTCTCGGCGTCTGGGACGGGATACCCGCCCTCGTCCTTCGGCGCGGGAGGAAGATTGTAACGCGCGACCAGCTCTCGGAGGATCTGGTTCCAGCGCATCACGCCGCCACCACTCCAGTACGCAATCGCCTGCCGCTGTGCGTCGGTAAGATTCGCCTGGCTCGCCTTGATGGCATCCAGCTCCGCCGTGTACGCCGCGGACGCTACCGGCGTCGGAGCGGCAACGGCGATTTGACTCGGGCCGGTCAGGAGAATCATGCGCCACGACCCCGCCGTCGGCTCCAGACTGGATGGCTCGAGCGGCGGAAGCACTTCGAACGGTCCTACGGACTTGTCACAGCCGCCGGCGGCAAGTGCGGCCGCCACCGAAATGGCCGCCAGTAGAACGGGCCGCCGATTGGACATTTTCGGCCAACCGCCACTGCGACTATAGATGGAGCGCATAGAACAATCCTGATGTGAAGGTCGTGGACTGCCCGACATTTCGGCCGCTCAGGACGTGAGCAGCGCCGAGGTTGATCGAAAGGTTTCCTGGCAATGCATACATCACCCCGCCATCCAGCTTCACGAAGTCCATGCGATTCGAGACGAATGGCATGTCCTGGCGACGGATGTCACCGCCGCCGAGGGTGCGCTGTTGGACCAGGGACACTGGGATGCGCCAATTCCCACGGTCGATACCTGCGGTGAGCGTGTAATCGAGCACATTCGGCATCACGACCTGATTGGTCAGGTACAACTGACCGTCAGTGTAATACGAGTTCCGATTGAGCCTCACGTTGGCGCACCACATATAGGCGGCGGAGGCGTTGGCGAACCAGGTAGAGTTGGAGTGAAACTTCATCGTGACATGGCCGGTCGCGCGACGGCCCGCGGTCCCAATGGACAGCGGGTAGAAGTCCGGGGTGTAGTTGCTCGTCGGAATTGCCCCGGTGGCGGCGGCCAAAACGCTGAACGTGCCGTACCTGCCGGGACCGGTGCTGAGAAGCTTGAACTTCGCGGCGAGCATCAGATCCTGAAGACCGCTCAAGTCGTGCAGCACTCCCTGGCTGGCATGGGTCCGGATGTAGGGCAGGCTCGCCATGAGGCCGAGCCTGTCGGTGACGGCGTATCCCCCGACCCAAGTAACGCTTTGCGTCGTCAGCGTGCCGATGTTCCCGTTCGTCCGCTTCAAGGTGCCTTCCCAATAATGATCCCAACTGTCGTGGGCGTAGAGAACGCCCGCGCTCAGCGTTCGCTTCGGCATCATGATTCCATCGTCGATCGTCTGAGCGCGCGCGGACGAGGCGCAAACCGCGACAAGAATCAACCATCGCATTGCTCTTTTGGGCATCAAGGCTGGACGGCATGAGGTTGAGATCGGTAGGACCCGATCAGGCGTCGCTGCAAACGGCCGCCGCCTGCTGGCGGCCACAGAGTGCGCCAATGTAGTGGTGGGGTTTTCCTTGCGCAATGATGAACAAACAGCCATACTCCCCTTTCGCTTCGACAGGAGAGACAGGAATTGCCACAAACTGTAGATGTCATGCAGGGCACGCTGGATCTGCTGATTCTAAAGGCGCTGGCGCTGGAACCCGTGCATGGCTGGGGGATCAGCGATCGCATTCAACAAATGTCGCGAGGCGCTTTCCGGATCGGGCAGGGATCTCTGTATCCCGCCCTCCATCGACTCGAGAATCGTGGTTGGTTGACGTCCTACTGGCGAACGACCACGAACAATCGGATCGCGAGGATCTATGAGCTTACGACCGCGGGAAGGGGAGCGGTCGACAAGGAGATCGCGGATTGGCGATTCTACACCAGCGCAATCGACATGGTAATCGACGCGCTGTAGGAACTACACGGCCTTTCCGCCCGTCAGGTTATTTCGCGAAGTTTTTGCCAAGAGTCGCCAGGATCTTCTTCTGATTCTTGATAATCGCCTGCTGGTTCCGAATTATGTTGCGTTGATTGCGGATTATCGCCGCGTGCTGGCGCTGGTTCCGGAGTATTCTCTTTTCGTTTGCGATGATCCTCACTTGGTTCCTGAGTGTCGCCCCTGCCATGTCTTGTCCCCTTTGTAGGTTCCGAAGTCAGGTATTATGCAGCCCACGCACAGTCTTTTCCACTTCCTGGATGTGCCCGGGAATCTTGACCTTTGGAAAGATGCGCGCGACCCGCCCTTTACGATCGACGATCACCGTGGTGCGCTCGAAGCCCATGTACTTGCGTCCATACATGGATTTCTCCTTCCAGATGCCGAAGTTGTCGGCGAGCTCGTGCTTCTCGTCTGCCAGGAGCAGGTAGGGAAGCTGGAACTTCTTCTTGAATTTCCGGTGCGACTCGAGACTGTCCGGGCTCACTCCGATCACCACCGCATCGATCTTTCCGAATCGCGGAAATGCGTCGCGAAAATCGCACGCTTCCTGCGTGCAGCCGGTCGTGTTGTCCTTGGGATAGAAGAAGAGGACGACGTTCTTTCCCGCCAGGAAATCGCGGGTCACGGTGGTTCCGTCGTCCGCTTCGAGCGAGAATTTTGGTAGTTGATCGCCTTCACTGATCATTCAATACTCTCCGTTCTGTAGTCCGTCAGAGTTCGTTGGTGGTCGCTCAGCGGCGGCTCGCGGGTCGCACCCAGCGCGAAGACCGTAGCACTGAATCAATCGCTATGGCTGGACGCCAGCCGAATCGATGACGATTGTCCCCGCGTTCGCCTGAACCGGATAGGATTCCCGCACGGGCCCCACGAACCAGACCCGGACCCACTGCCCCGAGCGGATCGCGGTGAAGTCGGCGGTTACCGATGCCGGAGCTCCTATCACCGTCGTGGCCTCCGTGATACGCACGACCGCTTTCGCGGAGCCGGCGGTATCTTCCGGCCGCGCCTCGATGCGCACAGTGCCGATGCCGTTTCCCGACTGCACGCTCGTAACTCTGCCAGCGATCGACGCCGGTGCGTCCGGGATTTTCGGTGCGGACGCTCGGCATGCCGCGGCAATGGCGATCAGCAACAGCGATTTCCTGAGCATTCGCGCTCCTTGGTTGCAGCGTAAGTGGTGGATTTCGATCAGCAGGATTCGACCTGATGCAGTGCTGCATCCAGCTGGGCGGGCCGTATCGTGAAGATAGCGAACCGGCTCTGCTACTGCTGCGTGGGCGGCGTGAACTGGGGAATGTTCTTGTGATAGAACGCCAGCTGCTGCTGGTAGTCCGCGTTGATCGGACCGAGCGCGGCTGCCAGCACGATGTCCCGGAACGCCTGCGAGAAGTAGGTCGCCCTGGCTTCGCTGGAGGCCTGGCTCCCGAGCTCGTATTCTACGCGTGCGCGTTCGTTCAGAGCATCGCTTTGCTGTGGCGACTGTGACAGCGCGGCGGTCGACTGATATCATGGGCTCGAATGTTTCGGGAATTGTGGGACGCCGGAGCCGGAGACGCGACCAGCCTCAGGTCAGAGCCACCCAAGCATGATCATAGATGCTACTCGTCGGATTGCAGGCTAATTCCCAAATGGTCAAGCATTCGGTCCTCGACTTCGATCCGAAGCGCAGCGTCGGTTAAGACGCCAAGCGCCTCCAGCAATCTTGACTTCGAGATTGTTCGAATCTGCTGGGGCATGATGATGCTATCCAGGTCGTTGCCTGCGGTGTTCGCTGGAAGACGCACCTCAAAAGGGAAAATCTTGCGCTGCTTTCCGGCTTCCTTTGTCAGCGGAAGGACGGTTACGACATCAAATGCGCGGTTGAATCCATCGTTCGAGACGACAAGAACAGGGCGACTATCTCCGCCCTGTTCGCGCCCGACGGCTGGATTCAGATCTGCCGCGAATAACTCCCATTGATGAACGGCACCTAAATGTGCCATTCAGCGTAGAACGAGTTCAAAGACCATCGGCTTCAGTCGCCGCGAAATCTCGCGTTATGGAATTCATTCTAGCCATGAACTCCTCATCCTGTGCCGCTTCTTCATACGCGAGATACAAAAGTTCGCGCTTCGCCCGAAGGAGTTTCTCTTCAACGGCGGATTCAACAAACGCGCTCAAATTCTCAGCTGCGCCTGATTGAACGATCTCCTTAGCGGCTGCCAGTACGTCTGCTCGCAAAGACAGAGAAGTTCTCTCGCGCGGTGACTGATCTTTCCGTCTTCGACGCAAAACTGGGATGAGCACCGCTTGCGGAGACATCCTAACTCCAATGAGATTGGGTTTACTTAGTATGACGATTAGTATTACACTTCGCAATACTTATTGGCTGCAGGGGGCTTTGTGGCCTCCAAGCTAGCCTTAATCCGGGATGGTCTCCCGAAAAGCACCCGAACATCCTTCGCTCATGGCGTCCCCTTTTGTCGACGCGCGCACCGTTGGTTGGCGTCTCATGCCGCTCGATCTAAGAGGTGGCTACCGAATTTCTACGCGCTGATCGCGCGGCGTGCACCTCTGCGGAATTTCGGTCAGCTTCACGATTTTGTCCGCCTCTTTGCATTTAGCCCGATAAAGAGCTGAATCGGTAAACACCGACGATGCACGCATGCTCGGCTGCGAAACTGTAGCGGTCCGTGCCGAAGGCTGACACCCGAGCATGAAAAACAAGCCAATCACAGCGCATCTAACTCCCCAAATCCTTGTGACTCAGCTCGCTCTCAGCGCCCCAAACAGCGGCAGCAACGCTCCCACCACCCAGGTGATCGCCGCCGCAATCGCGGCCTGCTGCTTCGGAATCTTCCCGACCACATGCAGCCCGATCGCCAGCAGCACCGTCACCCAGATCGTGAACAGATCCACGCGACCCGCCAGCGCGAGCATCACCGGCGACGCGCCATCGGGATCCATGAATCGCGCGAGGGAGAAGCCGACGGCGTTCATGGAATTGAGCTTCTCCGGACTCATGACGAGCCCCTGCGCCGCGTTCGTCAGGATCTGAACGACCCGCGGAACTTCCGAGTAAGTCGCGATCATCATCGCTGCCGCGAACGACTCCTTCGCGTCGAAAAGTTTTCCGACCGCCCACAGCACCAGGCCGGTGCCGAACACGCTGATCGTGATAGTTACGGTGAAGATGATTGGGCCGAGCATCTCGAAGATGCCGCGGCTCCCCGCCATCTGTTCCGCGGTGATGTTCGGATTCTTCCGCATTGCCGCCGCGGTTTGCCTCGTGAACTCGGCGTCCATGACCGGCTGCATCGCGTTCTTGGTCAGGAAGATGAGCACGAGGATGACGATCGCTAGGAAGAGCAGAGCCAGGCCGAACTTTCCGTCACTCCTCCGAGCGAAAACGGACGACGGCGCGTAAAAAATGTCCACGAAATCTTCCCAAAGTCCCACCTTCGCTGGCGAGGGATCCACTTCCTTGACTGAATCGGCGCTACTGCCCATTGACTCACCCTCGCGATAGAAGAAACTGGTCGGACAACATTAGTACCACTTTCCCGTCCCCACCACCAGGAACCGACATGCCATCAGACTGACCCAGTCCCGATCAGTTAACGCCGTAGCGTCCCGGTGCAGTAAAGCTCAGAGCCCTCAGCTCAAAAGCTGGGAGCTCCCCTCTCGTTCTGTTGCAGTTCAGAGAGACTCTAGATGCTCACAGATGCCGGCGGCTTGTACCGCTCGACATCCGTGATCAGCCGTACGCCCGCCTGGTACGTGAAGTACGAGTACGCCCACTCGATGAACACCACCAGCCGGTTGCGGAATCCGACGAGATACATGATGTGGACGAACAGCCACAGAAACCACGCCAGCCGCCCTGTGAACTTTACTCGGCCGAAATCTGCGATCGCCCGCGATCGACCGATCGTCGCCAGATCGCCCTTGTTGAAGTAGTGAAACTTTTTTCTGGGTTGCCGGCGCGTATCACGAATGATCGACTTCGCCGCGAATGCGCCTTCCTGATTCGCGGCCGGACACACCCCCGGCACTTGTCGTCCATCCTGCGACAACGTCGCCAGATCACCGATCGCGAAAATTTCGGGATGACCCGGCACCGATAGATCATCGTTCACCTTCACCCTGCCCGCGTTGTCTAGCGGAGCGCCGAGGAGCTTCCCGAGCGGCGACGCCTTGTTGCCGGCGGCCCAGAATACTGTACGGGCGCGAATTTTCTCCGTTCCGATGCTGATCCCGTCCGAACCCAGCCCTGTTACCATCGAGTTGACCCGAACCTCGACACCAAGATCGGCCAGATCGCGCGCCGCGTGCTGCGCCAAATCCTCCGGAAACGATGGCAGAATCCTTGGGCCCGCCTCCACCAGAACCACCCGGGTGCGGCGCGTATCCACTCGGCGAAACTCGGAATGGAGGGCTTTCTTGGCGATGAAAGGAATCGCCCCCGACAGCTCGACCCCGGTCGGCCCTCCGCCGACGATGACGAAGGTTAGTAGCTCGTCACGTTCTATCGTATCCTCAGTCTTCTCCGCCTTCTCATACGCCAGCAGAAAGCGCCGTCGAATCTCGGATGCGTCCTCGATCGCCTTCAGTCCCGGCGCGTACGGCTCCCAGTCGTCGCGGCCGAAATAGTGGTGACGCGCTCCCGGCGCCACGATCAAATAGTCGTACGGAAGCTCCCGAAGATCGTCATCGACGCGCACCACACGCCGCGCCGTATCGATGTCGCGGGCTTCGGCCAGGAGTACTTCGGCATTCCTCTGGCTCCTCAGGATCCAGCGGATCGGGGCCGTAATGTCGCTCGGCGCCAGCGCCGCGGTCGCAACCTGATAAAGCAGTGGCTGGAAGATGAAGTGATTGGTCCTGTCGATGAGCGTGATATCGACCTTTGCGCGCCTGAGCGCGCGCGCGGCGGCAATCCCAGCGAATCCGCCACCGATGATTACGACGCGCGGGCGCGCGGGCCGAGCCGGCTGATCAGGCAAGTCTCTCCTCGAACGATCTGGCGGCGAGAGTCATGAGCAGCACCAGAAATATCAACAGGACACTGTACGCCGCCGCGGTGCCGAAAGCGAGCGCGCGCAGCTGCGCCAGAATCTCCATCGAGATCGGACGATTGGAGTGAGTGTAGAGGACGACGCTCGCGACGAACTCGCCCACGGCCGTTACGGCAGCGAGCAACCCACCCGCCACCAGCCCCGGCCGCGCCGCCGGCAGAATCACCCGCCGCATCGTCATCATCCATGAAGCGCCGAGCCCGCGCGCCGCGTCCTCGAGCGACGCATCCATTTGTCGTAGGGAAGATTCCACCGCTGACGCGACGAGCGGAATGTCGCGGATGAAATAAGCGAGCGGCAGAATCCAGAACGTCCCCACCAGCAGCACTCGGCCAGTCAGCAAATCGTTCCGGTTGAAAGTCGCGGCGAGACCGAGCGCGATTGCGGTCGCCGGTATTGCCCACGGAAGAGCGACGAGAAGCTCGAGCAGACCTCGGCCGCCGAACTTTCGCAGCACGATCAGATATCCCGCGATGAGGCACACGACGAGATTCGCCGCCGTTGCGATCAGTGCCATTGAAACACTATTGGTAATTGGCTTCCACAGCTCGGCCTCGGTGAAGAGCCGCCGATAGTTCTCGAAGGTGTATTCGGGCGGCAGCACCTGCGTGGTCCATGCTCCGTCCCGCGCAAAAGAGACGAGAATGACCATCAGATGCGGAAGCACCAATGCCACCACTATCACCGCGGATGCGACGGTCATCAGAACCTGAATAGGTCGGGAGCGAATCGTCCGACGTGTGCGTCCACCCTTGCTGGCGAGAGTGTACTTCCGTTTACTGTCGAGCCACCGGAACAACACGAGCCCCGCGACTGCGCTCAACGCGAGAACCGTCGTCTCCACGTAGGCGAGCCCCATCGCTCCATTGATTTTCGAGGCCAGGATCTGCGTCGAGAGAACTCGCAGCCCGCCGCCAAAGACGTAAGGCGCCGAGAACGATCCGAGGGCATTCATGAAGACGAGGAGCGCCGATCCGGCGACCGCCGGCATCAATAGCGGCAGCGTAACCCGCCGCAGCCTCTGCCACGTATTCGCGCCAAGCCCCGACGCGGCCTCGTCGAGCGTTGCGTCGAAGCGCTCGAGCCCGGCGGAGACGAATAGGAAAACGTAGACGTACATCGTGTACGCATGGACGAACACGATCGCGCCCACTCCCTTGAGCCGCCACGGAGCTTCCGCCATTCCGAGCGCGCGCTGCACCACTCGCGTGACGAGTCCGCTCTCGCCGTAAAGAAAAAGAAAAGCGATCACCCCAACCAACGGTGGGAGCGCCGCGGGAAGCGTCGCCACCGCGCGCAGGAGCCTGCGGCCGGGAAACTCGAATCGTCCGAGCAAGAAGGCCAGCGGAACTCCGATCGCCAGCGAAGCGAACACCGAGGCGACCGAAATGACCAGGCTGGTCCACAACGCTTCGCGGTCCGCGGGGCTGGCGGCGAACTCGCGCCAATGGCCGAGACCGTTCTCGAAGCTTCCCGCGATCACCGCCACGTTCGGGTACACCACCGTCCAGAGCAGAAGCGCCATGACCGGCAGCGCGATGAGCCAGCTCTGTCGGCGTGCCGACGCTTTCACGTCGGCACCAGCGGAAAGGGGCCCTTGAGCGGCGAGATCGAAACGTTGTCGTCTTCGTGCGCCTCTCCCGATAGCGACTCGACATCGACGCTGATGCCGTCGGCGAGCTGGACGCGGTACACGATCACGCCGCCCGCAAATCGCCGGTTGGCAATGCGTCCGCGCCAGGCGAGAACCCCGGCGCTTCTCGACAGCTCCAGCGCATCGGGCCGCAACACGACGAACGCAGTCTCCAGGTGCGGCGCCACTCCCTTCGGACGTGTGACATTGAGATCGCGCGCGATACCGCCGATTGTCACCGTCGCCGTGCTCCCCTTATCGATGGCGGGCACGATGCTCCCTCGTCCGATGAACGCCGCCACTTCGCGAGAGAGCGGAGCGTTATATAGCTCCTCCGGCGTGCCGACCTGAAGGAGCTTGCCCTTTTTCAGGAGCGCGATGCGGTCAGCCACCGCGAATGCATCTTCCTGATCGTGCGTGACGAAGAGCGCCGGCACGCCGACCCTGCGCAGCATCGCCCGCAGGTCGTCACGCATCGCATGACGTAACGTGGGATCGAGATTGGAGAGCGGCTCGTCGAGCAGCAGTGCCTGAGGCTCGATCACCAAGGCGCGCGCGAGCGCAACGCGCTGCTGCTCACCACCCGACAGAGACTGAATCGGCCGGCTCCCTGCGTCCTCGAGGCCGACGCTCGCGAGGGCGGCCCGTGCTTTCACCAGTCGATCCACCTTGCTCACGCCGCGCGCCTCGAGTCCGAACGCGACGTTGTCCTCGACCGGCATGTGGGGAAACAGCGCGTAGTGCTGAAACACCATTCC
>Ga0207929_1000089_pt1 | contig 26007 bp, 25 predicted proteins | sample NGESurdeep072012_FD_184466 | JGI IMG/M metagenome (GOLD analysis project Ga0207929, IMG submission 184466) | Arctic peat soil microbial communities from Barrow, Alaska - NGEE Surface sample 53-1 deep-072012 (SPAdes) | ecosystem: Environmental > Terrestrial > Soil > Wetlands > Peat ... | reverse complement strand
CCTCCATGCGCTCGATGGTCGCCGCGGCAGGCGCTGCGCCCGCGGTGATGACCTGCACTCCTTTCGGCACCACGCCCCGAACGTCCGCCGGCGCGTTGGCCAGCGCAATCAGGATCGTGGGCGCTGCGCAGAGCCAGCCGACATTCTCTGTTCGGATGAGGTCGAAGACTCGAGCGGGCTCCACCTTCGGCAGGCAGATGTGGGTGCCGCCCACGGCCGTCACGATCCACACGAACGTCCAGCCGTTGGCATGGAACATCGGCAGCGTCCACAGGTAGCGGTCGTCGACCGTCATGTGGAAATGGACCAGCGTGCCGACGATGTTGGCCCACGCGTTCCGGTGCGTGATCATCACGCCCTTCGGCTTGGCCGTGGTGCCGCTCGTGTAGTTAAGAGCAAGAAGATCGCTCTCCGCGATCTCGGGACGCTCGAAGTCCGCGCTCGCCTTGGCAATGGCCGCGTCGTATTCCAGCCAACCCTTCCGGCCGCCCGACGGGCCCAGGCATACGAAATGCTCGACTCCGCCGAGCTGGCCCCGAACGCCATCGACAGCATCGAGGTAATCCGGGTGGACGCACAGAACCTTGGCGCCCGAGTGCGTGGTGATGTATACGAAATCCTCTGCCGTGAGGCGGTAGTTGATCGGCACCAGCACCGCGCCGATCTGCGGCACCGCGTAAAACGACTCGAGCTGCTCGTGGGTGTTCGGCGCGATGTAGGCGACGCGGTCGCCCTTCTTCACCCCCATCCCCTGGAGCACCAACGACCAGCGGTCGCACCGGTCCATGAACTGCTCGTAGGTCAGACGCAGGTCACCGTCGACGACAGCCTCGCGCCCGCCATACAGCTTGCGGGCTCGTCGCGCGAACTCGAGTGGAGTGAGCGGGGTTTCCATACACCCAGATTATGAGTTGAGAAGAAGCGCGAAGTCGGTCGTCTTGATGCCGCCGACGAACGTGCTATGGGCTTTGGGTTCCAACGCGACCGCGCGCTCGTAAACGAAGGCGTACACGTTGTCGAGCGTCCAGTCGCCATAGCCCTGGATCCGCAGCCCGTATCTCAACGCCTCATCCGATTGGCCGCGGGCAAGCAGGTCGACGGCTCGCGAGTAGATCGCCCTGAGTATCTCGAGCTGCATCGACAGCTCGGCGATGGTCTTGGCGTCCCCCTCAGCCTCGACCAGCTGCTCGACCTGGAGTTCCAGGTCGGCGATCTCTTTCTGGTAGTCGTCCACCCTCTAGACGAGTCTAGCCGCCGAACCCCTACTGAACCAGATGGTGGGCGGCGACAGACGCGGCGATCAGGATCGCGATGATGTTGATGACCTTGATCATCGGGTTGATGGCCGGTCCCGCGGTGTCCTTGTTGGGGTCGCCGACGGTATCTCCGGTCACCGAGGCTTTGTGAGCCTCTGAGCCCTTGCCACCGAGGTTGCCTTCTTCGATGTACTTCTTCGCGTTGTCCCAGGCGGCGCCTCCGCTGGTCATCTGGAGGGCCAGGAACAGACCGGTGACGATCGCGCCGATCAGCATGCCGCCGAGGGCCTGCGGGCCGAGGATAAAGCCCACGGCCAAAGGCGCTATGACGGGGATGATGCCCGGGAGGATCATCTCGCGCTGCGCGGCGGCGGTCACGATGCGTACAGCGGTTCCGTATTCGGGCTTGCCGGTGCCTTCCATGATCCCCTTGATCTCGCGGAACTGGCGCCGTACCTCCTCGACCACGAGGCCTCCGGCACGCCCCACCGCGAGCATCGCCAGCGACCCGAACAGGAAGGGCAGGATGCCGCCAAGGAACAGGCCGACGATGACGTGAGGGTCGGAGAGGTCGAACTTGGTCGGGTGCCCGGAACGGGCCAGCTCTTCGGTGTACGAGGAGAACAAGACAAGGGCGGCCAGGCCGGCCGAGCCAATCGCGTAACCCTTCGTCACCGCCTTCGTCGTGTTGCCGACTGCGTCCAGGCGGTCTGTGACGGTTCTGACGGACTCGGGAAGGTTTGCCATCTCGGCGATACCGCCGGCGTTGTCCGTGATCGGACCATACGAGTCGATCGCGACGATGATGCCGGTCATCGACAGCATGGCCGTCGCTGCGATCGCGATGCCGTAGAGGCCGCCCAGGCTGTAGCTCAGGAGGATGCCCACGCCGATCACCAGCACCGGCAGGGCAGTCGCCATCATGCCGATCGCCTGCCCGGCGATGATGTTGGTCGCGTGACCTGTCACCGACGCCTTCGCGATCAGGTGCACCGGCCAGTACGCAGTCTCCGTGAAGTACTCCGTGATCGCGACGATCAGGACAGTGATCACGACGCCGATGAGCCCCGCGTAAAAGAGATTGTTGGGGTCGCTCACCCCGCCTCCCGGCTTCAGGTAGCCGTTGCCTGTCATGTACTGGGTCACCAAGTAGAAGCCCGCGATCGCGATCACGACGGCCACCAGCAGTCCGGCGTACAGCGCGCCCATGATCCAGTTCGGGTTGAAGACGCGAACGAAAAACGTCCCGACTATCGACCCGACGACGCTGACGGCTCCGAGCAGCAGCGGGTAGATCACCCAGCCGATCTGGTCCTTGAACAACAGCGAGCCGAGCAGGATCGCCGCGATCATGGTCACCGCGTAGGTCTCGAACAGGTCGGCCGCCATGCCTGCGCAGTCGCCGACGTTGTCCCCCACGTTGTCCGCGATAACCGCCGGGTTTCGGGGGTCGTCCTCTGGAATACCCGCTTCAACCTTGCCGACCAGGTCCGCGCCGACGTCCGCCGCCTTCGTGTAGATGCCGCCGCCCAGCCGGGCGAAGACCGACACGAGGCTCGCGCCGAAGGCGAGGCCGACCAGGGCATCGGGATCCTTGAAGACGTAATAAGCGCCCGCCACGCCGAGGAGCCCGAGGCCGACGACCATGAACCCCGTCACCGAACCGCCGCGGAAGGCAACCTGCAACGCCTTATTGAGTCCGCCCCGAGCCGCTTCCGCGGTTCGAAGGTTTGAGCGCACCGCGATGTTCATGCCGACGTAGCCGGCGGCTGCCGAGAGAACGGCGCCGACGACGTAGAGCGCTGCGGTCTTCCAGTTGATCGCCCAGCCGATCACCAGCGCGATGACGATGCCGATGATCGCGATGACCGTGTACTGGCGGTTCAGGTAGGCGGAAGCGCCCTCCTGGATGGCGGCCGAGATCTCCCGCATGCGGTCGTTGCCGGTGGGTGTGCGCAAGACGAGGCCGATGAGGATGACAGCGAACACGACCGCGGCCACGCCCCCGGCCACGGCGAACAGGACTGTATTCGGATCCATTAAGTGACCACGTCCTCCACTACCACTCCTGCTGAATTAGTTTCCGGCGCGGAGCGTTAGGTTACACGGACTAGGTGATGTCGAAGCGGCTGAGGTCCCCGGTCGCTTCCGACCAGTTGACCTCCACCGCCGTTACGCGGGCCATTCGAGGCCCTTCGCGGGCGGCTCGCTCCAGCTGTTCCAGGTCCTGCCGCCTTCCCTCCGCGACGAACTCGACAACGCCGTCGTCACGGTTCGCCACCCAGCCGGTCAGCCCCAACGCCTGGGCGCGGCGGATCAGGAAAAAGCGGAAGCCGACGCCCTGGACATCTCCTTTGATGACACCGTGAAGGCGCTCGGGTTCCACCCATCGAGTATCGTCCCCCGCATGGCGTCATCGAGCATTGTCGCGATCGGGGACGAGCTGGTCGGCGGCTTCACCCTTGACACCAACTCCTCCTGGCTCGCCGAACGCCTGCGCATCCTCGGCTATCCGGTCAAGCGCATCACCGCGATCCGCGACCGCCCGAATGAGATCGTCGAGCAGGTACGGCGAGAGCTCGACGACCCCGAGGTGACCCACGTCTTCTGCAGCGGGGGCCTGGGGCCGACGCCCGACGACAGGACCTTTGCATCGCTGGCCGAGGCGCTTGGACGCGAGCTGATCATCTGGGACGAGACGCGCCAGCGAATCGAGCGGCGAGTGCGCCGCATGCACGAGGCTGGACTCCTCGATTCGCCTGACGTGACCGAGGGCAACCTGCGCATGGCCCGGATCCCAGCCGACCCTGCGCACGTATTCAAGAACCGTCGCGGCATGGCTCCCGGCGTCCTCTACGAGGCCAAGGGCAAGCGCGTCTTCGTCCTCCCCGGCGTGCCACTGGAGCTGAAGAGCATCTTCACCGAGGAGATAGAGCCGGAGTTCCTCGCCGAAGGCTCGGCGGCCACCGTCCGCGAGGTGCGGTTCACCTTCGCCGTCGAAGCCCGGTTCTATCCGCTCATGCGGGAGCTCGAGGAATCCTTCCCGGACGTATCCGTTGGCTCATACCCGAACTTCGAGACCAAGGAGCTGGTCATCCGGTGCCTCGGCACCGACCCGAAGCGCGTCGACGAGGTGGTCGAGATAGTGCGCCGCCGAACTGCTCAGCTCGGCATGAACGGCCAAAGCCGGCCTTAGCCGGCATCAAGCGCGACGGGAGCCTCTAGGATCCCGTGAACTCGGGCTCCTGCTTGCTGAGGAAGCTCATGATGCCGATCGCGGCGTCGGTGCTCAGGGCAGCGCGCGCAAAGTTGTGCGCCTCGATCTCGAGCGCTTGATCCAGCGGCAGGTCGTACCCGCGCCGCACCGCATCCTTGATCATCGCGATCGCGAATGTCGCTGCCTTGGCCAGTTTGCCGGCCAGCTCGTCGACCGCTCCCTGGAATTCCTCCGGCGTCACCGCCTTGTCGACCCAACCGACCACCTCCGCCTCTTTGGCTGAGAGCCGCGTCGACTCGATGAGGTAACGCATCGCCCTGGCCTTGCCGATCAGGCGAGGCAGCCGCTGCGTGCCGCCGGCTCCGGGGATGATTCCCAGCGCCGATTCGGTCTGGCCGATCCTCGAGCGCCCGTCCTCGACCATGATCCGGAAGTCGCAGCAGAGGGTGAGCTCGCTGCCGCCGCCCAGGGCGTGGCCGTTGATGGCTGCGATGACCGGTTTGGGGCAGCTCTCGATGGCCGAGAAGTGCGCGTTCATCCGCTTCATGAATGCGGCGACCTGGTCGGTGGCGTCGGCAGCCTCGCGGTCGATGCCGGCGAGCATGGTCAGGTCAGCGCCCACGCTGAAGTACTTCTCGTACTCGGACGCGAGCACTATGGCCCGCACGGCGGGGTCGTCGCCCAGATCGGCGAAGGCTGCCGCGAGCTCCGACATCAGGTCTTCGGCGATTCCGTTGTTGCCCTTGCGGTGCATGACCACACGCGCTATGGCACCGTCGCGTTTGATATCGATGCAGTCGCCCATCAGTCGGACACTTGGCTAAAAAGTGAAGAGGGGGATGCCACCCGCCACCTCGAGCGCGGTGCCCGTGATGTAGCCGGCCTCGTCCGAGCACAGAAACGCGATGGCGTGCGAGATGTCCTTCGGCTCGCCCGGGCGCTTGAAGACGGTGCGCTTTGCGATCCGCTCGTTCATGTCCGGGTTGCCCATGTTGAAGGCTTCGGTGCCGATGATTCCCGGCACGATCGCGTTGGCCGTGATGTTGTAGCGCCCACCCTCGAGTGCTGCGGTCTTAGCCAGCGCAATGACCGCCATCTTCGAAGCCGAGTAGCTGGCCTGGCCAAACCCTCCCATGGTGCCGGCCACCGACGCCATGAAGATCACGCGGCCCCACTTCTGCTCGATCATGTAGGGCCAGACCTCCTTGGTGCAGTTGAACGCACCGGTGAGGTTGACCTTGATGTCGCGATCCCAGAGCTCGTAGCTCATGTTCTGAATCTGCGCGGCGTTGTCTAGCGTCGCTGCGTTGTTCACCAGGATGTCGATACGGCCGAACTCGTCCTTGACCTTCTTAAAGACCTCGCGAACCTGTTCGCGATTGGTGACGTCCATCTTGATCGCGACCGAGCGGCGGCCCATCTTGCGGACCTCCTCGGCTGTCTGATTCGTGTGCACCCAACCCTGCGATGTGGCGTACTGGGCAAGCGCCGATCCCAGCTCCTCCGCCGACTTCTGGAGGTCAGGGTCGTCCTCGACCAGGATGTCGGTGATGACGACGTCGGCTCCCGCCTGCGCGAGGGTCAACGCATCCTGACGGCCGAGGCCGCGCGAAGCGCCGGTGACGATTGCCACTTTTCCCGATAGGTCGAACATCCCTTACCCCCTCAACCTGATGGTGCCGCGTGAGCCGGAGATCGCGCGCGAGATGACGAGCCGCTGTATCTCCGCGGTTCCCTCCCAGATCTGGTAGATCTTGGCATCACGGAACCATTTCTCGACCGGGTACTCCTTTATATATCCATAACCGCCGAGGACCTGGATCGCGTCGGTGGTGACCTCCATCGCCACGTCCGCCGCGAAGCACTTGGCCATCGAACCCTCCGCCCTTTCGAACGGCTGGCCCTGCGTCGCCATCCAACCGGCGCGCCAGATGAGGAGCCTCGCCGCATCGATCTTCATCGCCATGTCCGCGAGCTTGAAGCCGATCGCCTCGTGCTGCCACAACGGTTTGCCGAACTGCTTGCGGTCCTGCGCGTACTCGAGCGCGAACTCATAAGCCGCGCGAGCGATGCCCAGCGCGCCAGCCGCCACGCCAGGTCGCGTCGCCTCGAGCGTCATCAGCGCGCCAAGCGCGCCGGGCCCGGCATTCTCGGCGTCAGGCTCGCCGCCAAGGCGGTGGTCGAGCGGAATCTGGCAGTCCTCGAAGATGACCTGGGCCGTGTGGCTCGCGCGGACGCCCAGCTTCTTTTCCTTGCGCCCCATCCGCATCCCAGCAGTGCCCTTGGGGACGAGGAACGAGGCGATGCCGGCCGGCCCTTTCGAAGGATCGGTGTTGGCATAGATGACGTGGTAGTCGGCGATGCCGCCGTTCGTGCAGAACTGCTTGGTGCCGTTGAGCACGTAGCTATCGCCCGTGCGCGTTGCCCGCGTTTTCATCGCGAGAGCGTCCGATCCCGAGTCAGGCTCCGTCAAGCCAAGCCCGCCCAGCACAAGTTTGTCGGGGTTCGTGAACTCTGGCAGCCAGCGCTTCTTCTGCTCCTCGGTTCCGCTCGAACGGATCCCAGCCATCGCGAGCGCCATCGACTGGATGCACACTGCGATGCCTGCGCAGCCCCAGTGAAGCTCCTCATTGATCATGAGCTCGGTCAGGAAATCGAGGTTCTGGCCGCCGTACTCCTCGGGCAGGAAGGCGGCCGGAGTGAGGCCGAGTTTGTGCGCCTTCTTGACCACCTCGTACGGAAACTCCTCGGTCTCGTCGTGGTACGCGGCCACCGGCCGAATTTCCTTCTCAGCAAACTCGTGAGCGAGCTGCCTGATCGCCTCCTGCTCTGGAGTCGGCGAGAAGTCGAGTGTCATGCGCGGCTAAACGTACTCTGCTGACGACTTGGTGAGGACCGCCTCACCTGTCTCGTTGACGGCGTGGATATCCAACTTCCCCGGACCTGCCGGTTCCGCGCTGAAGATGACCCTGTCGCCGGGGACGACCATCCCCGAGAACCTGCATACAAGACGGCGCAGCCGCTCGCCTCCACCGGCTGCCTCGGCGGCGACGGTGCCCGCAATGCCCATCTGCAGCATGCCGTGGGCGATGACCCCCGGCAGGCCCACCGAGCGCGCGAAGTCGTCATCGAGGTGAATCGGGTTGTGGTCGCCAGACGCCTCGGCGTAGGCAGCTATCTGCTCTTTGGTAAATGTCACCGTTCGCGTCATTGGCGGATCACGAACAGCGCGCGAGACCTGCATATGCCATCGCCGTCCGCCCCTTTCGTCTCGGTCTCGAACGACACGAAACGAATGCCGCGGCGGCTCATGTCGGACGCAACCCGCCCCTGCGAGGTGACGGTTTCGCCCGGCTGAGGATGCCGCATCCATTCGAATTCCTGCTCCGCGTGAAGGAGCTTCGCGAAATCGATGGCCGCGTCCGGATCGCCGAACAGCTGCGGCGCGGTGGCGCCGAGAGCGTAGACGGCGGCGAATGTCGGGGGCACTCCGGCCGCGGGATCTGCGCCGATGGCTTTCGCAAAGGCAGCCACGCTGTCTTTGTCGATCTCGAACGTAACCGCCGGGTACGTGCGTCCCGCCACGCCGGTTTCAGTCACTCAGGCCCTGGTGAGGCGTAGGCGCGAAGCCACGCGCCGCAGGAGCAGCGGGCGAAGGGCGGACCAAGCCTCGAGGACCGAGGTGCGCGCGCCTGGCGCCAGCTCCGGCGGCGCATAGGCGGACACCACGAACCCATCAGCCAGCGAGCGCATTGCGTCGGCTGCCTCAGGGAACCTGCCCGCGACGCGCCGGGCGAGCTCGAGAGGAGTCTCGCCAGACCTCCGTTCAGCGCCGGCCATGCGTGCGAGGACGAGGGCGCGTTTCCACGCCAGCGTCACCGAGCGCGGCCTCAGGTACCGAGCGGCGGCGGCCAGCAACACCAGAACGAACGCCAGCAGAATGCCCACGATCTTCGTCAGCGTCCCTGCGTCTGGCATGCGGAAGGTGAAGCCTGAACCCGTGCCTCCGGGGGTATTGCCGCCACCTGGGACGGGGACCTTTGCGGTCGAAGTCGGCTGCGGCCTCGGGTCGCCAATCGGGCCGCCAGGGGGCTGCGGGTTGCACTGGTTCTCGGTATTACACGTCGTGGTGCCCTGCGTGCCACGCGGGACAGGTGTGTAAACGCTGTCTGGCGTCGGTTCGAATGTGATCCAACCGTAGGCCGGAAAATACGACTCGACCCATGTGTGCGCATCTTCCCCGCGCACTACCCATGAGTGCGTGGTCGCCTCGGGCAGACCCTCGCCAAACCCGTTGACCAGCCGCGTCGGGATACCAAGGCTTCGGAGCATGTCCCCCATCGCCGTGGCGAAAAACTCGCAGTAGCCCTCCTGGGACGTGAACAGGAAGAAATCGATCGGGTCCACTCCGGCCGGCGCCGTCCGCGGCGTCAGCGTGTATCTGTATGTCCGCAGGTAGTTCTCGATTGCCTTCGCTTTCTCGTAAGGCGTGCTGGCGTTGGCCCTGTTGGTGACCTCGACCGCAAGCTGGTGAATCCTGGCGAGGGCATCAGCGCTCCGATAACCCTCGGCCGGCAGGCTGGAATAGCCAGCCAGCCAATTCGGGTAAGCCGTACCCGCCTGGTTCAACTCGTCCTCGGTGGCGACCGAGTATTGCGTCGTGATGGAGTACGTCCCGTTTGACACCGCCGGCAGCTGACTCGACAACCGATCGACGGTGGCGATGTTGGGGTCCGTGACAATGGCGACCTGGCGCACCAGCGTGTCTCGGTTGGACTTGTTGAAGATGCCGGGATAGAAAAGGATGTCCTGGTTACCGCCGCCGGGAGGCGAGATCATGTTGACGGTGAAGGTCGTCGCCGCGAGCTTTTGATCAACCTCGGAGTACTGCGGGGTAGTGCCCTTTGCTACTCGAATCACATCAGGCGCGACGGAGTATCGCCATTGCCCTTGCAACGTCTGCGCGATGTTAACGCCGCGAAAATATCGAGGCCCGGAATCTCCGTTCCACGTGTAGGTGAACACGATGGCGTGGCTCTTTTTGATCGAACCGCCCAGGGCGACGTCGGTCGAGAAGCCTGTCGCGCTCGTTCCGATGCCAGGGCCAAGCGAGGCGCCGTGGTTGAGCCGCTGCTGGAGCGCGGCCCAGCCCGAGAAGACGCTGGCCTGCATCTCAACGGTGCGGTCCGTGGTCGACAGCGGCGGCAATAGCAGCGCGAGAAAGATCAACCCGGCCATGGCCACCAGGCCGCTCTCCCAAAAATCCCAGCGCGCGTCGCCGGTGAGCTTGACGCGAGCCCGTGTGACATTGGCCACCGACGTCGTGTAGTTGGTCCACAGCAGAAGCGCGAGCGTGAGCCCGAGGATCACCAGCGTGTAGCCGTTCTGGTTGGCGGAGTTGAGCAGGTTGGTGGCAAAGGCGGCAGCGCCAGGCACCAGGCCCAGCAACGGCCGGCGCCAACGCAGCACGCACCAAGCCAACCAGCCTCCGGTGACCCACATGAGCAAGCTGATCAGGAAGAGGTACAACGACGCGTCGTCCGACACTGCATACGCCCCGGGGTCTCCCGGGATGACGCCGCCGTGGAGGCGCGTCCACCAGACGCTCGCTAGGCCAATCGACAAAGGGTCGCCCGGATGCGTCGCGTGCAGCTGCGACCACGAGGCATTGAGCGCGGCGAACGGGCCCAGGACCAGACCGGCGACGAGACCCGCAGGCCAGGGCACAGGCAAAACGGCGAGCAGCCCCATGAATAGCGCCCCGGCGAGGGCCACCGGCACCACCGCATCGATGCCGCCAACCCACGCGGCGGTCGCGGTCGACCGGGCGATCATGAGGGTCAGGAGCAGGATCAGGACCGCCGACCAGGCGACAGCGCCGGTCATCGAGGCCCGCGTGCGGCTCCAGATCCTCCCCGGCCACGGGGCGGCGGAGCTGCTAGCCGATGCGAAGTGCATCTCGAGTCCTCACCAAGCGCGCGAAGTCGTCACCACAGCGGACCACATAGAGGTCGACGTCCTGGCCCAGGTCGAAGCTGGGGTTTCGATCAGGGCCGCCGAAGCTCGCGGTGTCGAGGTAGAAAACCATCATGTTCGAGCGCCGGCCGCTGGCCGCCTGCAGAAGGCGCACCCATTCCGGGTCGGCGCTTGGCGTGATCACCGCGGTCGCGCGACGTGGCAGCCGGCGGAGTCGATCCCAGGCAAGCGTCTTGGTCAGCGGCACTCGTCCATCGGCCTGGGCGATAGCGAGATAGTCGAGGATGAGCCTGTCCTGCCGTACGGCCCGATGGGGCTCGAGGATCGTGCCCTTCGCATCGTTGGCTATGAGTCCAACCTGCCGGCCCCGGCCGTGGACCTGCGATGCCATGGACGCCGCCAGGCTGACGCCGTACTCCAGTGTCGACTCCTCTCCCTCGCCGAAGTGCACGCTCTTGTCGAGGTCCAGCAGAATCCAGAGGTCGGTCGTCAATGGCTGCTCGAACGTCTTCGACATCAGGCGTCCGTGGCGAGCCGACAGCGCCCAGTGGATCCGGCCGAAGCTGTCCCCCGTCGTGTAATCGCGCACTCCACCGGTCTCAGGCGGGTAGTCCGCCCAGCCGCCGAAGGTTGGCGAGTTACCGACCTGCTGCGCGCTCGGAGTCACCAGGTCAGGGATCGGTCTCACCCTCGGATACACGAGCACCGACGAGCGCTGTCCCACCTTCATCTCGCTAGTGAAAAGGCCGAACGGCTCACGGACCCGCACGGACGTGGGACCGAAGGTCATCCAGCCCCTGCGGCGGTAAAGGCCACGCGTCTTCCACATCACAGGGTCGTGGCCGACCGAGATGACGCGGCCTGGCTGATAGTCGGCGATCCCGCTGAGGTCGCGTACCTCTACCCACGGCGCGGGAGTGAAGCCCGACCGCCGCACCTCGATCACCTCTTCGAAGGGCTCGCCGACCGTGGGTGTGCCAGGGTCGAGCTTGCGCACTACGGTGAGATTGCGGATGGCGAACCGAGGCCAGGCCCAGGCAACGATGAACAACAGGCACAGGGCATAAGCGAAGGCGTAGGCCGGGCGCACGCCGGTGATCCACGTGAAGAAGAGCAGTAGACCGAGCGCCAGGGCCAGTGCGACCTTGCTCATCTAGGAACCAGCGAGGCTGGGTCTATCCGTCGTATGCCATCTGAGGAACATGCTCGCGCTCGAGCAGGCTCGCCACCAGCTTGCCGGCGCTCTGGCCCTGCATTTCGGCATTCGGCCTGAGGATGATCCTGTGCGCGAGCACCGGTTCGGCCAGCGCCTTGATGTCGTCCGGGATCACGTAGGTCCTGCCAAGAACTGCCGCAAGGGCCTGGCTCGCGTGAAAAAGGTTGAGCGTTCCGCGGGTGCTCGCGCCAAGTGCCACCTCAGGGTTGCCCCGCGTGCGGCCGACCAGGCGCGCGATGTATTCGCGAAGCTCAGGCTTGACGAACACCTCGCGCACGGCGCGCTGGGCGCTCGTCAGCTCGTTCGGCGAGACCACCGGCTGCAGCTCGACCATCGGTGACTCCACCTTGTGCCGGCCCAGCAGGTTCGCCTCTTCTTTCTCGGACAGGTAACCGAGCCGCACCTTCATCAGGAACCGGTCGAGCTGCGCTTCGGGAAGCGGGAACGTCCCCGAATACTCGACGGGGTTCTGCGTCGCCATGACCATGAAGGGCTTGGGGAGCGCGTGGGTGTCGCCGTCGATGGTGACCTGGCGCTCCTCCATCGCTTCCAGCAGTGCGGCCTGGGTCTTCGGGCTGGCTCGGTTGATCTCATCGGCGAGCAGGATCTGGGCAAAAACAGGACCCGGCCTGAACTCGAAATCGCTGATCTTCTGGTTGAAGGCGCGGACTCCCGTGATGTCGGATGGGAGCAGGTCGGGAGTGAACTGGATGCGGCGAAAGGTGCAGTCGAGAGAGCGGGCGAGCGACTTGGCGAGCATCGTCTTGCCGACACCAGGCACGTCCTCGATCAGGAGGTGGCCTTCGCACAAGAGGGTCACGAGGCAGTAGCGGACCTCGTGTTCCTTGTTGACGATCGCGCGTCCAACATTGGACATGACCGCCTCGGCAACACGGGTTACTACATCGGTTACCAAGGCAGGGCCCTCCCCATCCACGCGATTATAGGTTCGTCTCGCAGCCCCCCTGTCCCCATCTCAGTTCAATACGCTGGACGGGTACATTTGGTTCCGCGCGTTACGTGAGCTGGCGGCGCCGCGTACTCAATAACAGCGATGCAAACTGAAAAGCGAACCTGGCGGGCGATTGTGGGCAGGCGTGTGGCGGCCTCGCTGGGCGCCCTGCTTCTGGTCGCTTGCGGCTCGGCGCCGCCGAGCCCGGTCGGCGCTCCGCTCAGCGTTTACGAGCTCAAGTTCAAGGTCATGGATGCGGTGGGCACACCTGTCTACTGCGATCCCGACTTCTACCCCGTCGGCCGCGAGGGCGGCGAGCAGGCAAATGCGATAACGGAATATCCGCAGATCCAGGCTCAAGCCAGCCTGTACGCCGCGATCGTGGCCCACGAGCATCTGCCCAGCGGCGATCTCACCGACTCGCAGAAGGTGACCGTCTACCGCGCCTACAAGCTGATGAACGCCATGGTTCTGACCCAAAACGGAAACGACTACGCCTTCGAATTCCGCGCGCGTTCGAAAGACCAGTCCCCCATCCAGATGGTCAAAGGGACGGTACGCGTGGACGGCATCGTGACCGTGACCTCACGAACCGATTCAGGCCCGCCGCCCTGCCCGATCTGCCTGGCCGCGAGCACGCTGATCGCCACACCCGGCGGCGCGGTGCGGGTCATCGACATCACACCCGGGATGCAGGTGTGGACGACCGACCGCGACGGCAAGCGGGTCGCAGCCACGGTGCAGGAGGTCGGCAGCACGCAGGTCCCCGCCGGACACCTGATGGTGCACCTGGTGCTCGCCGACGGCCGTGAGCTGCTTGCGTCGCCCGGTCACAAGACGGCGGACGGACGCGCCCTCGGCTCCCTCGCCGCCGGCGACAGTCTCGACGGATCGACCATCAAGCTATGGGAGCTGGTTCCTTACTCCGGCGACCGGACGTACGACCTGCTGCCGGCGGGACCGACTGGCACCTACTGGGCCAACGGAGTCCTACTGTCGAGCACCCTGACGGCGGGTCTTCGACCCGCCTTATGAGAGGGAACCCCCAGTGGTTCCCCTCATCGGCAGGCGCTTCGCGCGTGCCTGCTCTCCCTCCGGTATATCGCTGGGATCTACTGAACAACAGTCTCCGGGCGACGCCTGACTTGGCAATGACAAAGTCATGGTCGGGAGAACCCCGGCCAACCCCGCCACGCTAGCTAAGAAACTTCTTCTTCCTCGACCAGACGCAGGTGGCCGCTGACGTCGAGCCCCAGGTGTCGCGCGAAGAAGCCGGCCACGCGCTCCACGTACAAAGGCCGGTCGGCGAAGTAAGCACCCGTATGCGGGGCGCCCTGGATGATCCAGATCTCGCGCGGCCCTCGGTAGGCGTTGTAAAGACGCCGGCTGTGATTCACGGACGTGATGGCATCGGCACCGCCGTGGATGAAGAAGAGTGGACGCGGCTCCAGTGAGCTGAGCACCGCCTGCGGGCTGCAATCGGATAGAAGCGAACCGTTTCGAAGGCGCAGCATCAGGCCGGCCAGCCAAACAACCGGTGCGCCTGGCAGCCTGATCGCCCGCCTCACGTTCTCGGCCATGAGAGTGCGCAGGTCGCTGAAGGGACTGTCGAGCACGAGCGCTTCGACGCCAGGCTCGCCCGCTGCGCCGAGAAGAGACACGACGGCTCCCATCGAGTAGCCGATGAGCCCGATCCTTGCGTTCGGAATGCGCTTGCGCGCAAATGCGATGACCGCCTGCAGCTCCAGCACCTCCTTGATCCCAAAGGTGATGGGGGCGCGGTCGCTGCCGGGCATGCCGCGATACGAATAGAGGATGACGTTGAACCCTTTGCGCCAAAGGGCCGCGGAGATGCCGAGCGAGTTGGTGCGCTGGCCTTTGTGCCCGCCGGACACGATGACCGTCTGCGGCGAGCCAGGCTGGCGGAAGTGCCATGCCCCGAAGCTGATTCCGTCCGCGGTCACCAGCTCGACCTCTTCGGAGTCCGCCTGAAACTCGAAGGGCGTGAACGTGAAGTCGTCGAGGAACGCCGGCTTCTCTGGCACGAACGCGCGCCGATAGACGGCATAGGAAATGAGGCAGTAGAGAGCGAGAAGCGCGACGGCGACGAGGGCGGCGTAAGCCATGTGGAACTACCCGGTGCGAAGCTTAGCCCGAATTTCTCACACGGGGTTTCGCGGCCTTTGACACTCGGCCGCTGAGACCTTCCTCATACCGGGCCAGCACGAAGAGCAGGAGGCTCAGGCGGTTCAGCCACCGGCGCACCTGCGGGTTGTCGAAGCCGCCTCCGCGCTCGAGCGTCAGGCAGCGGCGTTCCGCCCTGCGGGTGATCGCACGGGCCAGGTCCAGCGCCCCTGAGGCCGGGGTGCTGCCGGGCAGGATGAACCCGTCAGGCATGGGAACCGCCTTCTCGAGCTCTGCCGTGAATTCCTCCAAGCGCTCGACCCCTGCGGCGGTGGTGGAGCCGAAGGACACCTTGGACTCGGGGTTGGTGGCAAGCTCCGCGCCCAGCGCGTACAGCCCACGCTGCAGCTCTTCACAGATCGCGCGCACGCGCGTGTGAGCCGACAGCGCCTTCGCCAGGCCGAGCGCGCTGGACGCCTCGTCGACGGTGCCGTAGGCCTCGATCCGCGGATCGTCCTTGCGCGCGCGCCCGCCGCCCAGGAGGCCGGTGGTACCGTCGTCGCCTCCGCCCGCAAGCTCGAGCATTGGCTTCTTTCGTGTGGTCGAGGCCTTCACTCGAAGACGCGGCTCAGGTCGTAGAGCTCCTTGGGCACGCGCCTGGTCTCCTTCACGACCTCGGCGAGGGGAACGACTTCAACTTCTCCGTTGCGGCGGATCGGGATCACCCCGCTCTTGCCCTCTGCGATGAGCTCAGCCGCCCTCACACCAAGGCGTGTCGCCCAGATGCGATCGGTCGGCGAGGGCGAGCCGCCACGCTGAAGGTGGCCGAGCACCGTCACGCGGGTCTCGAAGCCGGTGTCGCTCTCGACCCTTCTCGCCAGCGCATCGCCGATGCCGCGCTTGGCGAGCTGCACGTGGCCGAAAGCATCGGTCTCCTGGGCGCCTCCCGCCTCGTCCTCGAGCTCAGGGATGTGAGCGCCTTCGGCGACGACGATGATGCTGAACAGCTTGCCGTCGCCCCGCCGCCGATAGAGGTGGCCGACCACCTCTTTGAGGGTGAGCTCGAACTCGGGGATCACGATTAGATCTGCACCGCCGGCGAGGCCGCCGACCAGAGCCACCCATCCGGTGTCTCGGCCCATGACCTCGACCACCATCACACGGTGGTGGGCGGACGCGGTGGTGTGTAGACGGTCAAGGGCGTCCGTGACCACGCCCACCGCGGTGTCGAACCCGATGCAGAACTCCGTCAGCGACAGGTCGTTGTCGATAGTCTTCGGCACTCCTACGGTCGGGAATCCGGCCTCATGCATCGCGGCCGCAACGCTCAGGGTGTCGTCGCCCCCAATGGGCACGATGCCGTCGATGCCGTTGCGGCGCAGAACCTTTATCACCGTGGCTATGCCGTCTTTCACTTTTAGCGGGTTCGTGCGAGAGGTCCCAAGAATCGTTCCGCCCAGCGGCAGGATGCCGCGGACGCTCTCTGGCGAAAGCTCGTCGATCATGCCGTCTTCAAGACACCCGGCCCACCCGTTCTGCACGCCGCTCACGCGATGGCCGAGCTGGAAGGCGCGCCTCGCCACACCGCGGATGGCCGCGTTGAGGCCGGGTGCGTCGCCACCACCGGTCAGGATTCCAATTCGCACGACGAAAGATTAAGACGTGGCGCGGGGCTGACCGCCATCGAGCCGCTGGAGCAGGTCTCGAAGCGGCACGTCCGAGAGCGATCGGAGCACCAGGTCGGCCTGGCTGAGGTCGAGCCTGGCGGTGATCGAGTTGGGGATCGCGACGCAAAGCATCCCGGCCTGCTTGGCTGCAATCACACCGTTGGGTGAATCCTCGATGGCAACCGCCTCTGATGGGCTGACACCAAGGCAACCCATCACGGCGATGTAGAGGTCCGGCGCAGGCTTCGCGTTGTTGACGTCGTCGCGACACCGCACGCAGCCGAACCGGCCGAGGATGCCGAGCCGCTCGAGGTGGCCGCCGACCCAGTCGCGCGTAGAGCTCGACGCGACGCCGAGCTTGAGGCCAAGAGCCGGGGCGTCGTCGATGTGCTGGAGGATCCCCGGCAGGACTTGCTGGGCAAGGATCAGCTCGGTCCGCCGCTCGATGCGCCCGTCGACCACCTCTTGGGAGAGGGGCCTCCCGAGTCGTTCCTCGAGGTGGCGCTGTGGATGGAACTCGGTGGTGGTCGATCCTACTGTCTGCACCCACCGCTCAAACGGCAGCGTCTCGCCATGCGCCTCATACACCTCGAGCCACGAGCGATAGATCGGCTCCTCCGTGTCGAGGATAAGCCCGTCGAAGTCGAAGACAATCGCGCGAATCATGGCCACCGGTTAAGTTTGAGGTGGAGGCAGCGCCGGAGGGCCGGCCGAGAGATTCGGTGATCCAGGGGTCCCTCCCATGCCTTCGTGATGGGGACCCCAGTGGACGGGCCGAGTAGCGGAGCGCGCGCATCCCGGGATGCGTAAGCGAGCAACGGAGGCCGCAACAACGCAGATGGGCCGCATGGGCGCCGAAGATCCTGTCGGCATCTCTGGTGCTGGCTCCAATCGCTTAGGATCGCCGTGGCCGTGTTCTTGGGATCTTTCAATGGCTGACGAGGCGCGTCAATCACCTGCGCGTCCGGTGGTGAGCGAAAGTGGCGCTCGCGGCTGGTTTGGCGCGGCGCTGTCCGGCCTGGCCCTGGTCACGGTCTCGCTCATGCTCGTCATCTTCTTCGGCTTTCTTGACGCGATCCACTACCGGTCGATAGTCGACTTCTTCACCCCCGACCCGACAGCCGCGGCCGGCACGCTGGGGCTGGTCGGCGGAGCCGAGGGAGTGACACTCAGCATCGTCATCGTGTCCGTGGTCTTCGGCATTCAGACCACTTCCTCGCGGTACTCGCCGCGAATCATGGGAATCTTCACTCGCAACCCGCTGAATGCGCTGGTGCTGAGCTTTGCGCTGGCCTCGATCCTCTACACGTTCCTGGTTCGCGCCGAGGTCAAGGTCAACTATGTGCCGACGTGGAGCGTCGCCGCGGCGGTGGTCCTGGCATTGATCAACTTCGCGATCCTGCTGCCCTACGTCGGCTACATCTTCGAGGTGATGCGGGCGGAGACTCTGGTCAGCGGCATCATGCGGCGAGCGCGCCGTGAGCTGCGCTCAGCCGTTAACAGCCCGCACGCGCGCCGGCACCGCAGCGAGCTCATGACGTCGGTGGCGCAGGTGACCGACATCGCATTCGGGTCGATTCAACTGGGCGACGTCCCGATCTGCGTTTTGAGCATCGAGGTGCTGGGACAGCTCATCGCCGACGACTACCTGCCGATAAAGAAGGGCTTCAAACCTGATTGGTTCAAGGTCGGCCACGCCGAGATGCCGGGAGCTTCGGACCAGATTCTCGCCGAGGTGAATCGCGGCGGTACGTGGTTCACGTACACGATCATGTCCAGCTTCGTCGACATGATCGGGCTGACTCCAGTCCACCGCAAGGAAGCGGTGCACGCGATCGCCGTGTCCACCCGCAATGTCGGTCTGGCCGCCATCGAGGTGGGCGACAAAGAGGTGGCCGAGATGTGCGTTCGGTTCTTCAACACATACCTGCGCGCGGCGATCAACCAGTCGGCGCCGACATTCGCATCGGCGATCATGAATGAGTACCGCCGGCTCGCCATCGGCGCCCTCGAGTGGCGCCCAGACCTCGCCGTCGAGGCAGCCGCCCACCTGCTCCGTTACGGCCGCCATTTCGACGAGGCGGGCATGCCGGCGATCTTCGGCGCCGCCGCGGAGGACGTCGCCGACCTCGCCATCGAGGCTCGCGATCGCGATCCGCAGGTGACGCACCGCCTCGCGCTGCTCTTGGTCCGCAACCTGCTGGACCTGATACCGAACGCCCGGCCGATCGGACTGAACGGACTCTTCAAAGGCGTCGCCAAGCTCACGTTCTGGGCGATGGCGGCAGACCAGAAGGATGTCTCTCACATCCTCGTCGAAGGCATTGCCGCGGCACCGCCGGAGTTCGTCGACGCTGCCCTCGACCGTATGGAATCGATGGAGAACGGCCTCTTCTGGGAGGTCAACGAGCGCGTCATCGCGTTCGACTGGGTCGAGCAGCCGCTTCGAGCAGAGATTCCCCGCCTGCGGTCTGCGCTGCGCCGGGCCAAGGCATCGGGACACACGCTGACCATCGAGCTGGAGGGCGCCATCCCTGTGACGCAGGACCTCGTCAAACCGGAGCCAAGCGCCGCTCCTGCGGCGGGCCCCGCCGTCGCCTCGGTCAGCGCGGAGCCGGCTGGTTGATCATCGCCGTGGAGGCCGCCTCGAAGTAGTCGGTCAAAGCTTTGCCGACCGCGGGCACGAGGTCGAGCGATTCGACGGCAGCCCTCATGTGGCCCAGCCAGGCGTCACGCTCAGCCTGCCCGATCGCGAATGGCTGGTGCCTCATGCGGAGTCGAGGATGGCCGCGCTTCTCGTTGTAGGTCGAAGGTCCGCCCCAGTACTGGATCAAGAAGAGCGTGAGGTGCTCGGTCGCGTCGGCGAGGTCCTCGTCGGGATACAGCGGGCGAAGCAGCGGGTCGTCCGCGATCCCCGCATAGAAGCGCTCCACCAGCAGTCGAAAGGCCGCCTCGCCGCCTGCGGCCTTGTACACGTTGCCGATCATTTCGCTCGCGGCTTAAGTCCGGCGCCGGCCAGGATCTCGTCGGTCGGACGCACTATGGCCTGCGCCGCTTTCAATCCTGTGGCCGCCAGGTACCGCTCGATGATCGCCCGGCCAACGGCGTAGCCGCCCATGTGGGGTACGCCGACAGGCCGCAATCCCATCCGCCCAGCGACCTCATCGCCCAGCACGTAAGGGGTCCAGTCCGGAAAAGAACGGCCCGTGCCAAAAGCCTCCGTGACCTTCTGCCACGTCGACTCGAGCAATTTTCCGGTGACCGGCGCGTACCACGCCCCCGTGGAATCGGGCCCGCACACCTCGACGGTGAAGACCTCGGCGAGGCCCTCGTGGATGACCCACTCCTTGAGGTCGAAGTGGCCCTCCACGTTTGGAGTTCGAATGTTGTGTGCCAGCTCGTGCACCCCGCAGGCGCCGATCCTGGACACGTTGTAATCGGTAGGCCAGGCCACCATCCAGATGCTGCCGGGGATCGTGCCCATCCCGTAGTAGCCCAGCGTGCGTTCCATGAACACGGGGTCGTCGGGATTTCCGAGCGTTAACACCACGTCAACGGCTTCGGCATGGTGAATCCCGGGCAAGACTGACTGCTGATACTCCCAGGCACGTGCGAGGTCGCGCTTCAGCTGACCCCAGGCGTCCGCCTCGACGAGGCGCTTCAACGCAGCGGGGTAGCGTGGATCGTCGACTCCGACCCTGAAACCATCACCGCGTTCGTGGATCTGCCTGAGCTGCTTCATGGCCGGCTCGTCGAACTCGGAGACACCACGCATCGCCGCGAGCGCGCCCAGCCTCTTGGCAACCGGCAGCTTGAAAAGCTTGGCCATCGCGGCTGCGTCGTCGTGGACGACTATCTCCATCTGGCCGCTTGTCGTGAGCACGATTCCCATTGTCATGGAGTGACCGCGGCCGGCACGTCCTGCTGGCTGACGGCGATGCGATCCATCTCATCCTCGCGGGGCAGGAACCAGGCGATCGCGATCGTCGCAAGCACGAGGATGACGTGGAGCATCAAGGACTTCTGCAGCCCGATGTGGTCGGCGATTGCGCCGTTGATCGGGACGCCTATGGCGCCGGTCACAAAACCAAGGCCCATGACGAGGCCTGAGGCGAGACCCGCGCGCGCGGCCATCAGCTGCTGGGCCATCAGCAGCATGAGGGGCGCCGTCGAAGCGGCGAGAAACCCGATGAGGATGGCGCTCAAGAAGGCCCACGGCCCGGGGAACAACGTGAACAGCAGGACTGCAGGCGCGCTCAGCACCAACGTGGCAAGGATCACCGTTCGGCGGCCGAAGCGGTCCGCAAGCGATCCGCAGCCGACGGTGCCGACAGCGCTCGCGAGCACCAGGGTGGTGGCAAGCGGGCCGTAAAAGCTCGGGCCGTAATGCATCTGCGCATACCAGGTCGGAGTGAACGACTGAAAGACCATGACGGTCCAGCTGCGGGACATCATCACGCCGATGACCGCGGCGAGCGCGAACACGGGGATCGCGTGCCCAACGCCACCAGCCGCAGCGCTCTTTGCAACCTGCGGCGCCGCCGACCGCATCCTCCACAGCAGGTAGGCGCCGGCGACGACGCCGGGGATCACCAGCACGCCGGTGCCATGCAGGCCGAGGGCTCCGAACAACACGATACCGAGCAACGGGCCGATGGCCACACCGACGGTGCCCGCCGTCACGTAGACCGACATGCCGAAGCTTCGTCTCCAGGCCGGCAACAGGGCGCGCACATCTAGAGCAGCAAAGGGATGGAATGCTCCGGATCCCAGACCAGAGGCGCATGCGATCACGAGCAGCATCGGAAACGACTGCACGAATCCGATGAGCGCGAACGTCACGGCGGTCCAGGCAAGGGCCACGCCGGTCAGCCTGGTGCCGAAACGGTCGGCGATCACGCCGAACAACGGTTGCGATATCGCCGCCATGCCGCCGTACGCCAGGCTCACCAGGCCAACGGTCGCCAGGCTGAGCCCGAATCGGCCGATCAGGATCGGGTATAGAACCGGAATAACACCCACGTAGCTGTCGACCGTCAGGTGGCCGAGCATCAGCGTGAGCAACCTTCCGCTCCGCAAGAAGACCTTCACCGCGGGAATATCATGCCGAGTGATGCGAGAGCTTCTCTACCTGAGCCAGGCGGAGGTCGAAGCTTTGCTCGACGTGGACGCGATGCTCGAGGCTATCGCGAAGGCGTTGGTCCTCTTCTCCTCAGGGGTCACATCGGTCCCGCCGCGCACTGCGGCGCGGGCGCCAGATGGGTTGATGGGGGTGATGGCCGGTTACGTCCCCGGCGTCGCGCTGGAGGTCAAGCTCGTTTCGGTGTTCCCGGGCAATCACGGGCACGGAGTCCCGAGCCACCAAGCGCTGATCGCCCTCTTCGACGAGAAGGACGGGACGCCGCTCGCTTTCATGGACGGCACCCACATTACGGCGATCCGCACCGGGGGCACTGCGGCGGTGGCCACGCGCGCGCTCGCTCGCGAGGATTCGAGCGTGCTCGCGATCCTCGGCGCCGGCGTGCAGGGCGGTTCGCACCTCGACACGTTCACCCACGTGCGCAACTTCAACGAGATACGCGTGGCATCGCGAGACCATGCCAAGGCGCTGGCGCTTGCGGCGCGCCATCCCAAGGCGCGTGTCGCCGCCTCGTTCGAGGAGGCGGTCCGAGGCGCCGACGTGGTCGCATGCTGCACGGACGCGCGCGAGCCCGTCATCCGGCGCGCGTGGCTGAAGCCTGGTGCACATGTCAGCTCCGTTGGCGGCACCTTCGGCCCCGAGCTCGACCCCGAGACCGTGGCCGCGGGCAAAGTGTTCGTCGAGTGGCGAGGCGCGGCCACCAACGCGCCCCCTGCCGGGGCGCATGAGCTGCAGGGGCTCGACGCAAGCACGATCACCGAGGTCGGCGAGGTCTTGGCGGGCACGAAACCGGGCCGGACCTCTGACCACGACATCACCATCTACAAATCCACCGGCCACGCGGTGGAGGACGCAGCAACAGCGAGCCTGGTCTATGCGCGCGCGCTGGCGGAGGGCGCCGGCCGCCGCCTGCCTCTCTAGAGGTCGATCAGCCGCACAGGCACCGCGTTGATTATTTGCGTGCCGGCCAGCCTGCGCTCCGGTTGCGTGCGGCCGTAGGGATGAACGTGGCCGTGGATGAGCAGCCTCGGAGTCAGGTCTTTGACGAGCCTGATGAAGCTTGCGAATCCCCGGTGCGCCAGGTCGTCGGGCGCTCCCCAGCCCAGCGGCGGCGCGTGCGTGAGCAGGACGTCCACGTTGCGTGCGCCTCGGGCAGGGTTCAGCCTGACGCGGACCTCGAGGCTGAGAGCGCGCCAGCGCATCTCGGCCTCGGTGTATTGATTCGGGCCGGGCTTGTACCGCATCGAGCCACCCAGGCCGGCGATCCGCAACCCCGCGGCGACGACGACCCGGCCGTCGGCGTTGTCACAGCCCGGCGGCCCCGGTTGTGGGTGTTCGGTCCGCAGCGGCGCCCATATCGGGTCTCCTGATCGCACCTCGGGGTCGTGGTTGCCTGGCACATAGACCAGCGGGACGTTGACCGTGCTGACCACGTACTCCAGGTAATCGAAAGGAAGGTCGCCGCAAGAGACCACGAGGTCGGGACGGAGTCGCGCGAGCTTGTCGGTATGCAGCCCTTCGTCAACCTCGTCGGCGATCGCGAGGATCCGCGTCACGCGTGGTCCTGCACCCGGGATCCGGTCGGCATCTCCGGCCGCACCCCTCTAGGCGAGAACTTCGCGGCGCTGCTGCAGGCGCTCGATCTCCGCGGCGCGGATCTTGTCGAAGCCCTCTTCGAGGCCCTGCTTGAGCATGGCCGCGATCTGTGGCGCCGCATGGAGCCTCGGTAGGTACACGAGATCGGCTCCCGCAGCGTAGAAGCTGAGAGCCTGCGGTATGTGCTCGGTGGTGAGCATCACGCGCGCCTTCGGGCAGGCGGCCCTGACGTTCTTCAACATCCTCAGATTGTTGGTCCCTCGCAGGATGTCGTCAGTGATGCTGGAGATCACGAGCTCGGCATCTTCGATGCCGGCATGACGGAGAGTGTCCGCATGGGCGATGTCTCCGTAGATACAGCTGATCTTCCGATTGCGGAGCTCCCGCATCACGCTCGGGTTGAAGTCGATGACCAGGATCTTCTTAAGAAACGCCTTCTCGGCGTCGGTCTCTCCTCCGTGCTCGAACTCATGAAGGATCGAGCTCGCATCCCTGAAGAAGCCGAGGAAGACCAAGGTCTCCTGGCGACCCTCGGGCTTTGGCTCGACGTCAGTTGCCGAGTCCAGGTCTTTGATGCCAAGTAGCTTGAGCCCGCGGCTCAGCACCTTCTGGACGGCGTGGCTCGCGTTGATCATGTATGTCGAAACCACGGCGGTGAGCGCAAACGTGATGATCACTACGGTCACGACATCGGTAGTGATCTGGGAATGAGGCTGCGTCGTCAACCCAAGGGATGCGATGACGATCGAAAACTCGCTCACCTGCGCGAGGTTGATCGCCGGAATCAGGCTGGCGCGGTGACCCAGGCGGAGTGCGTAGAGGATGGGCACGACCGACAGCCGGCTCAGAATCACGAAAGCTGAGGCCGCGAGCGAAAGCCCGAGGAGTCCGGCGAAATGGACCAGGGCGTTGTGATCCTCGAGGCTCGGCACTGGGATCTGCATGCCGAGCGCGACGAAGAAGAGCGTGACGAAGAAGTCGCGGATGCTCACCGCTTTGGCCATGACATCCAGGTTGTAGGGGAAGGTCGAAAGGCTGACGCCGGCGATGAGCGCACCCATCTCGCGCGACAAGCCAATCGCTTGCGCGACACCGGCCAGGAAGAAGCACCAGGCGAGGGCGCTGACCAGCACCAGCTCGGGCGCCTTGGCCACTGCGCGGAACAGGTGGGGAAGGATGTACTTCGAGATATTCAGCGCGCCGACGACCAGCAGCGCTCCCTTCAAGAGCGAGAACGCGAGTGGGAAGAAGTTTGGATTGGATAGGTTGGGCTGAACAGCGAGCATCCCGACCGCCCACAGGTCCTGGATCACGAGGACGCCGAGGGTGACCCTTCCAGGCAGCGTGTCGAGCTCGAACTTGTCGTACAGGAGCTTGACGACCACAAGGGTGCTCGACAGGCTCATGCACGCGGCGAGGTACAGCAGCGAATAGTCGCCGGGCGTGTTGCGTACGCCGATCAGGTAGAAGAAGCCCCAGCCGAGTGCGATGCATATCGGCACCTGCAGAGCGCCAGTCAGGAGAACGGGCGCGCCGGCCGATGCCAGCTTCTTGAGGTCGATCTCGAGCCCGATGATGAAGAGCAGGAGGATCAGGCCGATCTCGGCGACCGTCTGGATGCTGGCCTGGTCCTTGACGAAGTTGAGCACGTTGGGACCGATGACCACCCCGGTCACCAGGTAGGCGAGGATCAGCGGCTGCCGCAGGCGCCAGCCGACGAGGGCGAGCAACGCAGCTGCGCCGACGCAGATGCCGATGCTGGATAGCAGGTCGTTCCCAAAGGCCGGAGCGATCACGAGTGCTGGGTGACCTTTTCCCCGCTCCTCTCCGCTTGAGCGACGTCAATGTGATCCCAACGGCGTTGTAGCGACGGCCAGTCGTCTGGGTTGCCGAGGATCAGGAACCGAGGGTGATGCATCGACTCGATCAGCCCGGTGACCAGCGGGTCCAGGAGTCGCGATCCGTCGTCCGGCTGGTCTGCCGCGCCAAGCCAACGGCCGATGCCGCGCGACCTCGTGTTCTGGCCGATGCGCGGGCTTTTCGAGCCCGGACAGTAGAGAGACACGAACACGCCGGAGCCCTTGAGCTGGCGCGCAAGTCCTTCCGTGAAAGCGGCGAGTGCCGCATGCCCGCTGTCATATGGGATGGTCAGCGGGTCTCCCGGCAAGAGGCCACCGTACGAAACGGCGTTGACCAGATGGCCGGACCCACGTTCGGTCATGTGCGGCAAGAAGTTGGTGACGGTGCGCACGGGTCCGAGGAGGTTGGTCTCGAGCATCCAGGTCCAGTCATGCGTGGATATCTTGTCGAGCTTGCCTTGAAGGAGCACGCCCGCGGCGTTGACCAGGATGTCGACCCGGCCCATCGCTTTGATGGAATCGCGCACCAACGAGCGCACGGAAGCATCACTCCGAATGTCGGTCGGCAAAGCGATCGCCGATTCGCACGTACCGAGCTTGAGCACATCCTCGACGGTCCTTTCCATGCGGGGCGCGTCGAAGTCCGCGACGACGAGGTTGGCGCCCTGGCGTGCGAGCGCTTTCGCGATGGCTTTTCCAACGCCGCTTGCGCCGCCGGTGACGACAGCGACTTTGCCTCCGAGCGCGCCTCGAATCTGTGGCTTTGCCTCGTCAAACAGTGCCGGCACGGCGAATACTATGCACTGCCGTCGAGCGAAGCCGGTGCGGCTAAGCGAGTGAAACGAAGCGCCGTCCAGTTGTCGTCGATCTTCACCAGAGCCACGGGCTTGTATCCAACTTCGGACGTGATTTCGCCAAGCACGTCCTGCTTGATCCACCACGGCGACGCCGGCAGGTCAGTTACGCCTGGAGTCTTGCCACTCTGACCCTTGGGATAGGTCACC
>Ga0207929_1000087_pt1 | contig 26359 bp, 27 predicted proteins | sample NGESurdeep072012_FD_184466 | JGI IMG/M metagenome (GOLD analysis project Ga0207929, IMG submission 184466) | Arctic peat soil microbial communities from Barrow, Alaska - NGEE Surface sample 53-1 deep-072012 (SPAdes) | ecosystem: Environmental > Terrestrial > Soil > Wetlands > Peat ... | reverse complement strand
CGGTCGTAATCGGAAGTCGTCTTCTCGATCGCTGCCTTGAGCTCCTTGATGCGTCCCTTGATCTTGTCCTCATCGCCCTGACCATCGATGATCGTGGTGGTCTCCTTGTCGACGACGATACGCTTAGCGCGACCGAGATCGGTCACGACAGCGTTCTCGAGCTTGAATCCGACTTCCTCGGAGATCACCTGGCCGCCGGTAAGGACAGCGATGTCCTCGAGCATTGCCTTGCGACGATCACCGAATCCGGGAGCCTTGACGGCTGACACGCGGAGCGTGCCACGGAGCTTGTTGACGACCAGAGTCGCCAGCGCCTCACCCTCGATGTCCTCGGCGATGATGAGCAGCGGCTTGCCCAACTGCGCGACCTTCTCGAGAATCGGAAGAAGATCCTTCATCGAGGAAATCTTTTTGTCGTGAATGAGAATCAGAGCATCCTCGAGGGCTGCTTCCATCTTCTCGGGATCCGTGACGAAGTACGGCGAGAGGTAGCCGCGGTCGAACTGCATTCCCTCGACCGTCTCCAGCGTCGTCTCGAGGCCCTTCGCCTCTTCAACGGTGATGACGCCGTCCTTGCCGACCTTCTCCATCGCTTCGGCGATCAGGTCACCGATTTCCTTGTCATTGTTTGCAGATATTGACCCGACTTGAGCTATTTCCTTCTTGCCCTTGGTCGGGACGCTCATCTTCTTGAGCTCCTCGACGACCGCGGTGACGGCTGAATCGATGCCGCGCTTGAGCGCCATCGGGTTGACGCCAGCGGTGACGTTCTTGAGGCCTTCGCGGAAAATCGCCTGGGCCAATACCGTTGCCGTCGTGGTACCGTCTCCAGCGAGGTCGCTGGTCTTGGTCGCGACTTCCTTCACCATCTGCGCGCCCATGTTCTCGAGGGGATCCGAGAGCTCGATTTCCTTGGCGACGGTCACTCCGTCCTTGGTGACGGTCGGCGCACCGAACTTCTTGTCGATGACGACGTTCCGGCCCTTCGGGCCAAGCGTGACCTTGACCGCCTCCGCGAGCTGATCGACGCCGCGCTTGAGAGCCGCGCGTGCTTCGGTGTTGAAGTGTAGTTCCTTGGCTGCCATATGATTCGCTCTTTGGTGTCTGGTTTAGTTCACAACCGCGAGCACATCAGACTCGCGAAGGATCAGATACTGTTCGGTGTTGATCGTAACTTCGGTACCGCTGTACTTGCCGTAGAGAACCTTGTCTCCGACTTTGACTTCCATCGGAACGCGGACGTTCTTCTCATAGCGGCCGGGACCAACCGCGATGATTTCGCCCTGCTGCGGCTTTTCCTTGGCGGTGTCGGGAATAAAGAGCCCGCCGCGCATCTGCTCCGTGTCCTCAAGCGCCTTGACGACGACGCGATCTGCCAGGGGAGCAACCTTCGTGTTGGTTTGCGTTTTTGTAGCCATAGTTAGCTGTCCTTCTGCTGGAAAAAGTGGCTTGTGGTGGGAAAGCTCTGCCGTTAGCACTCGACCATGGTGAGTGCTAAGGCCTCAACTTAATGGGTCCGGGAGGGGTCAGTCAACCCGGAAAAATCCCGGCCGCGAGCCGGGTGTTTCCCGACCCTCAGCTAAGCAGCTCGAAGCCGAGTCGGATCCCTTTCAGGGTCAAAAACGGGTCAACCAGCTCCAGCTCAGCTGAATGCGGTCGGATCGTTTCCGCCATCCCCCCGGTCGCGATCACGATCGGGTGCTTCTTACCAGGCCATTCCTTCTTGATCCGGCGGACTATCCCGTCAATTGAGTCCACCGCCCCATAGAGGACGCCGGCCCGGATGCATTCGTCCGTGCGGCGCGCGATCACCTTCCTGGGCGGGACAATGTCAGTTGCCGGAAGCTGCGCCGTGCGCCGGAACAACGTGTCAGCCGAGATCATGATCCCGGGCTGAATGACGCCCCCGAGGAAGGTCCCATCAGCGGTGATGCAGTCGTAGGTCGTGGCGGTCCCCAGATCGACGACGACAGCATCCTTCCTGTAAATCCGGCTGGCGGCGAGGGTGTTCGCGATCCGATCGGCCCCGACCGTAAATGGCTCTTCCACATCGAGCTTGATCGGGAGCTTTGCGCGGGCGTCGATCATGATCGGCTTGCGGCCAAAGCACATCTCGCACGCTTCGGCGAGCATCGGGGTGATGGCTGGGACGACCGAGCAAATTGCTGACCCTTGCGCACCTCCGGGCGACGCTAGCTCCGGACCAGCAATGGATCGAATCAGGAGTGCCAGTTCGTCGGCGGTCCTGGGCGGTGCGGTAGTCAGCCTCCAATGGGAGAGCAGCTCTCCCGCATTGAAGATTCCGATTGTGATTTCGGAGTTGCCTACGTCGAAGACGACGATCATTGCGGATCCTCGAGCACGAGAGAGCCGGAGCGGAACGGAGCCACGGAGTCTGCCAATGCGACGAGCAGCTCGCCAGTCGCAGTAATTCCCGCCACGCGCCCGACCGCCGGCTCGACGCACCTTCTCCCACGAGCCAGGTCGCGGGCGTCGAATTCCTCCATTTCATCGGCCTGGAGCGGACCTGTCGCCCGCGAGGCCGCGAGAACCGCGGGAATCAGGTCGCCGAGGACATCGAGCCGATCGGTTCCCGGTTCGAGGCCTGCTGCCGTTTCAACGTTCTTTGGTGCCTGCACATTCACTCCAAGGCCGATCGCTACCCACTCCACCGCCTGCTCGCGCCATCGGGCCTCTACCAGAATGCCCCCGAGCTTTCCCTGATCGATGTAAAGGTCGTTCGGCCATTTGAGGCGGATAGGCTCTGGCGCAAACCGGTCGAGCGCCTCGGCGGCCGCGAGGCCGACGCGCAAGGAGAGGACTCCGAGGCCCGAGCTGTCGGACGGGCGCTCGATCAGAGTCAGCCAGAGACCGGCGCCAGGCGACGACTGCCAACTCTTCCCGCCCCTTCCGCGACCCGCGGTCTGTTCGTTGGCGATCACGAGCGTGCCTGCGGGCGCGCCTCGAGCCGCGAGGCGATGCGCGACGTCGAGCGTCGAAGTCGTCGACTCGAGTAGCTCAACGCGCGGAAGCTCGAGCATCTGCTCGATTGCTTCGTGGGTAGCACCATCGAACCGTACCTCGCTATCCGCGCGCGTGGATCACCGCCAGGACAGCGATACCGAGCGCGACACGATAAAAGGCGAAGATGCGGTAGCTGTGCCTGCTCACAAACCGCATGAGAATCGAAATGGCGAGCCAGCCGCTGATCGCCGATGCGACGACGCCCGACATTAGCTCGTTCGTTAGCCCACCCTGTTGCAACGCTTTGGGGCCTTCCAGCACGACTGCTGCGGCAATGATCGGCATGCTCATGAGAAAGCTGAATTCCGCGGCGCTTTCACGGTCGAAGCGCAGGCCGCGCGCGGTCGTGATGGTCGACCCCGACCGCGAGACACCCGGAATCAATGCGATCACCTGGGATAGTCCGATCAGCAACGCGTCCACCCAGCGCATCTCGCCAAGTATGCGGCGCTGGTCGACCGCCTTGTCGACGGCCCAGAGGACAATTCCCATCACCATCAGCGCGATCGCGATGATCTGCGGATCTCGAAACGCGGACTCGGCCCTCGACTGAAGAACGAGCCCACCGATGGCTCCCGGAATCGTCGCGACGATGAGGTAAATCACCTTGCGCTTTTCAGGAGTCTCGACTCGCCCGGTCGTGACGATGCCGAACGCGGCCTTGATCAGGGTTAGCCACTCCATTCGGAAGTACCACAGGACGGCCAGAAGTGTCCCGAAATGGAGCGCGACGTCGAACGCCAGTCCGGGATCTTCCCAGCCGAACAGCCACGGCGCGAGAGTGAGATGCGCCGAGCTGCTGATGGGAAGAAACTCCGAGAGCCCCTGAATGATTCCGAGCGAGATCGCCTGAAGAGGAGTCATGTTGTTTTGGCGGGAAGTGATGTGCGATAGAGTGATTCGTACTTGCTGACGATGGCGTCGCGAGAAAATCGCTCGCGGGCATCGGCGGACGCCAGCTTGCTCATTTCCGACCAGCGCTTCCGATCCTGGAGAATCTCGAGGGACGCGGCGGCCATGCCCGGAATGTCGCCGACCCCACAGAGAACGCCAGTCTCGCCGTCGCGGACGACCTCTGGAAGGCCACCCGCGTCGGTGCCGATGACGGGCACTCCCGATGCGAGGGCCTCGAGCGCGCTCAAGCCGAAAGACTCGCTCTGGCTCGGAAGCAGAAAAAGATCCGCTGCCGCGAGGAGCGGCGCGATCTGATCCAGCTTTCCCAGGAACGACACCGAATCCGCGACACCGAGCATGCGCGCCTCCTCCTCGGCGGCGGGCCTATCGGGTCCGTCTCCGATCATCACCAGCACGCTGGGAAGCTCGCGATTCACCTCAGCGAAGACGCGTACAACGTCCCGCACGCGCTTGACGGTGCGAAAGTTGGAGATGTGCATGAGAATGGGTTTCGATTGGCCGACCTGCTTCTTTAGCAGGGACGGATACTTCTCGCGATTGTAGACGTCCGGGTCGATGAAGTTGTGGATCACGTCGATGGCGGGGCCGTCGCAGCCAAATGCGCGACACGTCTCCTCCTTCAGGTACTGAGAGACCGCCGTGATGCGATCCGACTTCTCGATCGAGAACTTGGTTATCGGATAGAACGAGGGATCCTGCCCGACGATCGTGATGTCCGTTCCGTGCAACGTCGTTATCACGTGAACGTCTTCGCCCGCCTCGCGCAGCATTTCGCGCGCGATCCAGGCGCTGGTGGCGTGCGGGATCGCGTAGTGACAGTGTAGCAGCTCGAGGTGATGGCTCCTCACGACTTCGTGCATCCGCACCGCCAGAGCGAGATCGTACGGTGGAAACTCGAACAGCGGATAACGGCCGACATCGACCTCGTGGAAAAAAATGCGGGGCAGAAACGATGGAAGACGGAACGGCTGACGGTAGGTGATGAAATGGACTTCGTGCCCGCGCTCCGCCAACGCGATCCCAAGCTCGGTCGCGACGGCGCCGGATCCACCGTACGTCGGGTAGCACGTAATCCCTATGTTCACTCAGCCCTTTCCCACCATTCCCGCGCGACGGCGCGGGCTCGAGAGTCATCAGGATTGACAACCGTCACAGCGGCCGGCGGCAGCTGGTGTCTGAACCACGTACGCTGGCGTTTCGCGTACTGTCGCGTCTCAATAATGATCCGCTGCCGCGCGGATGACAAATCCAGCCGGCCCTCAACGTGCTCCCGCATCACCGCGTAACCGCTCGACTTCCACGCGGGCGCGTCCGGAGGCACGCTGCGCTGGAGCTCGCGAACTTCGTCCGACCAGCCGGCCTCGAGCAGCCGGTCAACGCGTGTCTCTATTCTGGACCCGAGCACGGAGCCAGGATCCACGATCAGATACGCAGCCTTCTTGCCCTCGGGTTGGATGGCCGTGGCGGCTTTGTGCTCCGCGTGTAGAGCGCTGATGCGAGAGCCCGAAAGCAGTGCCGTCTCGATCGCGCGCACCAGCTGAGTGCGGCCAAGATGCGCCCGCGCAGGGTCGAGTCCCTCGCACCAGCGGCGCAGCTCGGCGAGAGACTTTGACGCAAGCTCACTCTCCAGCTGCGAACGCTGAAGCAGATCCATGTCCGGCATGGAGAAAAGCGGGTCGGCGAGCGCTTTGATATAGAGTCCCGTTCCCCCTACGATCACCGCCTCTTCGCCCATTTTGCCTGCGCATTCGATCCATCCGCCCGCCTCTTTGGCCCATCTTGCCGCGGAGTAACGCTCGTCCGGCTTGGCGACATCTATTCCGTAGTGCGTTACGCGCTCGCGCTCTTCACCGGTTGGCTTGGCGGTTCCGATGTCGAAGCCGCAATAGATCTGCCGCGAATCCGCGCTGACGATTGCCGCGTTGTACGTCTCGCAAAGGTCCAGTGCGACAGCCGATTTGCCTGCCCCCGTCGGACCGCAGATTATGCGCAGCGGGCGTTTCCGAGTTCGCGTCGGAAACGAGAGGCTTTTTCTATCGCCTGCCAAAGCGCCGCTCTACCTCGTCCCAGGTGAGATGAACGATCGTGGAGCGGCCGTGGACGTCGTGCGCCGGCAGCGTGGTGTCCCGCAGCGCGGCGAAGAGCGAGCGCATCTCTCCCTGGGAGAGCTCCTCGCCCGCCTTGATTGCGGCCTTGCACGCGACAGTCGCGGCCAGGCGCTCGTGTTTCGCCGCGGCGCCCGCGACCCGGTCGCCCGTCAACGAATCCAGCGTCTCCCGCAAACAACGCTCGGCGTCGAAGCGCGGGTGCGGCATCGGGACAGTGTTGACGATGAGAGTGTGGCCGCCAAAACCTTCGACTTCGAAGCCCAGGCGCTCGAGATACTCGCGATTGGAATCGAACGCTTCGCCCTCGGCTGGTCCAAGGTGGAGAGTCAGCGGAAGGAGGAGCCGCTGCGCCGGCGCCGCCCCGCTCTCCAGCGTGTGCATGAACTGCTCGTAGAGAACCCGCTCGTGAGCGGAATGCTGATCGATGAGGACGAGGCCATCTTCGTGCTCGAACGCGATATAGGTGTGGCGGAGCTGGAAAAGCGGCGGAATCTGCTGCGCCGGCGGCGAGACATCTACCGTTGATACGGTGGTGGCGTATTCCGCGCCGTCAACATCTGCCGCGCTGGTGCTCCCCGCGAACAAGGGCGAGTCGTGATCGATCGGCGGACGAAGGATCTCCGAGTCGGGATTCGGCGGGATCGTGTCAGGGCGGAAAATGAAGCTCGAGCCCCGAAAGCCAAGCGACGCCGCGCTGTCCAGAGTGCCGAGAGATCGCCTCACGGCGGTTTCCACCGCGCGCTCGACATTCCATCGGTCGCGGAAGCGAACTTCCGCCTTGGAGGGATGCACGTTCACGTCGACGGCGTCAGCCGGCAGCGTGACATTGATAAAGAACGATGGCCGCACTCCAGCGACGATGGTAGAGCGGTAGGCGGCCTCGACCGCGCGTCCAATTCCGGCGTCGCGGACCGCGCGGCCATTGATCGAGAGAAAACCGCGTCTCGTCGATGTGCCGACGTCGGCCGGTCGCTGAACCAGACCGCTGGTGTGAATCGGTCCGGCGACATCATCGACGTCGAGAAGATCTTCCGCGTATCTCCCGCCCCAGATCGCGCCAAGACGCGACCGGACGCTCGACACGGGCGGTAGAGTGAGTGCGTTCTTGCCGTCGTGCGACAAATGAATGCGAACCCCCGGCTTTGTGAGCGCCAGTGCGGTCAGCGACTCTACCGCGCTTCTCCATTCCGATCGAGCGCTCCGGAGGAATTTGAGTCGCGCCGGCATGTTGTAGAACAGCTGGCTGACCGTCACCGTGGTTCCACGGCGCCGCGCGATCCGCTCGGCCGGCGAGATCTGTCCACCGAGTACTCGGGTCGACGTGCCCTCTCCGTCCGCCGCCGCCGACTGGATCTCGAACTGTGAGACCGAAGCGATGGCGGGCAGCGCCTCCCCGCGAAACCCAAAGGTGGACACTCCGACCAGGTCCGACGCTTTGGTGATCTTCGAGGTGCCGTGACGAGCGAGTGCTCGCGGTACCTCTTCACTCGCGATGCCGGTGCCATCGTCGCTTACTCGAATGAGCTTGCGTCCGCCATCCTCGAGCGAGATCTCGATGACCGTCGCACCGGCATCCATCGCGTTCTCGACGAGCTCCTTTACCACCGACGAGGGGCGCTCGACCACTTCACCGGCCGCGATCTGATCCGCGACCGAGCTCGGAAGAATTGAAATCACCGGCATGGTACTAGCGAAATTACCAATCCTTGCCCCTCGGCGGGGTCGGCACGTTCTTCATCTGCCGCTTGCCTTGCACGTCGATCTCCTTGTCCTCCGCCGCGTTGAGCACCGCTTCCGCCTGCTGGGGCGTCATTCCTGGAACCGGTTTCGGGGCGGGAGACTGGTTCTGGCTCGGTGAGGGAGAGGGACTCTTGGTCGGACCCTGACCGCCGCCACCTCCTCCTCCTCCTCCACCTCCACCGCCGCCACCGCCCTTTTTCTGCCTCAGCGCCAGCTCGTAATTCCACCGCGCGTCAGAGTCAGCGACGGCGACTTCGAGAATCTGTTTGTAGCGATAGAGCGCACTGTCCAGCGGAACGTCGGCGGAATCCTTTTTTGCGCGGCGTCCCTGTATCAGATAGTCGAGGCCGAGGTTGAAGCGCGCGCGATGGCGAACCTCGAGATCCTTTGAATCGGAAGCGCGCGTGAGAGGCGGTAGCGCGGGGGCGAGCGAGTCGCGAAGGAGAAGCCCCGTGCCCGTGTTGTAGAGCGCGATCGCCGGCTTGTCGCGCTCCGTTGGCCGGCACGATGCCGTGAGCAGGAGCATAGTCGCGGTCGTGGCCGCGGCGGCAACCGCCCTTCCCCTGCGACGCCGCGTCTGAAGGAAAGTGTCGAGGGTGAGCAGCAGGAGCGCTGCCAGCACGAACCATTGGAACTGGATCCCAAGATTCTCTCCGGATACCAGGGAACGCGGGCTGGCGTGAAGATTGTTCAGCGCAGCCCGGATTTTCCCCGCCTTGTCAGCAACGCGAGCGTCAATGAATGTCCCTTTGCCTTCGTCGGCGATCGCCTTGAGCAAAGCTGGATCGTAGTGGGTAACAACAATGTTTCCGTTTTCGTCGCGCTTCTGGGTGACGACGCGGTTCTCGACGATCGGAATCGTGGATCCTTCGGTCGTCCCGAATCCCACGGTGACGATTGTGAACCCCATCTCCCGCGCACGGCGGGCCTCGCCCAGCACCTCATCGGGATTGTCGAATCCTTCGCCGTCACTCATCAGGATGATTGCCTTGTCGCCCTGGGATTTATTGAGCGCAAGAAGGTTCGTCGCCTGACGCAGCGCGCTCGCGAGCGAGCTCCCGCCCTGCCCGACGATTGACGGATCGAGGTTCTGCAAGAACAGATCGAGCGCGCTGTTGTCCACCGTGAGCGGCGTGAGGATGTAGCTCCGGCCCGCGAATGCGAGCAGCGCGAACCGGTCTCCGGGCGACAGATCTCTCAATCGGTCGATCTCCTGCTTCATCGCCTGAAGCCTGCTCGGCTTCTCGTCCGTCGCTAGCATGGAGAGCGAGGCATCGAGTGCGAGGACCACGTCGACACCTTGCTGTTTGACCACGGTCTGCTCGACACCCCAGCGCGGGCCGGCGAGCGCCAAGCCCAGGAGCAGAGTCGCGAGCGCCGCGCGGAGGGCCGCCGACCAGGTGCGCTGCTGCGTGATCGAGGGGGCGAGTCGCGCGATCATTGATGGAGTACCGAGCCGGGCGAGGCGCGTCCTGCGCGCGCGAATGCCCCAGGTCACGAGCCACGCCGTCACCACCGGCAGAACGATCACGAAAGCCAGCGCCCACGGCCACTGGATGTAGCGCAGATACGTCGAGATTGTCACGGCAGCGGCGCCTTCCACGCGACGATCCCCAGCTCCGCGAACAGCGCGAGGAGGCCGATCGCGAGCGGCCACCGATAGAGCTCCTGGTACCTCACGATGGTGCTCGAGTGGACCGGGGCCCGCTCCAGCTGATCGATTTGCGCGTAGATGTTCTGGAGCGCGGCAGCGTCGCGCGCGCGGAAGTATCGGCCGCCCGTCATGCGCGCAATGTTGCTGAGGAGGGCTTCGTCGATTTCCACTGGCTGATACTCGTACCGAAGCCCGCCCGCGGCGGTCCGACCGACCGGCACCAGCGCCATTCCGGCGCTGCCCACTCCGATTCCGTAAATCTTTATTCCGTAAGCCGCGGCCGCCTTGGCCGCGACAAGCGGCTCGATGGTGCCGCGGTTGTTGACGCCGTCGGTGAGAAGGATCAGCACGCGCGATTTGCCGGGCGCATCGCGTAGCCTGTTGGCCGCGGTGGCGATCGCGTTTCCGATCGCGGTTCCATCCTCGAGCTGTCCCGCCTGAAGATTCGATACCGCCTGCATCACGACGGGATAGTCGGTCGTGAGAGGGACCTGGGTCAGAGCCTCACCCGCGAACGCGACGATACCGATGCGATCCGACGTCCGGCGCGCGATGAACTGCTTCACCTTCTGCTTGGCGACTTCGATGCGATTGTTGGGGCGAAAATCGAGCGCCAGCATCGAGCTGGAAAGATCGATTGCCATGACGATGTTGATTCCTTCGCTCGTCTGGGTTTCCGTGTGCGCGCCGGAGCGCGGACGGGCAAGCGCCACGATGAACGAGGCGAGCGCGATGTTCCTGAGAACGAATATCGCCGTCGGTATCCAACCTCCGACGTGCGGGCCCGTCGCCAGCACCGAGGTGCGTGAGAAGACGATCGCATCCCTGCGCCGCAGACGACGCCACAACCACCACGCAGGCAGCAGCAACAACAGCCACGACGCTTCCGGCGTGAAGAATTCGAACAGCCCGAAAACGCTCACGCCGCGCGCTCCTTCGAGGCTGCGATACGCTTCGCGACCCCGGATTCCGGATTTACCCGTGCTTCGACGTGATCGACGACCGCCCTGAGCGTCCGGCCCGCCTCTCTCGCTTCTTCGATGGAAACATCGGCGCGCGCGAATTTCACCAGGTCTGCGTGCTCGAGCAATCGAGCGAGGTCCATTTCCGCGCCACTGCCCGGCTTCATCGCGCGCAGCAGCTCAGAGGTAGTATCGGACCGACGAACTCCCGGGATGCGGGCCGCCAGATATTCGCGCGCGACGTCAACCATCGCGGCGAAGTATTCCGCGCGCTGGCCGTCCTCGAGCAAGTGGCGCGCATCAAGACGCGCGAACTCCTGCTGCGCGCGCGCGTAGGGATCAACTGGCCGCTTGGGCCGGTTGCGCCAGCGCCGCCATGCCCACCAGAGCAGAACCACGGCGATCGCGGCGGCGAGTAACCCGAGCCAGAGCAACCAGTTGATCACGGGCAGAACGATCAGGGGTCGCGCGGGTTTCGGAATCCGCAGCGAGGTGTCGGCTGGCAGAACCGATTTGACGAAGACCGAGGCGCCTGCCAATGTCGGACGCCGTTCCTGGCCCTCGAACGTGACGCGCACGTCCGGAAATCTGAGTGGCTGCGTCCCGATGTCCCACGCCACGAGAGAATAGAGCGCGACCGCGGTGTCGCCGAGCATCGTGACGACTTTTTCGCCACGAAGCTCGATCGGACGAACGCCGTTGCTGGTCGTCGTGTCGGGGCCGGGCGGAAACTCGAACCGCACTCCCTTGGGCGCGAGCACCTTGACGAACAGGTTGAACGGCTGTCCGATGATCACGGTGGCCGGGTTCACCCGATAACCCATCTGCACCGACAGCTCGGCTCGCGGATTTTGGGCGGCTTGCGGAGCTATCGCCTGCCACAGCAATAGCGCGAGGGTGACGAAGCTCACCGCCGGTGCGCCCGCGTCTCTCGGGCGCGGAAGAACCGAAGCAGCGGCTCGACGACTCCGCCTTCCGTCCGCACCGCAACCTCGTCGATTGCGAGCCGTCGCAGCAGATGCTTCCGTTCTTCCCGTTCCGTTGCGACACGCCCCGAGTACGCCTCGCGGACATTCGGGCTGCTGGTATCGACCTCGAACGTATCACCGGTCTCCGGGTCCATCAGCCGGGCGATGCCGATGTCGGGAAGATCGCGCTCGCTCGGGTCTTCGACGGTAACGGCCACGACGTCGTGCCGCTGCGCCAGAATCTTCAGCGGGTGGGAGATGTCGCCCCCGAGAAAATCCGAGACGATGAACACGATCGCGTGCTCATTCAGCATCTTCGCGACGTAGTCGATTGCCGTCACCATGTCGGTCCCGCGCCCGACCGGCTCGAATGCGAGGAGGTCGCGAATGATGCGCAGCACGTGACGTCTCCCCTTCCGCGGCGGAATGACGTGCTCGATTCGATCGGTGAAGAGGAGAACACCGACGCGATCGTTGTTTCGGATCGCGGACATTGCCAGCACGGCCGCCAGCTCGCTCGCCAGCTCGCTCTTGAATCGCTTTACCGTCCCGAATCTCTCCGACCCCGAGAGATCAACCACCAGCATAACCGTCAGCTCGCGCTCTTCGATGTAGCGCTTGACGAAGGGCCGGCGCATTCGCGCGGTCACGTTCCAGTCGATCGAGCGGACTTCGTCGCCGGGCTGATACTCGCGCACCTCCGAGAACTCCATCCCCTGCCCTTTGAATACCGACCGGTACTCACCGGTGAAGACTGAGTTGACCAACCCGCGAGTCCGCAGCTCGATGAGCTTTACCTGCCGCAGAATCTCGGGTGGCACTCCCATCGGCTTCTCGGGAGTGCGCTTGGGCGCCTCCTTGCGAAGGCGACGCGCGCGAAAAAGTCCGATCACGGAACGGGTATCGCTTCCAGGATGCGGGAGACGATCTCGTCGCTGGTCACCTCTTCCGCTTCGGCTTCGTAAGTGCGAAGCACGCGATGGCGCAGAACGTCGGGGCCGATCGCCTTCACATCGTCGGGCGTAACGAAGGCACGTCCGCGGAGAAAAGCGTGGGCGCGGGAGCCCTGAGCGAGCGCCAGTGTTGCGCGCGGGCTCGCGCCGAATTCGATCAGGGGTTTCAACTCGGCGAGTCCGGCCTGATCGGGATTGCGCGTGGCGTGGACGATCTCGACGATGTAGTCGACCACCCGTTCGTCGATGTACAGCTCCGCGATGTGCCGGCGGGTATCGAGGATCTGCTTCGGCGTGGCGACCTGATCGACGGCGATCGGCTCCCCGCTCGCCATCCTTCGCAGCACCTCTTTCTCTTCCTCACGTGTCGGATATCCGACGTGCAACTTCATCATGAAGCGGTCTACCTGCGCTTCAGGAAGCGGATAGGTGCCCTCCTGCTCGATCGGGTTCTGCGTCGCGAGCACGAGGAACGGCTCCTCGAGCACGTGCGTCGTCCCGCCGATCGTCACCTGCTTCTCCTGCATCGCCTCGAGCAGCGCCGCCTGCACCTTCGCCGGCGCGCGATTGATCTCGTCCGCCAGAATGATATTCGCGAAGATCGGCCCCTTCTTGACCGAAAACTTTCCATTCGACTGGTCGTAGATCTGTGTGCCGACGACATCGGCAGGCAGCAGATCCGGCGTGAACTGGATTCGGCTGAACGAAGTGTTGATCGTCTCTGCCAGAGTGCGGACGGTCAGGGTCTTCGCGAGACCCGGGACGCCTTCCAGCAACACATGTCCACCGGTGAGAAGGCTTATCATGAGACGCTCGACCATGTAGTCCTGGCCGACGATGCGGCGGCCTACCTGACGCACGACCTCCTGGACCATCGATGCATCAGCGGCTATTGCGGTGGTTCCGTTCACGTCTTGCTCCTCCCGTAGTGTGCTTGCTCCTGGCGCCGCCCTTCGTGAGGGCGCCAATGATCTCCGTCTCGCGCGCCGTCAGCGGACGCGTCTTGCCCGATTCCAGCGTGCCAAGTTTCACCGGACCGAACTTCGTCCGCACCAGCCGGTCGACCTGGAGGTTCAGCGCTTCGCACAATCGTCGTACCTCCCTCGTCTTTCCTTCCGCGATCGTTAGCTCCACGTCCCACGTCCCGCGACCGATCCTGCGCGCCGACACCGCCGTCGGCATCACCAGCCCGTCCTCCAGCTCTACACCTTTCATCGCGGCACGTGCCGCATCCGCTCCGTCGCCGCGCACGGTGGCGACGTAGGTTCGCTCGATCTCGCTGCTCGGGTGTGTCAATTTGTGCGCCGCTTCGCCGTCGGTTGTGAGCAGCAACACTCCTTCGGTCATGTAATCGAGTCGTCCGACGTAGGTCAGTCCGGGCACATCGTCCACCAGATCGAAAACCGTCCTGCGCCCTCCCGGATCGGAGCGCGTGGTCAGAACACCGGTCGGCTTGTTGAGAACGATCCAGTCCGGTGCCGCTGGTAAGGCAACGGCCTTGCCATCGACGGTGATCTTGTCCAGCTCGGGGTCGACACTCTGGCCGGTTTGCGCGACCGCTCCATTGATGCGGACGCGTCCCGCGGCAACAAGCTCTTCGGCCTTACGACGAGAAGCGATTCCCGCGCGAGCCAGTGCGCGCTGAATTCGCATTGATCCGGGCATCAGTCTGCCCGCGGGGGCGCCTCGCCGTTGTCCTTGTTCGCGGGCACGGACACTCCACCCGGCGGTGTCGCCTGCCGCGGGGCTCGCAACGCAATCGCCAGCTCGTCGGCGCGTGGAAGCTCTTCCAGATGCCTCAACGCGAACTGCTCCAGGAACGACGGCGTCGTGCCGTAGTGTAGCGGACGCCCGAGGCCTTCGCCGCGCCCGACGACGTCGATCAGCCCGCGCTCGTGGAGCGACTTGAGAATCGCTCCCGCGCCGACACCCCTGATCTCTTCGATCTCGGAGCGGCCGATCGGCTGGCGGTAGGCAATGATCGCGAGCGTCTCGAGCGCCGCCGTCGATAACCTCTGTGGCCGCGCCGCGAGCTGGGCGCGCTCGATCGCTTCCGTGTACTCAGGCCGGGTGAGGATCTGCCATCCTCCGGCAACCGCGATCAACTCGACCCCGTGACCATCAGTGTCGTAGTGGAGGCGCAACTCTTCGAGCGCGGATTCCAGCGTCGCATCCGCGTCGTCGGCGTGGGCCGCTATCGCGCTGAGTGCTGCCTCAGGGATCGGTGTGGCGCTCGCGAAGAGCGCCGCTTCAAGCAGCTTCGCTAGAGGAGTCACGTGTTATCTCGAACGCGGCGAACGCGTGCGGCTGTAGTAGTCGGAGCTCACCACGCTTCGCGAGCTCGAGAAGCGCGAGCAGGAGCGAGAGGACTTGCCACGGCTCGGCCTTTTTCGGAAGGATGTCCTTCCATTGCGCGCGGGCACGGATCGCAAGCAGCGCGCGCACGATTCCTATTGCCCCATCAACATCGAGAGCGCGCGGAACGACATCGTGGATGTGGGGCTTCCTGGCGAGCCGCAGCACGCGGTCGACCGCCGAAAGAAGCTCGGGGAGGGAGAGCGAGAGCTTGCCGGCCACCGGGATCTGCACCGATTGCTGACTGTACGCGCGCGCGAACCGCCCGCGGCGATCCTCGCTTCGGCGTTCGAGAACGTCGACGACCTCGCGCACCTGCTGGTACTCGAGCAGCCGGCGAACGAGCTCCGCGCGCGGATCGTCCCACAAATCCTCTCCCTCTCTACGGGGAAGCAGTGTTTGTGCCTTGATGCGGACTAGCCGGGCCGCCATCTCGAGATAGTCGGCGGCCTCGTCCAGCTTGAGCGATGAAATTCTCGCCAGGAACTGCTCGGCGATCCGCGCGATTGGGATGTCGTAGATGTCGATCTGCTCATCGCGAATGAGCGTGAGCAGAAGATCGAGCGGCCCCGAATACTCCGCCAGCTCGACGACGAAGACCTCGGACGCCGCCGACTCGGCAACAGCCAGAGATCCCCCAGACATCGAACCCGCTGTCATCGCACCCATGATCAGCGGACCCGCAGAGTCGCCATTCACATCGTCCATGGACTGGGGATGATGAAGGGAAACACGGCTCGAGTTGCTACGGTATCGAGGAAGAACACCGGGGCGAACCAAAGGTTGAGGAGCGGGCGGCCAAAAGTCAGGAGTATGATGAGTATCAGCAATCCTTGTCTGCCGACTCGTTGATAATTCAGAGCCCACGCCGGCGGCAAAAGGTATTTGAAAACGTGAGATCCATCGAGCGGCGGGATGGGTATGAGGTTGAAAGCCATCAAAGAAAGATTGATCACGATGCCGAAGCGAAGCATCGTCTGAATGATTGCGCCGGTGGTCGCCGCTGCCGGGACTGCGCTCCCGATTACCCCCACAACAATGATCAGCGGAACGCAGGCAAGCGCAATCACGAGATTGGTCGCAACTCCCGCGAGTGACACAATGATGTCGCCGCGCTTGAAGTTACGGTAATTCCGGGTCACGACGGGAACCGGCTTCGCACCTCCGAAAGCCATCGTTCCGTGACTGCCGACGAACGTCAGCAGCGGCAGGAGGATGGTCATGAACGGATCGATGTGGGGCAACGGATTCCAGGTAAGCCTGCCCAGCATATAGGCGGTTGGGTCTCCCTGCTTCCACGCCGCATATCCATGCGCATACTCGTGCGCCACCATCGAGAAGAGGAGTATAGGCGCAAGGAGGATGAAATACTGAAATTGATTCAAGATCTCGGAGTTGTCGTTTGGGTCGCTGGTAGAAGTTAAGCATTTCGCTCCATCGCCGGGCGCCCGCTGACAAAAGAGCACCGTCTTCGCCTTGACGTGAGCCTCTCTCGAGGGCAAATTTCACGGCTAAACCACAGCCCTGAATACACCGGAGATCAGTTAGTGCCAAATCTTGCTTCAGCGAAAAAGAACATGCGGAAATCGCGCGCCGCTGCCATCCGCAACCGCGGCCAGAAATCCGCGCTCCGCACTGCCCTCAAACGGGCGTCCGCCGGAACCGCTGATGAGAAATTGGCCGCGGTGAAGCTGCTCGACCGCGCTTCACGCAAAGGGCTGATCCACCGGAATGCGGCGGCTCGCCACAAAAGCCGACTGGCGAAGGCCGGAAAGTAAAGCCGGACGAAAATCAAAAGGGCGCCTCGAGGCGCCCTTTTTTATTTGCATAGTGGCCCGCTCTTGCATCGTGGCCACGTTTACATCGCGTCACGATGGCCAGCGCTTACATAGTGGCCAGCTCGCCGCCGCACCGCTCACAGTACCACTCGGTCGGATAGTTCGCGGCCCCGCACTCGGGACACTTGAGCGTTTTGTGCTGCTCGGATCTCGGATCCTGTGTGCCGCCGGTCCTGGGAACCGAAGGCGGAGTTGCCACCGCGGTCGACGGGGGTGCGCCGGATCCGCTTCCCGGCCGTAAGACGGGAAATTCGTCGAAGGGCGACCGGGTGCTTTGAGTGCTTTGGGTTGGCTGCTGCGCGCGTGCGGTCATGGGCTGCTCGGAGCGCGCGGGCGGATTCAGCGTCGGCGGCTCGGGAACTGCCGGGCGCGGTACGACCGGTGATATCGGCGGCCGCGAGCCGTCCATGGAATCCCGTCTGCCGGCGGCGATCGCTCCCGCCTGCTTTTCCTTGACGCTCAGGGCGAAAATTCTGTTCAGCTCATTCAGCTGCGCGTCGAGCGCGACTTTCTCCTTCACCAGGCGCGCCAGCTCTTTATCCCAGGCGCCACCGATCTCCTTCCACTGCTTGTCGGTATACTCTCCGACAGCGGCGCGCAGCTCGGCTTCCTGCCGGGCATCGCGCTGCTGCGATTCCTGACGGGAGACGTCTTCGAGCCTGAGCGTCAACGCGTCGATGTTCTCGCGCAGCTCGCCGGCGCGTTCCGCCAGCTTGCTCGAGACTTCACGCAGGCGCGTCTGATAGTCGGCCTGCACGCGTTGATACACCGATGCGGAAGTGTTCGCGCGCTTCTCGTCCAGCGCGGCAAGCCACTCCTCGTACCTCTGGCGCTCCTTCAGGAGGCCGTTGAGCGCGTCCAGTGAGACTGGGTCCTTCTCAGCCATCTACTTCATCCCCTTGTTCGATTCACCTTCTCCCGCCCGCGGGCAGGAATCCCCGAGCGATAGACGACCGACCCAGCCACAATAGTACAAGCGGCGCGCCCCACCAAGGTCATTCCGTCGTACGGACTATTCCGTCCTTTGGAGACAAATCGTGAGGCGTCGACCTTCCAACGCGCCTTGGGATCGAACACCGTTACGTCGGCGGCCGCTCCGCGCTTGAGTGATCCGCCAGGGAGGCCGAAGATGCGGGCGGGGCCGCACGCCATCCGATCGACGAGATCGGAGAAAGTGAGATGGCCCGTCTCCACGAGATTAGTCACAATAACCGCAAGCGCAGTCTCGAGGCCAACGATTCCATTCGGCGCGTCGGCGAACTCTCTCTCCTTTTCGTCGTAATGGTGGGGCGCGTGATCCGTAGCGATCAGATCGATTGTTCCGTCCTTCACGCCAACGCGCAGCGCTTCGACATCCTTCGCCGTGCGTAGCGGCGGATTCATCTTCGCATTCGTGTTGTAGCCGCGCACACTCTCTTCAGTCAGCGAGAGATGGTGAGGGCAGACTTCCGCGGTGACCCTTATCCCGCGCTCCTTCCCCCAACGAATCAACTCGACGGATCCCTTCGTGCTCATGTGCGCGAGGTGAACGTGCCCGCCCGTCAATCGCGCGAGGAGGATGTCGCGGATGACCATGATCTCCTCCGCTTCCGCTGGAATTCCCTTGAGGCCCAGCTGCGCGCTCACGATCCCTTCGTTCATGGATCCGCCGACCGAGAGCGTGGGCTCCTCGCAATGGTCGATCACTGGAATCTTGAAGGTCCGCGCATACTCGAGCGCCGTTCTCATCAGCTGCGCACTCGCCACCGGCTTGCCGTCATCGCTGACGGCGACGGCGCCGGCGCCAACCATCTCGCCAAATTCCGCCAGCGCCTTCCCCTCCTGGCCGACAGAGATCGCGCCGATCGGATACACGCGCGCCGACTCCGCGCGCTGCGCCTGGCGGACGATGAACCCCACCGCGGCCTGGTTGTCGGTGACCGGATCGGTGTTCGGCATCGCGCAAACGGCCGTGAATCCTCCCGCCGCGGCCGCCCGCGCTCCCGTCGCGATCGTCTCCACGTCCTCGCGTCCGGGCTCGCGCAAATGGCAGTGAACGTCGATGAAGCCGGGCGACACGATGAGTCCGGCGCAGTCGATCACATCGGCCTCTTTCGGACCCTCGATCGTTCCTCCCACGCCGTTGATCACACCGTCGGCGATGAGAACGTCACCCACCCCGTTCAGACCCTGCGATGGATCGACGAGAGTTCCGCCTTTGAGCAGGATCGGCTTCATTCCCTGTCCTCGCGTCCGCGACCGCTGCCACCCTTGGCGGCTTCGGCCAGTTCCGGCTTCCCGCCGGCCAGCAGGTAGAGCACCGCCATGCGAACCGCTACGCCGTTCGTAACCTGCGCGAGAATCACGCTGTGCGGGCCGTCGGCCACATCGGAGTCAATCTCGACGCCGCGGTTCATCGGGCCGGGGTGAAGAATCAGAATGTCACCCGGCGCGCGATCGAGTCGCTCGCGCGTGATGCCGAAGACTCGGTTGTACTCGCGCGCGGACGGAATGTATCCGGCAGTCATCCGCTCGAACTGGAGGCGGAGGACGTTGAGCGCCTCCGCCCATTCGATCGCCTCCTCCACCCGATCGAAGATCTTCACCCCGAACTCGTCGATCGCGTTGGGGAGTAGCGAGCGTGGTCCGCAAACCGCCACCTCCGCGCCGAGCTTGTTCAAGCCCCAAATGTTCGACCTCGCGACACGCGAGTGCAGAATGTCGCCGCAGATACAGATACGCCGTCCTTTCAGATCGCCGAACCGGTCCCTCAGCGTGAGAATGTCCAACAGCCCCTGCGTGGGATGCTCGTGCGTGCCGTCGCCGGCGTTGATGACATTCGACTGAATGCGCTCGGCCAGAAACTGCGCCGCGCCCGAGGCCGAGTGCCGGATGACGACCATGTCTATTCGCATCGCTTCGAGATTGCGCGCGGTATCCACCAGCGTCTCCCCTTTTGAAACGCTTGAACCAGAGGCGGAGACATTGACTGTGTCCGCGGAAAGTCTTTTCTCGGCGAACTCGAACGAGATCCGCGTTCGCGTCGAGTTCTCGAAGAAGAGGTTTACGATCGTCGAGCCACGCAGTGCCGGTACCTTCTTGATCGCGCGCTCGCTGATCTCCTTGAAGGGTTCGGCGGTATCGAGAATGAGTCGAATCTGGTCGCCCGTTAGCGACTCGAGGCCAAGTAGATCCTTGCCGAGCGTCCCCGTCACGCCGCTGACTTGGGCACGATGACGACCTCGGTGCGCTCGTCGAGCTCGGCAACCAGAACGTCGACTCTTTCGTCGGGACCGACTTCTATCTTCTTGCCGACGACATCGGCGTGAATCGGAAGCTCGCGTCCACCGCGATCGATCAGGACCGCCAGCGAGATAGAACCCGGCCTCCCGAAGTCTGCGAGCTCGTCGAGCGCCGCGCGGACGGTGCGCCCCGTGTACAGCACGTCGTCGACGATCACGATGTGTTTGCCCTCCAGGTCCCACGGCAGGTAGGTCGGGCCGACGACAGGTCTCGGGCCGACGGTCTGGAGGTCGTCTCGGTAAAGCGTGATGTCGAGCGAGCCCTGCGGCACCGTCACTCCTTCTCCGCCCTCGATCATCTTGACGAGCCGGTCGGCGAGCTGAACGCCGCGACGCTGTATTCCAACGATGATGAGATCGTCCGTGCCGTGGTTGAGCTCGACGATCTCCACCGACATGCGCTTCAAGGTGCGCTCGACGGCCCGGGCGTCGAGGACCGTCGTGGTTTTCGTAGCCATTGGGTCTCAATATGGCTTGTCGTGGCGGCTAATTGAAGGACACCGCCACCAGCTACAAACGTCATCTGAACAAGATGTCAGCAGTTGTAGTCAGGCACGAACGACTATTTTTCACTGATGCTGGCTGAACTGTTGAGGCTGTTCATCGGAAAACCACAAGCGGCCGCCGCCACTACGCACCAGGTGCTTGGGATTCCCGTGGTCGTCTACAACACGCGCCCCGACATCGACACCAACGCCGTTATCGCGCGCCTGGAGCGCAGCCTGGCTCTCATCGAGCGTTACGTACCCCACCATTTCCGACATCTCAAAAGGGACTTCGCCTATATCGTGGTTCAGCGCTTCGCCTGCCGCGGAGCCTACTTCCACGCGCAGCGCGCGTGCCTGGCGGAACTGACATTCACCGTGAACCCCGACTTCTCCGATGCTGAAGTCGCGGCGACGATCCTCCACGAAGCGATGCACGCCCGTCTGCACGCGCTCGGGTTCCCGCTCGAAATGGATAACCGCGCGAGGCAGGAGCGCTTCTGCCGCCGAGCGGAGATCGAGTTCGGGATGCTGGTTCCTGGCGGAGAGCGGGTCGTTGAGCGAGGGCAGTGGTCGTCCGACCTGTCGGACGAGGAGGTTGCCCCCGAGATTGACCCGCGTCTCGCCGCTCAGAGAATTGCGGAAGTTGACCGCGCGGCGACGGCCAAGCGGATCTAGCGACCGCCCACTCACTTGATCTCGACGCCATTCTCCCGCTCGACCATCTTGACCGCCTCGACGTGGTCCGCCTCTTCGCCGAGTAGTTCGCGCGCCTCGTGAAACCGCTCGGCTGTGAGCGAAATCAGCGGAGTCCGAACCTGTAGATCATCGGCCATCACCGCGGCGATGCCGATGTCCTTTTCCAGCAACGCCAGCCGGAACGTTCTTGGAAACGCCCGGGTGATTACCCGTTGTGGGATCAGGTTCTCCGAGCTGTTGGACCGCCCGCTCGACGCGTTGATTACATCGAGCGCCACCTTCGGATCCACGCCCTCTTTCACCAGCACGGCTAGACCTTCGGCCGCCGAGAGAATGTGAACGGCAAGCAGGGCGTTGTTCACCGCCTTGATGGCGTCGCCAGCTCCCACCTCTCCCGCGTGGACGATTTTCTTTCCAAATGCTTCAATTACCGGCCGTACGCGCTCGAATACGGCGAGCTCACCGCCCCACATGACGGTCAGCGTTCCGGATTTCGCCGCGGTCGTCCCTCCGCTCACCGGAGCGTCTATGAAATCCACTCCGCGTCGGCCGAGCTCGGCCGCGATCGAGCGCGAGGTGGGCGGATCACCGGATGTGCAGTCGACGAGCACGGCTCCTTTCCGCAGGCTACCGAGCATTCCATTCTCGCCGTGAAGGACGGCCTCCACCTCGACCGACGAAGGCAGGCACGTAATCACGACGCTCGCGTCGCGCACCGCGTCGGTGGGCGTCCGAGCCACGCTGGCCTTGTGTGTGCGAGCGAACTCTTCTGCCTTGGAGGCTGTCCTGTTCCATACGACGAGGTCAAACGGATCGCGCGCCAGATGCGATGCCATCAGGCCGCCGATGTCGCCCAACCCTATAAAAGCAATCTTCATCACTTGACCACTCGTGTGGGCACAGCAGCCGCCGCTGCGGTGCTGTGAGTGTAAACAATCGCGGAAATGTCAGCGATCAACTTGCTCGACTTGACGCCATCCGTGATGCCGCGCGTCAGCACCACCAGCACGTACGGTTTTCTTCCCGTCGGGTAGACGATCGCCGCGTCGTGGGAGACCGCGGTTATCTCGCCCGTCTTGTGAGCCACCCGCGTTCCGGGCGGCAATCCCGCCGGAATCTTTTCGTTGAACTCCTGCGCCATGAGAATCCCGAGCATCTCGCGAGTCGCGGCGGGAGACGCGGCCCGGCCTTCCTCGATCGCGCGGAGAATGATCCCCAAATCCCGCGCCGTCGTGGTGTTGTTGAGACCCTTCTCGAAGGCCTTTCCATCCTCTACGCCACGGAGCACCTGTATCCGTTGCGCTCCGAGCGAGCGCATGGTTCTCGTCACCGCGTCCGCGCCAACGAGCGTGATGAGCGTGTTCGTCGCGAAGTTGCTCGACCGCGTGATCATCAGTCGCAGCAGTGTGTCCACGCGTACACGCTCGCCGATGCGGTGGTAGAGCGTCGTATCGCTGTCTGAGCTGGAATCGAGCGCGTAGAGCGAGCCGTCCACGATCGACGCGAACTGGTTCACCAGCAACAATCCCTGATTCATTCTGAACGAACCCGTGTTCGCGCGCCGAAAAAGCTCGATCATCACCGGCACTTTCATCGTGCTGGCGGCGTGAAAGCTCGAGTCAGCGTTGAGAAAGAGCGTGTCTCCGGACGCGAGGTCAATGTAGGCGAGCCCGACCTGAACGCCGGCCTCAACCGCGATTCGCGACTGAATCCGCTCGAGCAGGGAATCCGGGCGCTGAGCAATCGCGATGAGACCTGCTGCCAACAGTGTCATCACTTCGAGGATCCTGCCATCAGGCGCGCGCGGCCGAGCTCACCGACGGATTCCCCGCCGGTTGCACCTCGGCCCAGATGCTCTCGTTGTGCTGATCCTTGAGAAAGACCGAGCCGACGATGACGGTGATCAGCGCAACGACGATCGGGAACGCCAAGCCCGCGTAGATGTTTCCGGTGCGCGCCACCAGGCTGGTGGCGATGATGGGAAGGAAACCGCCGAACCAGCCGTTGCCGAAATGGTAAGGAAGGGACATCGAGGTGTACCGTATCCTGGCGGGGAACGCTTCCACCAGAAAAGCCGCGATCGGCCCATAGACCATCGTCACAAACACCACCTGGACGAACACCAATGCCGTGAGCGCGACGGCATTCACCGGACTGGAATACGCCCTCATCGCGTGGTAAATCGGCACGTACAGAAGCGCCGCGAGCAGGTTGCCCGTCATCATGATCTTCTTGCGCCCGATCCTGTCGGAGAGGCTGCCAAAGAACACGAACAGCGGCGCGCCAAGTATGAGCGCGACTGCCACGCATACGTAGGAGGTGACGAGTGGGACTTTCAGAACCGTCTGCATGAAGAGCAGCGCGTAGAACTGTCCAGTGTACCAGACGACCGCCTGCCCCGCAGTAGCTCCGAACAACACGACGAAAAACACCTTCCAGCGGGACCAGGTGCCAAAGCTCTCCTGAATCGGAGCGCGGGAAGTTTTCCCGGTCTCCTTCAGGATCGCGTAGAGCGGAGATTCTCTGAGCCTGATCCTGATGTAGTAGGAAATGGCGACGAGCAGCAGCGAGAGAATGAACGGGACGCGCCAGCCCCATACTTTGAACGCCTCTTCCCCCACGATAGCTCGAACGATCAGGATCACCGCGAGCGACAGGAAGAGGCCCAGCGTCGCCGTCGTCTGGATGAAGCTCGTGTAGTATCCCCGACGGCCGTCCGGCGCATGCTCGGCCACGTACACAGCGGCGCCGCCATACTCGCCCCCGAGGGCGAGTCCCTGCAAGAGTCGAAGAATTACGAGGACGATCGGAGCCGCGATTCCGATCCGATTGTAGCCGGGAAGAAACCCGATCGCCGCCGTGGATCCACCCATGATGAGGAGCGTCGCCAGAAACGCGAATTTCCTGCCGGTGAGGTCGCCAATGCGTCCAAAGACGAGCGCGCCGAATGGACGAACCGCGAAGCCGACCGCGAACGTCGCTAGGGTCTTGAGAAAACTCGCGGTCGGATTTCCGCCGGGAAAAAACTGCGTCGCGATAATCGTGGCGAGGCTGCCGAAGATGTAGAAGTCGTACCACTCTATCATCGTGCCGACGGACGATGCGGCGATCACTTTCCAGATTCCGCGAACGTCTCCGGCTGCGTGAGCAATCGCGCTGGAAGACGCGCTGGAATTGGGCACGACGGATGTCATTGCGAATTATCCCTCGGAATTCTGGCGTTGAATTGGATCACGGTATCCAGCCACGGCTCCGATATGAGTCCGTGGCGAACGTCTCATAGAGCCATGATCGAAATGCGCGCAGCCGGTCCTCCGCGTTGCTTCCTGGGTTCAGGCCGGATCCGCGAACCGCCGCCGGGACACACACGACTTTGAAACCGACAGCCTCGAAAGTAGCACAGGCCCTTCGCGTGTGCAGCGGCGAGGTGACCACCGCCAGCGTTTCCCAGCCGTTTGCGCGCGCGATTGCTCTCATCCTCAGCGCTTCGGTGCGTGTCGTGGTAACCGAATCAACGAGAATGGTCGGCGTCGCCGCACCAGCGAGCGCGATCACGCTCTGGAGATCTGCCGAGTCCGATACCTGCCTCGTGCCCAGGGTGCGCCGTTCCATGGAAATGAGCATCACCGGCGCGAGCCCCCGCCTCGCGAGCATGAGTCCACTCAGTAGCCGGTCGAGAGTCTCGCCCCGCATCATGCCGTCGGGTGTGATCCCCATGGACAGGACAGCAATCGCGTCGACACGGGTGGGAATGGAATCGCGTCGGATGAGCGGCCGTGCCGCCGCCGCCACGAGCGGAGTGTAGGCCACAGCGATGCAGACAAGCGCAATCACACCCGCGGCTATCAAGAGCAGTGGCCGGAAGCGTGTGGGGCCAAGCGCCGCTCCAATGAGCGCCGCGGGAATGTAGAAAACGAGATCCGGCCGGCGAAGGAGCTGTTGCACGCCCAGAACGTGTGCGGCCACTGCGCAGAGCGTGCCGAGAATAGCCCCGATGAGGGCGTGACGGGCTATTTCTTTGGGATCCCAGGCTTCCTGCACAGCGCCAATTTAGCCGCGCCGACCAACGAGCCGCGACTGCGCGAATTGGCGAGCTGAGTAACTACTTCTTCGAGGGCCGGCTCGGATTCGAGGCCGAGATGCGCTCAGCCGCGGTTTTGAGCGCGCCTTCGATGACGACCGACTGCTCCCGGACCACCTGCTGCGCCGTCGCCACCACACCGGTAGCAACGTGCAGAGCGGCGGTCTTGATCTGGGGATCGGACGCGATCCTCGACGCTAGAGCCTGTACCGCGGCGCTCAGGTCGTCGAGCGACTTCTGGAGCTCGGGCGACGGCTTGAAGGAAACCGAATCAGTGGCACGCGTCGCGGACTTGGCTGGCGTGGCCTTGGTCGTAGCCTGCTGCGAGCGCTCCGCGGATGTCACGGCGAGTCCAATCAGCAAAACCATTAAAAGAGCGATGCGTTTCATCGTGAATATCTGAAGTGAGCTCGGGAGCTCGAGTGACGCGTCGTGAGCGATACCCCACGATAGCCAGATGGATCTGCTGGCGAAACACTCAATTCCCGCGCCACGGTTATTTTTTGGGTAGTCAACATGCCTGAATACGTCGCAGAGCTTCTCGAGGCAATCCACGGGGCCACGCCCAGTCTCCGGGAGATGAGCGAGGAGCGGTCGCGCCTTCGCCCGGGCCCCGGCAAGTGGTGCCCGCGAGACGTGATTGGACACCTCATCGATTCAGCATCCACGCGCGACTCATGGACGTTCGTCTCTATAGACGAACGTCTTCGACTCCGGCCACGCCACAATCTCGACGAGCTCGCGTGGAAACCCCTTCCTCGCGACCAGCCGGCGACACTCGATTACTTCATGAGCGATTACGTGGCGCACCTCAAGCACCATCTCGCCCAGATCGGCATCGGCCTGGACTAGTTCACCCAGTCGGCAATGAAAACGTTAGTCTCGTGGGGGTTGGCGTCGTGCCGGTTCGATGCCCAGACCAACTTCTTGCCATCCGGACTGAACATCGGGAATCCATCGAAGGTCGGCGCGGTCGTCACCTGTTCCAGTCCCGATCCATCCGGATTGATGAGAAAGAGATCGAAGTTGCCGAGCTTTGGATCGGTGTGGTGATTCGACGAGAAGATGATCTTCCTCCCGTCCGCCGTCCACGACGGTCCGAAGCTCGCCGCACCAAGATGGGTGATCTGCCGCTTGTCGCTTCCGTCCGCATTCATGATCCACAAGTCCATCTTGTTTGGCCGCACCAATCGTTGCGCGAGCAGGTCCTTGTAGGTGGCAATCTCCGCCGCAGTCTGGGGATGGTAGGCCCGATAGACTATTCGCTTGCCGTCCGGAGACCACCACGGCCCTCCG
>Ga0207929_1000086_pt1 | contig 26511 bp, 24 predicted proteins | sample NGESurdeep072012_FD_184466 | JGI IMG/M metagenome (GOLD analysis project Ga0207929, IMG submission 184466) | Arctic peat soil microbial communities from Barrow, Alaska - NGEE Surface sample 53-1 deep-072012 (SPAdes) | ecosystem: Environmental > Terrestrial > Soil > Wetlands > Peat ... | reverse complement strand
CGCAAAAGTTCCCAGTCCGCGATCCCTTCTTCAGCATGACCCGCCGCTCCCTCGCCACCTTCATGAACGCCTTCACCAGCGCCGACTGGACCATGTACCCCTTCAGCTCCCGCAATGCCAAGGACTTCAAGAACCTCCTCGAGGTCTACCTCGACGCGACGTTCTTTCCTCGACTCGACGAGGACTCCTTCAAGCAGGAAGGCATCCGCTTCGAGTTCGAAGACCCGGCGGATCCCAGCAGCGGCCTCCGCTACAAGGGCGTCGTCTACAACGAGATGAAGGGCGCCCTCGCAAGCCCCCAGGCGGCGGTCCAGAAAATCGTGGGCGAAACAATGTTCCCCGGCCTCACCTATTCCTACATCTCGGGTGGCGATCCGGAGCACATCCCCGACCTCACCTGGGAGCAGCTTCGCAAATTCCACGCGGTCCACTACCACCCGAGCAACGCCTACTTCTACACGTACGGCGATCAGAACCTCGAGCAGACCCTGGCGGCGATCGAGGAAAACGCCCTAACGCACTTCAGCAGAAGCGAGGTCGACACCTCGATCCCCGACGTCAAACGCTTTCGCAAACCCGTCAAGGCCGTTGAGCCTTATCCCGCCACCGCCGGCGAGGACAACTCACGCAAGGCGCAGGCCCTGGTCGCATGGGTGACGGTCCACACGGGCGACTCCTTCCAGCTACTCGCCATGAAGGTCCTGGCCGAGGTGCTGCTCGGCAACGCCGCATCACCGCTGAGAAAAGCCCTCATCGATTCGAAGCTGGGCACCGCGATGGCGGATGGCAGCGGCCTGCAGGACGACTACCGGGAAACAGTGTTTGGTGCGGGGCTAAAAGACATCGCGCAAGAGGACGCGGAGAAGGTGGAACGCGTCGTCCTGGACACGCTGGAGCGCCTCGTCAACGATGGCGTGGACCAGACACAGGTCGACGCTGCAATCCACCACCTCGAGTTCGAGAAGCGCGAGCGCTCCAACGCGGGCTTCCCCTACTCGCTGAAGGTCCTCTTCACGGCCCTCGCGCCCTATTACTACGGCGGCGACCCCTACGACGCGCTGAACTTCGACGCCGACCTCGCCCGCCTGGAGCGCGACCGCAAAGCGGGCCGCTTCTTCGAAAACCTCATCCAGGCCGAGCTGCTCGACAACTCGCACAGAGGCCTGCTCACAGTTGTCCCCGACACCGAGCTTGAGGAGAGGAAGCGCCAGAAGGAGCTCGAGCGCCTGGCAAAAATCGAGGCGAGCCTCACCGAAGCCGACAAGGCGCGAATCGTCGCCGAGGCCCTCCGCCTGAAGCAGGGGCAGGACGCAAAGCAAGACCTCTCGACCCTGCCGACCCTGGAGCTGACCGACATCCCGATGAAGTTCGAACACGTGCCCAGTCGGGACGCCACGCTGGGCACAGCTCACGTGGAATTCTTCCCACTGGCAACCAACGGCGTCACCTACATTGACATCAGATCGGACTTCTCGGCCCTCACCCCCGACGAGAAAGACCTGCTGCCACTCTTCGGGCGGGTCCTCACCCAGGCCGGCGCCGCGGGCCAGGACTATGTCGAGATCGCAAAACGGATCGCCTCGTACACCGGTGGCGTAGGCGCAGCCGCCCAGGTCCAACCGCTGGCGGCCCGCGAGGACTACCTGCAGTCGTTCATGGTTTCCGGCAAGGCGCTCGACCGCAACGCCAAGCCGTTCATCGACCTGCTGACCGACCTCGCCGCCCATCTCGAGATCGAGACAGGCAGGCTCAAAGAGATCATCGCCGAGACGGCGACCCGGCTCGAGAGCTCGATCGCGAACCTCGGGTTTCAATTCGCGATTCTCCTCGCCCAATCGAAGCTGAACTCCGAAGGTGCGATGAACGACAGGCTCCAGGGCATCGGCATGCTCCACGTGATGCGCAACCTCGCCAAGCTCGACGAGAGCGGGCTCCGCGACCTTGTTTCCAGGCTCGACGCGATAAGAAAGAAGCTCTTCCGAAGCGATTCGATCACCGTGGTGGTGACGTCCGAAGAATCGATGGTCGAAACGCTCAAGGGCTACCTCGCAGACTTCGTCGCGGCGCTGCCCGGGGCCGCCGGGGGCAACGGCGTTCCTGTCAAGCCACCACCGCTCGACCCCGTGCGCGAGGCGCGCACCGCCCCGATGCCTGTCGCCTTCAACGTACGCACTTTCAAGACCGTCCGCTATCAGCACGCCGACGCTCCGGTCCTCCTGGTCCTGGCCAACTATGTGCGCGACACCTTCCTGCACAGGGAGCTGCGTGAAAAGGGCGGCGCATATGGTGCGTACGCCCAGGCCAACACCGGCGGCGGCAACTTCTACTTCGGTTCGTACCGCGACCCGAACATCATCCGCACGTATGACACATACGACCACGCGGTGAGGTGGGTCATCGACAGCGACATCGATCCGGAGGCGCTGAAGGAGGCGATCCTGGGGGCGTGCGGGGACGTCGATCCCCTCGAATCCCCCGACATCAAGGGTCGCCGCGAGGCCATTAATCGCCTGACCGGCTTCACGCGCGCTGAACGGGAGAAGTTCAAGCAGCGGCTCCTCAGCACGACCGCTGCCGATCTCCGGCGCGTCGCGAAGTCCTACCTGGAGTCGCCAAAACCCATCCAGGCGACAGTGGCCGGAGCCGACCTCATCGAAGCCGCACGCAAGGAGCGCCCTGACCTCTTCGAGTTGGTAGCGCCGGTCTGATCCGCCAACGCGGGAATTGGGATCTCGACTCGGGGCTAGAATCCCCCCAGTGAGCTTCTGGCGAAGGGACTACTTTCTGCCGCTGGCCCTCGTCGTGATCGGGGTCTTCCTCCTGCTTCGAAACCTCAACCTTCTCGATTGGCTTGACGGTAAATACGTTTGGCCGGTGGTGCTCATCGCCCTTGGCGTGTGGCTGATAGTCCGCCGCGCGCGGGCCTGAGGCCGAATCCGCCGATGCACCGCCATTACCGCAGCTTCTTCTGGCCGGTGGTCCTGATCGTCATCGGCATCTTCGCCCTGCTGGTCGATCTGAACGTGATCTCGGCCGACCGCCTGTACCGCGTGGCTGACCTTTGGCCGCTCATCCTGATCGTCATCGGGCTCGAGTTGATCGCCCGCCGCACCCTGCAAGGAGCAACGGTCGACATCGCCGCGGTCCTCATCCTGGTGATCGTCGGGGTCGGCGCCATCGCCTACATCGCGGCGGGACCTGCGATCCCCGGCGGCACGCATACGCTGACCGCCTCTGACCAGGCCGGCTCGCTGACTGCGGCCAGCCTGGATGTCGAAGTTGGCGCTGCGGACCTGACGGTGGTCGGCGACACGGCCATGGGCCCCGACCTCTACAGAGCAGTGCTCACCTACTCAGGCCCGAAGCCGGCGGTGACCCTGGACAAGGCGACCGGCCAGCTCCGAATTTCCCAACAGGGTGAGTTCGGAATTTTCGGCAGCCGGCATCTCGCCATCGAGCTGCACATCAGCCCGGCGGCGACCTGGAGCTTCAGTCTGAACAGCGGAGCCACCAACGCCACTTTCCAGCTGACCAACGTGAAGGTCTCGTCGATCGAGTCGAACACCGGCGCCGTTCGGCTCGACATCACGGTCGGGCCGCCGAAAGGAATCGTGCCGATCAGCGCCAACGGCGGCGCGCTGACAGTGCGTGTGCACCGGCCGATCGGTACCGAAGTTTCAGTCCAGGTCTCGGGAGGAGCCGTCAACCTGACGGCGGACGGTCACCACACGGGCGCGATCGGAAGTGCCAGGTGGCAATCGGACGGCTATGCCAACGCTAGCGACGCCTACTTGATCGAGGTCAACGGTGGCGCGTGCACGGTCAGCGTCGACACGAACGTCCCGGCCGCCTGACGCAGCGTCAACCGACCGGCGGGCCAAGCCTCCTGTCGAGGGCGGCGATGCGCGCGGCGTAAGTCGACCGAGTTTCATCAGCGACAGCCTCGCGCAGGCCGCTGGCGGCGGCGCCGAGCATCGCCTCGAGTTCGCCATCGAGCACGCCGGCCACCTTGAGCACGGGAATCAGCGCAGCCGCCCGCTCAGCACCAGCCAGCAGATCGACCTGGTCGGTGCCAAGGCCTGCCAAACCGTCGGCCTCCCGGCGAAGCCGCCGACCGAGCGCCACGTGCTCGTTGTCACCACGCTCGAAGCACCTCGCGGCGCCCGCGCGCGCGGCCGCTGCCGCAAGTCGTGCCTCCAGGAGCCGGCCGGCAGCCGCAGGGTTCGCCACGGCTGCCGGGCACAGCCCAACCACGTGCTCGGAGGCGATCGACACGCCCCGGCGCTCCAGCTCGGCGATCACCATCGCGGGCGTCGTCTCCTCCAGCCGGAACAGGTTCATCGAAAGCTGCACCCGCCCGCCGCTCAGCTCGAAAACGAGCGCATGCACGCCGCGCATTCCCCCGCCTGATTCCCGGATGGAACGCGCGAGAGCGCGGGCGGCGCCGGCGTCGATGCCGGCAAGGATCGCGTTGAACGCCACCAGCTTCGGCCGAGTGCCCACGCATACAGCACCCGCGGTGGGGTGGAGGTCGGGCCCGCCCAGGTCGAGCCGCCCGCGCCCGCCGCGGATGTCGGCCAGGCTCTGGCCGCGACCGTAGAAGTACACCGGTACCCTGAGCTCGTTCCAGATGCGCTCGCCGAGCTCCGCGGCCACCTCGTGACAGCGGCTCAAGGGCGTCAAGTCCAGCGGCACGATCGGCACAACATCGGCGGCGCCAACCCGTGGATGCACCCCCCGATGCGATCGCACGTCGATCCGCTCGACCGCCACCCGAACCGAAGCCATCAGCGCCTCCAAAAGCTGAGCGCGGAAGCCGGCAAGCGAAACAACCGTCCGGTTGTGATCGCCATCCGAGTCCACATCCAGGAGGTGCGCGCGGCCCGACGCGCCCGCAATGGCGTCGATCGCCCCGCGATCCCGCCCCTCGGAGAAGTTCGGGACTGACTCGAAAAGGCTTTCGCCGACCGCTTTCACCGCCCTGCTAGCGTAAGTAGTCAGTGTCAGGTCCGGTTGCGCTCGTCTACGGCGACGAGCTGATGAAGCATCACCTCTCCGATGAACATCCGCTCCAGCCGATCCGCGTGAAGCTCACGATGGACCTGATCAGGTCCACAGGGCTCATCGAGCACTGCCATCTCCTGCCGCCACGCCGGGCGACGATCAAGGAGCTCGAGCTCGTCCACTCGCCGGAATACGTGGACCTGGTGCGCAAGCTCAGCGACCCGGTGGAGCGAATGCTGGTCTCTCCCAGCCGGATCGAGGCCGCCGGCTTCGCCTCGGCCGATAACCCGATCTCAGATGAGCTCCACGAGGGCGCCGCGCTGGTGGCGGGTGCAAGCCTCGTCGGCGCCGAGGCGATCGAGAGCGGAGCAGCTCTCCATGTTTTCAGCCCCGCCGGCGGGCTGCACCATGCGCATCGGGCAAGAGCGTCTGGCTTCTGCACGTACGACGACCCGGCGATCGCCTGCCGGTGGCTCAAGGATCGCGGCCACCGCGTCGCTTACATCGACGTCGACGTCCACCACGGCGACGGGGTCGAAGGCATCTTCTACGACGATCCCGACGTGCTCACCATCAGCCTCCACGAGAGCGGCCGCCACCTGTTCCCAGGCACGGGTTTCCCGGAGGACTGCGGAGTCGGGCCCGGCCGCGGTTTTGCCGCCAACCTGCCCTTCGAGCCATTCACGTGGGATGAGCCCTGGCTCGAAGGTTTCGAGAAGGTGGTGCCGGCGCTGCTGCGGCGGTTTAAGCCGACGATCCTGGTCACCCAGGATGGCTGCGATACGCACTACCTCGATCCACTCGCGCACCTGGCTGCGACGACACGCATCTGGCCACGCGTCGGCAGCAAGTTCCATGAGCTCGCGCACGAGCTGTGCGACGGTCGCTGGCTGGCGCTGGGCGGAGGCGGCTACGCGATCCACGAGGTGGTGCCGCGCGCGTGGACGCTGTTCTTCGCGGAGATGGTCGAACGTCCGGACCTGGCCGCCGACATCAACGACCCGTCAAGCGTGATCCCAGAAGAAGCAGCCCAGGAGCGCGTCTGGACGAAGCTGCGCACGGACCTGCAACGCCTTGGCGAGGTGCATAACATCGACTTCGGCTGAGCAACCTCACCGGGCTTCCCGAGCCGCCCGGACAATTGCCATCACGATTAGCTGGAGTGGCATGGCGATGCCGAAGGCCGCGCCCATCGGGGGCACGATCCACAGGGGGCTCTTGCTGTGGTTAGAGCCTTGCACGACCACGTAGACGACGCACGCGCCGATGACCAGCACCTGCCACCCGATCGTGACGATCAGCCACCGATTGATGGCGGGCCGGATCTGACCCATGTCGCGCGTGCCCAGGCGCTCGCGCAGCATGCGGTGGTAGAAGCCGTATTCGATACCTGCTGCCGCCAGGAACGCGACAAGACCGAGGCCGAGGTAGGCGCTGTCGCTCAGTGCTCTCCTACGCCGAGTAGGAGCGAAGGCAGCGCGTGCAAATGCGCGCTCGAACCTGGCGCCCGCCCACCGTGACGCGCCCCATCTGCAGGTTCGGCATGAACCGGCGGTTGACGCGATTCTTCGCGTGACTCACGTGGTGTCCGTATTGCGGCTCTTTGCCGCAGATCGCGCAACGCTTGGCCATGAGGCACCTTCCGATTGGGATTGACTGAAGTAAACGGGCCGGATCTGACGATTCCGGACACCGAATTGTACCATGGGCACTCCATGACCTCGAAGACCCCGACTGCGCTTGGCGAAGCCCGCCAGTGGGGCAGGGTTGAGGTCTTTCCGTCCGCCGTGGCCGCCATCGCAGGCCACGCCGCCCTGGGCTGCTACGGCATCGCCGGCATGGCCGGGCGCGGGCTGCGCGACGGGGTTGCCGTTCTGCTTCATCGCGGCAGCGAGGACCGCGGCGTAGAGGTCGTTGAGGTCGAGGACGCCCTGGCCATCGACGTGTATGTGATCGTGCAATACGGCATCCGCATCTCGGAGGTCGCCCACAACCTTCAGGAGACCGTCAAGTTCGCCGTGGAACGCTCGGTCAACGTGCCGGTCGTGGAGGTCAATGTAAACGTGCAGGGCGTCAGGGAAGAGCGGCGCTGAGCCATGGCTTCTAATCGGCCCGTCGGGGTGGACGGACCCCTTTTCAAGCAGGCCCTGCTGGGCAGCTTGAGCTGGCTGTCGGCCAACCATGAGGAGGCCAACCGCCTCAACGTGTTCCCGGTCCCCGACGGCGACACCGGCACGAACATGCTCCTGACCCTTCAGTCGGCGGTCGAGGACATCAAGGACTCCAATGCGGCCGAGGTGAGCAAGATCGCCAAGCTCGCGTCGCACGGCAGCCTCATGGGAGCCCGCGGCAACTCGGGCGTCATCCTCTCGCAGATCTTCCGAGGATTCGCCCGCGCGGTCGAGGGCAAGAGCTCGCTGACGCCGCGTGAGCTCGCGGCCGCCTTCGAGGAGGCCGCAAACGCCGCCTATCGAGCTGTCAACAAGCCGACCGAGGGCACCATCCTCACGGTGGCGCGCGAGGCGGGGCGTGCGGCCACCGCAGCCGCCGCCAGTCCCGATGCCACAGTGCCGAGCGTCATCGCAGCGGCCGCGACCGGCGCCCGCGAGGCGGTCTTGAAGACGCCCAGCCAGCTGCAGATCCTCCGCGAGGCAGGCGTGGTCGATGCGGGCGGCTTCGGCCTGCAGATCATCCTCGAGGGGATGCTCAAGACGGTCGAGGAGTCGGCGTTCTTCAATGCGACGGCCCAGACCGCGACCAAGGCGCAGCCCTCACAGGTGGCTTTCGAGCTCCCCGAGGGCGGATGGGGCTATTGCACAGAGTTCTTGATCGAAGGCAACGGCCTCGACATCGACGTGATCCGCAACCAGATCGAGGCGCTGGGCAACTCGGTGCTCGTCGTCGGCGAGCCCGAGCTCGTCAAGGTGCACGTCCACACCGATGACCCGTCACGCGTGATCACCCTGGCCGGTGGTTACGGCAAGCTGCTGAAGTTGAACGTCGGTGACATGTCGACCCAGCACAAGCGAATCATCGAAGGCGAGAATGTCGCCACGAAGCCTCCACGAGCGAACGGGGTCGGCCTCGTCGCAGTGGTCGCCGGCAGCGGGCTGGTCGAAATATTTCGTGGCCTCGGCGTCGACGCCATCGTCGAGGGCGGCCAGTCCATGAACCCGAGCACGCAGGACATGCTCATGGCGATCGAGTCGGTGCCCTACCAGGAGGTGATCCTGCTTCCTAACAATCGCAACATCGTTCTTGCCGCCAAGCAGGTGATCGGGCTCACGCCTAAGAAGGTGCACATCGTCGAGACCCACAGCGTGCCCGAAGGCGTGGCCGCCGTCGTCGCTTTCCGCCCGGATCGCTCCGGCCCGGAGAACGCAGGGACGATGAAGGCCGAGGCCGCTCGGGTGCAGACGATCGAGGTCACGCACGCTGTCCGCGACACGCGCTCCAACGGCCTGAAGGTCAAGAAGGGCGACGTGATCGGGCTCATCAACGAAAAGCTCGAGTTTGCCGGTGGCGACTACGCCGATGTCGTCAAAAGAGCTCTCGGCAAGCTCGGTCCAGATTCGTATGAGCTGGTGACCGTCTACCGCGGTGAGGGGGCCAGCGACGACGAGCTCGCCAGCCTGCAGTCCTCGATCCGGTCGAGCTTTCCCGGCCTCGACGTCGAGGTCCAGCAGGGCGGCCAGCAGCATTACCCGTTCATCCTGTCGGTCGAGTGACGACGCTGAAGCGCCGGGTGCGCGCAGGGCACATTTGAGAAGCTTCGCGGTGGTCACCGATTCCACCGCCGACCTACCCAAAGAGTGGCGCGAGCGTTACGACATCGAGGTCGTCCCGCTGAAAGTGCTGTTCGGCACCGAGACCTTTCGCGACGGCGTGGACATCGACAACGAGGAGTTCTTTCGCCGGCTGTCCACGGCGACCAAGCTGCCCACCACATCAGCCCCTTCGCCGGGAGAGTTCGCCGAGGTCTACGAGAGATTGGCGAAAGATCACGACGGCTGTATCTCGATCCACATCGGTGCGCAGCTATCAGCGACGGCTGAGGCGGCGCGGGTCGGCGCTCAATCGGTCGAGGGATTCAAGGTCAACGTCATCGACAGCGAGACGGTGACCTTTCCAATGGCCTTCCTTTGCCGGGTTGCCGCGGAGTGCGAGAACCTGGAGCAGGCGACCGAGGCTGTGAAGGCGCGCATTCCGAAATGCCGGGTGCTGGCGCTGCTCGACACGCTCAAATACCTGGAGATGGGCGGGCGGATGAGCCGCGCGGCCGCCGTGGTCGGCACGATGCTCAACGTCAAGCCGATCCTGCTGGTGGCGGATCGAGAGATCAAGCCAGTCGAGCGAGTCCGCACGAGGGCGCGCGCGATCCCGAGGATGATCGACTTCTTCAGGGGCGATCTCCCCGTGGAGCACGTGGCCGTCGTCCACGCGCAGGCTGCGGACGAAGCCGAGCAGATTGCCGCCGGCCTGCGCAAAGAGCTGCCCGACCACGAGATCCCCATCGGCCAGATCGGGTCGGTGCTGGGCACGCACACCGGACCGAAGGCCCTGGGCCTGATCTACATCAAGAAATAGCGAGCTTCACGTTCCGCCCCGGCAAGGGCCACACCCTGAACATCGGCGGCGTCAGCGCGACCAGGCGGGGCAGCGTGCGCACCGCTAGCCGGTAGGCTCGCTGCTGGCCGGCGCCCCATGCCAGGCCGTACTGGCTGCGCAGAATGGGCGGCAGCAAGCCGGCGGTGATCACCTCCATCGGGATCATCGCGGGACCAGGCAGCAAGCGAGTTGGCGGCCGCAGCACCAGCCTGGCCAGCGCGAGTGCTCTGGCATCGACCCTCAGCGCCCCGCCTTCCATCATCTCGAGCAGGTAGGCATCGAAGTCCCGCAGCGTCGCGGGAAACCTGTCTGGTGGAATGCCGAGCAACTGGCCCAGCAGCTTGAACTCCTGGTAGAAGTCCTCGCGCTCCCCCGGCAGCAGCGGCTTGACGAAGGTCTCGTAGGTGACGAGGGCTGTGTCCATCAGGGTCGCATGCACCCAGAGCAGCAGCTCGGGGTCGAGCGCCCGGTAGTCGCGCCCCTTGACCCGCGCGTGGACCTGGTTGACGCCGCGGGCCGCCGCAAGCGCAGTCTCGCGATCGCCGAACACGATCGCCATCGTCATGAGGATCGTCCGGCGCAACCGGCGCAGCGGATGCGCGCGAAAGTCCGAGTGCTCGTCCACCCCCGCCGCCACTTTCGGATGCGCCACCTGCATGAGCAGCGCCCGCCCGCCTCCAAGGAACAGAACGTTCTCGCGGTTGACCCGCCGGGTGATCGAATCCTCGCTGTAAAGGCCAGGCTTCATAACCCCATTAAACCCTTATAAGCTTTTTGGACAGATGTACTCGCAGGTTCTGACGTTCGGCGCCGCATTCCTGGGTTCGGCCGTCGAGTCGGTCGAGGCCCTCACCATCGTGCTGGCGGTCGGCCTCACGAGAGGGTGGCGGTCACCGCTGTACGGCACGCTGGTGGCCCTGGTTGCCCTCGCTGTGCTCGTATTGCTCTTCGGCCAGCTGATCGTGACCCGCGTCCCGGAGCTGACGCTCAAGCTCATCATCGGCACCCTGATCGTCCTCTTCGGCCTGCGCTGGCTGCACAAGGCCATCCTGCGGTCGGCCGGCGTCATCGCCATGCATGACGAGAACAAGTCCTACCAGGAGACGGTAAAGGAGCTCTACGGGAGTCCCCTCCGTCAGGACTGGGTCGCCTTCGTCATCGCTTTGAAGGGGGTATTCCTCGAGGGCATGGAGGTTGTCTTCATCGTCGTCGCCGTCGGCGGGACCAGCGGCGGTCTGCATATCGCCGTCGCCGGAGGTCTGCTGGCGATGATCGTGGTCGCGATAATCGGCGTGGTCGTTCGCAAGCCTCTCGCGCAGGTGCCTGAGAACACGCTGAAGTACGCGGTGGGCGTCATCCTGGCGAGCATCGGTACGTTCTGGGCTGCGGAGGGGATGGGCGCCACATGGCCCCTCGACCTCGTCTCGATTCTCGGCATCGCCGCCATCTACTTCGGGGCCTCGCGCGTCGCCGTGATGATGATTCGCATGCGCAAGCCGGTGATGGCGTGAGATTCCTGCGCGCCGCCGTAGCGGAGGTGGTCGGCCTCTTTGTGGGGGATTGGGCGCAGACGGCTGTCAGCGTCGGGATTCTCGGGATCGGCTGGTTCGTGCTCAGCCGCGTCCACGTCGAAGGGATCGCGTTCCTGATCGCCATTGCGCTCGCCTCCCAGCTCATCTACGCGGCGACCATCGAGGCGCGACAACGTGCTCGGCCCAGCTGACCGCTGCACAATCGCCTAGGGTGTCGGTCGGACTAGATTCTCCGGTCACCGAGATCCCCAAGGTGGGACCGGCAGACGCCACGAGGCTCGCCAAGCTCGGCATCCTCACGGTTCGCGACCTTCTAATGCACCTGCCATTCGGTTGGGACGAGTACGGAGAGCCGACGGCGGTGGCCCAGCTCATTGACGGCAAGCAGGCGACGGTGATCGGCACCGTCGCAGCGATCTCGGCCAAACGCTCGAAGTACAAGAAGATGCAGCTGACAGAGGCGACGCTGCAAGACGATGCGGGCGGCATCTTGAAGTTGGTCTGGTTCAACCAGGCATACATGGCCAAGCAGCTCCCCCAGGGCGAGCGGATCGCTGTCGCCGGGATGGTCAAAGGCAGGTTCGGGGTGTTCGAGATGCGCAACCCCCTACACGAAAAGGTCAGCGCGGCGGGCCCCAAGCGCTTGCGCGACCTGATGCCGAGATATCACCTTGTCAAAGGGCTCAGCTCGAAGAAGGTGGCTGAATGGATCGAGTCGGTCCTCCCACTCGCGGCAGAGATGGAGGATGTCCTGCCCGCTGACGTCCTCGAGCGCCACCACCTGCTTCCAATTGCAGAGGCTGTGCGGTCGGGCCACCATCCCGAGAGCGCATCGGACTGGAGCATGGCGCGCAAGCGGATGGCTTTTGCGGAGCTTTTCGAGCTGCAGGCGGCGTTTGCATTGATGCGCGCCACTATCGCGGCCGAGCCGGCCGAGCCGATCCCCTACCGCCAGGAAGTGATCGACGCCTTCAAAGGCGGCCTTGGCTTCGAGCTGACCCACGCGCAGCGAAGATCGACATGGGAGGCGTTCAAGGACATGAGCCTTCGGGTCCCAATGAACCGTCTATTGAACGGCGACGTCGGCTCGGGCAAGACAGCTGTGGCAGCGGCATGCGTCGCGATGGCGCATTCGGCCGGATTCCAGTCGGTGGTGATGGCGCCGACGGAAATTCTCGCGCGTCAACATCTCCACAAGTTCCGCGCGTATCTCGAGACGAGCTTCCCGGGACTCACAGTCGAGCTCCTCGTCAGCGGGCAGACCGCTGCAGAGCGCCGCAGAGTAAGAGCCGCGGCGGCATCGGGACACTGCGCTCTGGTGGTCGGCACTCACGCGCTCATCGAGGATGACGTGGAGCTGGCCAGCCTCGGCCTTGCAATCGTCGACGAGCAGCATCGGTTCGGCACGCGCCAGCGCGAGCTGCTAAGGGCCAAAGGACGCGGTCGCCCGCATTTTCTCGCGATGACGGCAACGCCAATCCCGCGGACGCTGGCTCTTGCTCGATACGGCGAGATGGCGGTCTCGGTGATTGACGAGCTGCCTCCCGGCCGTACGCCGGTCCGAACCGAGGTGGTGGCTCCGGAAGACCGTCGGCGCGCGTACGACCTGGTGAGGGCACAGGTGAAACTGGGCCGCCAGGCCTTTGTGATCTGCCCCCTCATCGAGGAGTCAGAGGTCCTTGTCGTCCGATCGGCAGCCGCCGAGTTCAAGCGCCTCAGCACCGAAGTGTTCCCGGACCTTCGCATGGGCCTCGTTCACGGTCGGATCAAGGGCAAGGATGAGGTGATGGCGGCATTCGTGAAAGGCGAGACCCAGGTGCTGGTTGCGACTGCTGTCGTTGAGGTTGGCGTCGACGTCCCCAACGCGACGGTGATGATGATCGAGGGCGCGGAGCGCTTCGGCCTGGCACAGCTTCACCAGTTCCGGGGCCGGGTCGGTCGAGGGCCTGGCGAGAGCCACTGCTTACTGCTATCAGATGACTCATCGGGGCCGACCTTGGAACGACTCGACCTGCTGACAACAATTCGCGACGGCTTCAAGTTGGCCGCAGAGGATATGCGCATTCGGGGAGTCGGGGAGCTCATGGGCCCACGCCAACACGGGATGTCCGACGTCGCAATGCAAGCTCTGCAGCAGCCTGAACTATTGAGCGAAGTGAGGGAAGAGGCCGAGCGGATGTTGCAAGGAGACCCGGGTTTCGAGAATCACCCTTCTCTGAAGGCTGCCATCAGGCTGCGCTTGGAGGAAACCTCCATCAGCTAGAGTGCCCCCGTGGCCGAGTCGCCTTTTGTCGTTGAGCTGACCCGCGACCTCATCCAGCTCGACACCACGAACCCGCCCGGCCAGGAGGACATCGCAGTCGAGCTCATCGAGCGGGTCCTCGATGAGGCCGGCATATCGAGCCAGCGTTATGAGAATGCGCGTGGCCGCTCCAACCTGGTGGCGCGGTTGAAGGGCAAGGGCGAGGCTCCGCCGTTCCTGCTGCAGGGACACGTCGACGTCGTCACCACGGTGAACCAGGATTGGGCTCACAAGCCGTTTGGCGGCGAGATCGTCGACGGCTATCTGTGGGGCCGAGGCGCGCTCGATATGAAAGGCGGCGTGGCGATGATGGTCAACGCCCTGCTGCAGGCGAAGGCGAAAGGCGGCGCGCCAGGCGACCTCGTCCTCGCAGTACTCGCGGACGAAGAGGCGGGAGGGAACCAGGGCGCGAAGTTCCTCGTCGACAAGCATCCCGAGCTTTTCGCCGGCATCCAGCACGGCATCGGCGAGTCGGGCGGCGTGGTGCAGCACCTGGGAGGCAAGCGCTTCTACCCGATCATGGTTTCGGAGAAGCGAGGGTGCCAGATCCTCGCGACGCTGCGAGGCCCGGGAGGCCACGGCTCGATCCCCGCGCATGGGGGAGCGATGGCGAAGCTGGGCGCGCTGCTGACTACTCTGGACACCACGCGCCTGCCGGTGCACATCACCCCGCCGGTCAGGCTGCTGCTGGAGGGGATGCGCGATGCGCTGGACGAACCGTGGAAGCAGCGCATGGCGTCGCTGCTCGACCCGGTTCTGGCGGACGCCGTGCTCTCCGAGCTCGGCCCATTGGGCCGCAACCTCGACGCGGCGCTCCACAACACGGTCAACGCGACGATCGTGAGCGGGGGATTGAAGGTCAACGTCATCCCGAGCGAGGTGTCGGTTCAGCTGGACGGCAGGCTGCTGCCAGGTTTCGGGCCGGAAGACATGCTCCATGAGCTCCGAGAGGTGATCGGACCCGAGCCGGAGCTCGCGGTGCAGCTGGTCGGGCCGGCGCAGCCGGAGGTCGACCTTTCCCAGCTCGACCTGCTGGCTTCAATCCTCCGCGAGGCTGACCCGGGCTGCGTTCCGCTGCCCTTCCTGGTCACCGGCGGCACGGATGCCCGGCATTTCGCCCGGCTGGGCATCCGCACCTACGGGTTCCTGCCGCTGAACAATCCCGCGGACTTCAACGGCTCGGCCACGATCCATGCCGCCGACGAGCGGGTCCCGGTCAGCGCGCTCGAGTTCGGGGCGTCGTGCGTTTTCGAGGCGGTGATGCGGTACCGCGGTTAGGCTCCCTCTCCCCAACGGGGAAAGGGGCGTTACCAGGCTCGACCGGTGAATACGCGGCTGTCAGCATCCCGAAGTAGGTCGGCGCTTCGTAAGAGACGAGCCGGCCACGCCAACCGTCGGCGGTCGCGCCGTGCAGCATCAGCATCTGCCACCAGCTGTCGGCTTTCGCGCTTTCGACCAGCTCCAGGGGAATGTCGGCGAGGCGGTCCATGTGATCGTCACGGATGAGCTCGCAGACGAGCTGGTCGTACCGTTTGGCAGCCGGGTCGAACCCGTAGGGACCTTGCGCATCGTGCGCATGGCCGTGGTCCGCGCTGGCGATGAACGCGACCCGCAGGCCGGACGCGCTGGCGGCATCGGCGACCGCGGCTCCCGCTTTGATGTGGTCGCCGGCGGAAAGGTCCCTGGCCGGGGTGATCACGACCAGCGGCACCGGTGGCTCGGCACGACCGCCCATGAACCACAGGGGGATCAGCACGCCCCAGTCCATCGGCGCGACAGCTTCGGCGGGATCGTTGCCGCCAAAGCTGATGCCGGAAGCGGGCACCCCGGCTGTGAGAAACGCTTTCAGCACGAGCCAGGCGAGCGTCATCTCGGTCGGCACGTCGAGCGCGATCGATGGAGGCGCTCCGGCGAGCTGGCCCGCGACGCGGCCGGAGACGATGACGCCCATTGAGGCCGGAATGTGGACGTTGTGCGGCGTCGCGACGACCACGGCCTGCGGCCGTGCGACGGTAAAAAGTTCGCCCAGCTCCACCATCCCGGCGCGCGTCGCCGCCGCCAGCCCGCGTTCCTCGGGCGTGCAAGCCTCCTCGATGGCAAGCCCACCGTGAGGAGCGATCGCCGCGAATACGAGTCCCATAAGAGCAAATTGTCCTCCCCGCTCGCCGGGGAGGTGGCGGGCTAAGCCCGCCGGAGGGGACGTCCAGACTTGCGCGGCCATACTAAGGACCGATGAAAGAGCTCTCGCCGCTGCGGCTCACGGAGTACAGCCACGGAGCCGGCTGCGCCTGCAAGCTCAGCCCGATCGAGCTCGGCCTGGTGCTGGGCGCACTGCCCGCAATCGGCGACCCCAACGTGATGCTCGGCGGTCCCCGCGACGACGCAGCCGTCTACCGCATCGCGCCGGACCGAGCCCTGGTGGCGACCGTCGACTTCTTCACTCCCATCGTCGACGACCCTGCCGAGTTCGGCGCCATCGCCGCCGCCAACGCGATGAGCGACGTCTATGCGATGGGCGCGCGCCCGCTCTTCGCGTTGGGCATGACCGCGTTCCCGCGCGAGAAGCTGGGCACCGGGCTGCTCGAGAAGATCGTGTCGGGCGGCGCCGCCAAGATGGGCGAGGCCGGGATCGCCGTGGTCGGCGGCCACTCGGTCGACGATCCCGAGCCCAAGTTCGGCTACGCGGTGATCGGCGAGGTCCATCCTGATCGCATCATCGGTCACGAGGGCGCGCAGGCCGGCGACGTCCTCTACCTGACCAAGCCGCTGGGCTCCGGCCTCGTCACCACCGCCATCAAGCGCGGCCTCTGCCCACCAGCACTGGAACGCCAGGCGGTGGCCGTCATGTCGCACCTCAACCGCGATGCATCGGCAGCGATGGTCGAAGCAGGGGCAACGGCGGCGACCGACGTCACAGGCTTCGGGCTCATCGGCCACCTGAGCAACCTTGTCGGCGGCGCTGACATCGACCTGGCGGCGCTCCCTCTGATGGAGGGGTTGCGAGACCTGGCCGACCGCGACCTTTTCTCCGGCGGCAGCCGGCGCAATCACGCGGCGTATCGGGAGCAGGTGGACTGGGGCGGGATACGGGAGGTCGATCAGCTCATCCTGTGCGACGCGCAGACGAGCGGCGGGTTGCTGGTGGCGATCCCGCCAGACAACGCAAGTCGGTTCGAGTCAGCGCTGCGCTCCAGCCCGTATCCGGCGACCAGGATCGGCACCATCAACGGCCGCGGATCGATACGCATTGGTGGGCGAGGCTAGGCATGTCCAAGCTGCGTGTCGCCGGGGGAGAGGCGCGCGGTCGCCGGCTCAAGACCCCGAAGGGGATCCGCCCGACGCAGGGCATCGTCAAGGAGGCGATGTTCAACCTGGTCGGGCCGGCCATCGACGGCGTGCACGTCCTGGACCTCTTCGCAGGCTCCGGAGCGATTGGCATCGAGGCTCTGTCGCGAGGCGCGGCCGGCGTCACGTTCGTGGACCGCGAGCCGCGTGGTCTTGCTATCCTGCGCCAGAACTTGGAAGTCCTCGATCTCAACGCGCGCGGGCACGTCGTTCGAGCTGACGTCGTGCGCTGGCTGGAGAGCTCGCCGGACCAGTTGAAGCAGGCCGGATTCGTGTTCATGGATCCGCCCTATGAGGACCCCATCCTCGACCGCGCGCTGAAAGCGATCGACCGCGGTTCGTCAGGCGCGACTGTGGTCGTGGAGCACTCGCGGCGCCAGGAGCTGCCCGCGCTGACGCGCATGCACGTCGACAGGCAGCGGCGCTATGGCGACACGATGGTCAGCGTGTTGCGCGCATGAACCACGAACCGAAGGCCGCGGTCTATCCGGGTAGCTTCGATCCTTTCACCAACGGCCACCTCGACGTGGTCGAGCGGGCCCTCAAGATCTTCGATCAGGTCATCATCGCCGTCGCCGCGAATCCCGAGAAGAGGCAGCCTCTCTTCAGCGTCGAGGAACGCATGCAGCTCATCTCGGCATCGCTGAAGGGTCGAGAAAGGGTCGAGGTCGCGAGCTTCACCGGGCTGACCGTCGAGTACGCCCGATCGCGCGGCGCGACCACGCTGGTCAAGGGGCTGCGCGCGTACTCCGACTTCGACGCCGAGCTTCAACAGGCGCTGATGAACCGCAAGCTGGCGCCTGACATCCACACGGTGTTCCTGATGTCGGGCTTCGCCCACATCTTCGTGTCGTCAAGTATCTTGAAGGACATCGCGAGCTACGGTGGCAAGGTCTCGGACCTCGTGCCGCCGGCGGTGGCCAAGGCGCTGAAGGAGAAGTACAAATAAAGGTCGACGAGCTTCTTGACCATTTCGAGCAGTTGGTGCACAACGCACGCCACGTCCCTCTATCCAACAACGTGATGGTCAACGAGGACGAGGCGATGGAGCTGATCGATCAGATTCGCTTCAACCTCCCCGACGAGATCAAGCAGGCCAACTGGACGGTGTCGGAGCAGCAGCGGATCATCACCGAGGCGCACGCCGAGGCGGCGCGCATCATGTCCCGCGCCAACGAGCGCGCTGAGGAGACGTCGTCCGACCACGAGGTCCTGCGCCGGGCGGAGCGGCAGGCCACCCAGCTCGTCAAGGAGGCGCAGGCCAAGTCGGACCGCATAGTCCAGGAGGCCGAGAGCTACGCCCTGGAGCAGCTGAAGCAGCTGGAAGCTCACCTGGGCAGAACCCTGGCCACGGTCCGCCGTGGGGTGGAAGCATTGCAGTCGACCACGCCCGCTGCCGCCGAGACAGAACAGACCTAGCCCGGGGCCAAACTGGCATATCCGGTAAAATTCGCCACCGATGGCACAACCAAAGGTCAAGCTATCCAAATCCAGGAAGGGCAGACGCCGGTCTCACCTGGCGCTGGCGCTCATCCAGCTCCAGCCATGCCCTAACTGCAAGAAGCCCAGGCGCCAGCACTCGATCTGCCCCAGCTGCGGCCACTACGCGGGCCGCGAGGTGATCAAGACCGCATAGGGGGGCCACCATGCCCAAGATCGCCTTCGTTTTCCCCGGTCAGGGCTCCCAGCACGCCGGAATGGGCAAGGACCTGCTCGAGGACCCCGAGATCGCGGAGCTGTGCGAAAAGTGCAGCGCATCGTCCGATGTCGACCTGGTGCGCCTGCTCACCACCGCTGACGACGACGAGCTGAAGCTCACCCAGAACGCCCAACCGGCCCTGTGCTTCGTCGGCCTTGGCTTGACGCTGCTGCTGAGGCGTCGCGGCATCGAGGCGGTCGCCGCGGCAGGACACTCAGTCGGCGAGTACGCAGCCCTGGCGGCATCCGGGGCCGTGGGCGCGCCGCAGGTCGTGAAGGCGGTGGTCGAGCGCGGCCGGGCCATGGCCGAAGCCCTGCCCGCCGGCACGAGCTCGATGGCCGCGGTCCTCGGTCTGACAGCCGAGGCGATCGAGACCGCCCTCGCAGGGATCGAAGACGTCTGGCCCGCCAACTACAACACGCCGACGCAGACGGTCATCGCCGGCACCACAGCTGGACTCGAGGCAGCGACCAAAGCCCTGCAGGCGGCAGGAGCTAAGCGAATCGTCCCGCTGAACGTGAGCGCCGCCTTCCACACGCCCCTCATGGCCCCGGCCGCAGAACGCCTGCGGGCGGCTCTCGAACGCATCGAGTGGCGGTCACCAAGGCTCCCCGTCATGGCCAACCTGACAGGGCGCGAGCATCAGGGCGGCGACCGGATCTCTCACATCATGGAGATGCAGCTGAGGTCGCCGGTGCGGTGGGCGGCGTGCGTCGGGTCGCTGGTCGATCTCGGCTGCGACATGTTCATCGAGGTGGGCCCCAAGCGGGCGTTGACGGGGATGATGCGCGAGTTGGTGCCCGGCGCAGCCGCCGTAGCGGTCGGCACGGCGGCCGCATGCGCAGAGCTGGAAATCGGAAGCTAAAAACCCGGGTCCCGCCGGGGCTGGTAAAGTAGCGGCGCACCCGCCCACGCGCACCGGAGGCGAGATTTGGAAACTCAGAAACTAAGCTTCGAAGACTTCAAGAACATCGTCGTCGAGCGTCTTGGCTGCGAGCCAGAGCAAGTGACGATGGACGCGTCCTTCCAGGAAGACCTGAACGCCGACTCGCTCGACCTGGTCGAGCTCATCTACGCGTTCGAGGAAAACACGGGCCTCGAGATCCCCGACGACGACGCCGAGAAGATAACGACAGTCGGCCAGGCTTGGGAGTACATCCAGGAGAAGTCCGGCTCATAGCACAGACTGCGGCGCCTCCCGCTCCAAACCTCCAGCTGCTCCAGCAGAAGATCGGCATCCATTTCCGCGACCCCAGCCTTTTGCTGGAGGCTGTGACCCACAGCTCGTTTGCCAATGAGAGCCCGCACCTGTCCCCGCGCGACAACGAGCGTCTCGAATACCTGGGTGACGCGGTCCTTCAGCTCATCACGGCCGAGTATCTCTACAAGCACCACCCCGGAGCGAGCGAAGGCGAGCTGACGCAGACCCGTTCGGCCATGGTCAACACCAACACGCTCGCATTGCTGGCCGAGCAGCTCGACATGGGCGCCTTTCTCTATCTCGGCAAGGGCATCGCGAAAGGCGGCGGGCGCAACTTGAAATCACTGCTCGCGAACATGTTCGAGGCCGTGCTCGGAGCCGTGTTCCTGGACGCGGGTTACGACGCCGCCTACCACTACTACCTCAACCGGTACCGCTCGCTGCCGTCGCCCGCGCAGGACGAGAACTTCAAAGGCCGCCTGCAGCAGGTCGCGCAGGAGCGATTCGGGGAGACGCCTTTCTATGACAGCGAAGGCGCCCGGGTCGGCAACCACCGCGAGTACACGTCGGTGGTCTTCGCCGGCGCGGAGCCGCTGGGCACCGGTCACGGCCCGACCAAGCAGGAGGCCGAGCAGGAGGCCGCGCGGGTCGCCCTGGAGAAACTGACGGGCACCTCGAGCGCAAAGGTCGTGGCAAAGCCGGCCAGGACCCCGCGCCCGCGCGCCCCGCGTGCGCCCCGCACTCCACGCGTCGCCGCGGTGCCGCCGGCGGACGAGAACGGAGCCGCTGCGCTGCCTCCCGCCGACGAAGCTCGCGAGGTGCCGGACGAAGGCCCCAAAGCCGTTGCCGAGCCGGCGCCTGAAGCACCCGCGCCGCCGCCTCCGGCGCCCCGGCGAAGCCGCCAGTTTGGCGAACCAATCGAGTGACCCAATCCACAGGTTGTATGCCGGCCCGGACAGACCCCTAAATCTGCCCCCTCTGATACCCTAAACCCAACTTGTTCCTCCGCTCGCTTCACCTGCTGGGTTTCAAGACCTTCGCGCGGCCGACCGAGATCCGGTTCGAGGGCGGCGTGACCGCGATCGTCGGCCCAAACGGCTCCGGCAAGACGAACATCGTCGACGCCGTCAAGTGGGTTCTTGGCGCCGGCACTGCCAGGGACCTCCGTGGCAAAAAGATGGAGGAGGTCATCTACGCCGGCGGCGAAAGGCGATCGAGGTCTTCCTTCGCCGAGGTCACGCTGGTATTCGACAACACGGCGGGCCGCCTACCTATCGATTACCACGAGGTGGCGATCAAGCGTCGCGTCGAGCGCGACGGGGAGAGCGACTACTTCCTCAACGGAAGCCGCGTGCGCCGACGCGACCTGATCCACCTGCTGTCGTCGACGGGCCTCACCCTCGACTCGTACGCGATCATCGACCAGCACGACATCGAGAACATCGTCGTCTGCTCGCCCGCCGAGCGCCGCGAGCTGCTCGAGGAAGCGGCCCAAGTCCGCGGCGTCAAGCAGCGGCGGCAGGAAGCGGGCCAGCGGCTGACGGAGCTGGCGCAGAACCTGCTGCGCCTCGAGGATCTCAGGTCGGAGATCGAGCCGCGCCTCGAGATAGTTCGCGGCCAGGCCGCGGCGGCCCGAGAGGGAGCCGAGGCGGCGGCGCGGCTCGAGCTGCTCCGAGGCAGCATCGTCTGGGAGGAATGGCGCGAAGCGCGTGATGCGCATCGCCGTGCCACGGGCCAGGCCCAGTCTCTGGAGCGCAAGCTGGCTGAGGCGCGCGACCTCGCCAAGGCCGCAGAGGACGAGTTCCAGACGGCGCGAGCCGAGGTGCAGGCTGCCCAGGACCGGCGCCTCGGCCGGCAGCGCAAGCTGGGGCGGCTGGGGCTCGAGCTGGCCGCCGCGGAGCACGCGCTCCAGCTCGCGGAGGAGCGCGCCAAGGGGCAGCGAGCCCTCGCCGAGGCTGTGCGCCACGAAGACGCCAGCAACCACACTCTGTCGGCTGCGGCGGAGGCGCTCCAGGCACAGCTGGCTCAGGAGTTCGAGCAGGCGAGGGCCGCCCTCGAAGCGGTGCCCGAAGCCCCTCCGCCCCCGGCTGCGCTCGACCCCGCGGTCGTGCAGTCGGCTCGTCGCGAAGCGGAGGGCGCGCGGCGCGCCACTACCGCCGCGACCTCTTCAGCCGCCGGCCTGCGCACGAGGCGCGAGTTCCTCGAAGAGCAGGTGGCGCGGAACACTGCGCTGGCCGTGGCGGCCGAGCAGATCCCAGGCGCTGAAGCGGCGGTCGCGATCGAGATGGAAGCGGCTGATGCCGCGGAGGCCGCCGCGATCGCGGTCGGGCGCCTGCGCTCTGAGCGGGAAGGTCTTGACGCGCTCCGGCCGGCGAGCGCTCCCGGCCTCGTCCGCCTCGGCGAGGTGATCACACCCGCTGGAGGCTACGAGGCCGCGCTGTCAGCCGCGCTCGGTCCTCTGGTCGATGCCCTGGTCGCCGCAGACGCAAGCGCCGCGACGGCGGCCGCGCCGCCAACCGAATCGCAGCGAACCGTGCTGTACCCCGGTTCGGCGGCCGGTGCAACCGAGTCCGGCTCGCTGATGGAGCAGGTCATGGTCCGAAAGGGCTACGAGCTCCTGGCGCAGAGACTCTTGGGGCACGTCGTTATCGGAAGAGACGTGACGTTGTCCGGCGTCTATCGAGAGGACGGGCTGGTTCGGGCCGGCTCCGACCCGCGGGTTGAGATCGATGCCCGCCGCTCGCGCCTGAAGGAGCGCATATCGGACCTGGAGCCCAGGATGCTGGAGGGCGAGGCGGCGGGCAACCGGCTCAAGGCCGCTGAGGCAAAGCTGGCCGACCTCCGAGCGCGCGCCGCCGGGGCGACCAGGCTGGACGAGTCGAAGCGAATGATGGAGTCGGCGCTGGTCGAGGAGAAGACGGAGGCCGACCGGCTTCCGGAGCTCGAGCGGCTGGCTACCGTCGCTGAAGAGCGGGCCGCATCCGTGGCCCGCGAGCTGGAAATTCACCTCGAGGCTCTCGGCGCGCACAGGACGGCGTCGCACCAGGCGGAGCTCGAACGGGCGCGGTGGCGCGACCGGGTCGAGGACCTCAGGCGGCAGCTGCGGTCGGTCGAAGAAGACCTCGCGGGCCTGCGGTCGGCGGCCGACGAGCGGGCCAGGCGCCTCTCGGAGGCTGAGGGTATGGCGACAGCAGCTTTTGAGATCCTGCCTGGGCTGAAGAGCGCTGCGGACGCCGCGAGGGCTGGCCTGGCCGAAGCCGAGGGCGAATCACCCGAGGAGGAGGCCGAGCTCGAAGAGGGCGGGCGGCGTCTCGGTCTGCTGGATGAGGCGCGCATGGAAGCAAGGCTCAAGTCCGGGACGCTGGAAGGCAACCTGGAGCTGCTTGCGCGGGAGGCGGAGCTTCTGCAGGCGCGGATGGATGAGATTCGCTTGCGGATGCCCGATGGCGTGGCGCCGGAAGAGGTGCCAGGGGGCAAGGCGCGCGAGCGCGAGATGCGCGCCCTCGAACGCCGGCTCGAGGAGATCGGACCGACCAACGCATTGGCCGAGACCGAGTGCCGCGAGCTGGAGGAGCGCTTCGAGACGCTGCGCACGCAGCTCGACGACATCGCCGCGGCGCGCGAGGACCTCGAGCAGCTCATCGCCAAGCTGCGAGAGGAGGAGGAGTCGCGTTACGAGGCGGTGTTCGGCGCGGTCGCCGCCAACTTCCACGAGTATTTCTCGCAGCTCGCGCCGGGGGGCCGCGCGACTCTGAAGCATGCGGATGGCGATGACGGCCCGCGGTCGGGCGTCGAGATCCTCGTGCAGCCTGCTCGCAAGCGGCTGCAGAACGTGACGCTTCTCTCGTCCGGCGAGCGCTCGCTCGCAGCGCTCGCGCTGGTGCTGGCGCTCGATGAGGTCAACCCCAGCCCGTTCACGATCCTCGACGAGGTCGATGCAGCGCTTGACGACGGAAACGTCGGCCGCTTTGGCGAGATGCTCGCTCGGCTCGGTTTGCAGCGCCAGTTCCTGGTGATCACACACAACCACGTGACGATGTCCCACGCTTCGAGCCTCTACGGCATTCACCTCGACGAGAGCGGTTCGTCGCACCTGGTGTCGGTGCGGCTCGAAGACATCCGCAAGCCAATCGTTCGAACCGCCAGCGCCGCCCAGGCAGGCTGAGGCAAGCTGGCCGAGAAAAGTCGCGCGAGCGTCTGGAGCCGGGTCACCGGACGGACACGCAGCGCGCTCGCGGCCGGGCTGCGTGCGCTCAGCCCGCCCCTGGCGCCGAGCTATTACGAGGAGCTCGAGGAGCTGCTGGTCTCGGCCGACCTCGGGCCGGCGATGGCGGCTCGCCTGACGGCGGGCGTACGAAAGCGAGCGCCCCGGACGCGCGAGGAGGCGATTGAGGCGCTGGTGACGACGGCCATCCCGATGATGTCGTCCAAGCTTCGTGATCTCGACCTGAGCTCGCGGCCTGCATGCGTGCTGCTCTACGGCGTGAACGGCGCAGGCAAAACGACGACCATCGGCAAGCTCGCCCATCGCCTGAAGGTGCAAGGGCACAAACCGCTGGTGGTGGCCGCCGACACGTACAGGGCCGCGGCGATCGAGCAGATGGTCGCGTGGGCGGAGCGAGCGGGCGTCGAGAGCTTCGCAGGCAAGTCGGGCGCCGACCCCGCATCGGTCGTATTCGACGGGTTGCAGGCCGCGCGCGGGCGTGGCAGCGATGTCGTTCTCGTCGATACGGCCGGCCGGATGCAGACGCAGCGCAACCTGGTCGAGGAGCTGGCGAAGGTCGGCCGGGTCGCCGCCAAAGCCCTGGACGGCCAGCCATATGAATCGCTGCTTGTGCTGGATGCGACAGCTGGACTCACGAGCCTTGTCCAGGCGCGTGCATTCAACAAAGCCATACCGATGACGGGATTGGTGGTGTCGAAGCTCGACAGCAGCGCGAAGGGTGGCGCCGTGATCGCCATCGAGGCGGAGCTCGACGTGCCCGTCAAGCTGGTGGGAGTGGGGGAGGGGATCGACGACATCGCGCCCTTCGATCCCGAGGCCTTCTTGCGCGCTCTGTTCGAGGCTTGAAATTGGCGCGCGCTGATCCGCATTGCCACACGACCGCCTCAGACGGCATGGTCACGCCGGCCGAGCTCGTCAATGCCGCGGTGAAAGCAGGCCTCGACCTGATCGCAGTGACCGACCACGACACGATGGATTCGGTCAAAGAAACCCAGGCGCACGGTGAAGAGGCGGGATTGACTGTGGTCGCGGGGCAGGAGGTCACAACGAAGTGGCCGGCGCAGACCCACATCGTGGGCTGGTTCCTGGAGACGCCGGTCAAACGCGGTATGTCGCTCGACGACACGGTGGCGGCGATCCACGCCCAGGGCGGGCTCGTCCTGGTTCCACATCCATTCATGCCGGTGTACTTCGGCTCGATCCAACCAGGCATGCTGCGGCGCTTGATCGAAAAGCAAAGCGTGGACGCCATCGAGATGCTGTCGACTGTCCCAATTGGCGCGATGCGCAGGAAGGCGCTGCACGAGTTCTACGATGCGAACCGTGAACGCCTGGGCGCAGCCATCGGCGCGAGCGATTGCCACTTCGGCGCCGGCGACATGGGGCGCGCAATGACAGAGTTCGATGGCGACTTCCGCACCGCGGTGATGGAAGGCAGGACGAAGCCGCTGGTAGGAGTACGCCACCCCATCCCCACGGGAATAGCGTTACGCCAGCAATGGAGAGCATTGGTCGAATTGCCGATCGAAAGGATGCGAAGGAAGGACTAGTCCGGACCGCGAGCGGGAGGGCCGAAGGTAACCATCGGCGGAATCGTCATCATGCGTCCGCCATCGCCACGCACGATCTGCCAGTTGCCCTCGTGGACCATCCAGTGATGCCGGTAGCAGAGCAACGCCAGATTGGGCAGATCGGTCGAGCCGCCATGAATCCAGTGATCCAAATGATGTCCTGACGTCCAGCTCGCCGGCCGATCGCAACCGGGCCAGACGCAGTGCTGGTCGCGGGCATTGAGCGCCTTGCGCATCGGTGCGGTGATCTTCCGCTTGGCCCGCCCAACATCGATGACCATCGAGTCGGAGTTAAGGAGGATGCGAGTGATCGAGCAATCGCACGCCAGCCGCTCAACCGCCTTGGCCGAGATGGGGAGCGAAAACTCCAGCTCAGCCGCGGGAGCGCCGTCGAGCGCCTTGAGGGTCTCGAGCGAGGTGGTGACTTGCAGGTGGGTGCGCTGGCTACCGTTCTGCGGCACCAGCCCGTTGTCGAGGTGGTGCCAGGCAACGTCAACCAGGGCATCCGCCATCCGCCGGTCGTAAGGCCGTTTGTCATCGGCGCCTGACCGACGTGCCAGTGGCTCCAGCACCGTCCGAATCACGGCGCCACTCTCGGAGTCAAAGACACCATTCAGAAAGACCGCCCCACTCTCCTCGTCGGTGCTGATGCGCAGGCTGCGGTTCTCAACCAGGTCAGCCTCGGTCGCCGCATAGCCCTTGGGGTCGGCGGCATGCCGGAGATGCCGGCAGATGTGGTGGAACTTGCCAACCGAGTTGTCCCGCGCTTTCGCCAGCAAGCGCTCTTCATTGAGGGCCCGGGAGGTAGGTGAAGTAGCAAGTGCGTCGGCCGTCCTGGCCATCACCACCAGGTGGCCGAAGCCAACCGCACCCTCGGCGATGGCGAGGGTGGTCTGGGGCAGCGAATCGAAGTGCTCGCCGGCCGCCACGTAGTTGGCAGCCTGCGGGCCGGTCAGGTGACAGTGGAAGCGGATCCAGTCGATCGGAGAGACCGAGCCATCCAGCTCGTAGTCGTTGCTGGCGG
>Ga0207929_1000085_pt1 | contig 26649 bp, 22 predicted proteins | sample NGESurdeep072012_FD_184466 | JGI IMG/M metagenome (GOLD analysis project Ga0207929, IMG submission 184466) | Arctic peat soil microbial communities from Barrow, Alaska - NGEE Surface sample 53-1 deep-072012 (SPAdes) | ecosystem: Environmental > Terrestrial > Soil > Wetlands > Peat ... | reverse complement strand
CGCCCCGCGACGATGAGATTCCGCGGATGCGAGACGCCCTCTCCCTCCGAGACGAACACGAGATGGATCGGCTGCTCGACGACTGTGTCCGCGGCGAGCTCGATGTACGTGCCATCGCTGATGAACGCCGTGTTGAGCGCGGTGAAGGTGTGCTGCTCGAACGCCGCGATCTTGCCGAGGTGGCGCTCAATGCTGGGTATTCCGGATTTTATCGCCTGCGCGAGACTGCTCACCCGGACGCCGTTGCCGAGTCCAGCGCTAGACGAGAGATCCTCCGAGAACGCGCCATTCATGAAGACCAGGGTGTGCCAGCCGTTCTCGCCGAAATCGAAGCGCGCGAGATCCGCTCGCTTGACGCCGCCAACTCCGAGTGGCGCGAGGCGAAAAGTGCGTTCCGCGATCGGCGCGACGCTCGTGAAGTGCCAGTCTTCGTTTTTCGTCGTGGGAAATCCGAGCGTTTGGAATCGCGCCATTCCCTGCTTCCGCAGGGCCTGGAGCCAATCCGGACCGGCCATCTTGCGCTCGAAATCCTCCCGATACACCTCGATCGAGCCGGGCGCACGGGTGGTCACGGAGCTCGCGCCACTCTTCCCCGCGGCGCCAGCCGTTGCGGCCGCTGGATTTTCACGAGCGCTGTTCATCGTCGCGACCTCGCTCAAGCAACTGCTCCCGCACCCGCCCCCTGCAACCAGTCGTATCCCTTTTCCTCGAGCTCGAGCGCCAGCTCCTTCCCACCCGACTTGACGATCCGCCCGTTGGCGAGCACGTGCACGTAGTCCGGGACGATGTAGTTCAGCAAACGCTGATAGTGGGTGACGACGATTGTGGCGTTCTCCGGAGAGCGAAGCTTATTGACGCCCTCGGCGACAATGCGTAGCGCGTCGATGTCGAGGCCCGAGTCGGTCTCGTCCAGAATCGCGAGGCGCGGTGACAGCACCGCCATCTGGAAGATCTCGTTGCGCTTTTTTTCGCCGCCTGAGAATCCATGATTCACGGAGCGTGAGAGCAGTGACTCATCCATGTCGACAAGCTTGAGCTTCTCCTCCACGAGATCGAGAAACTCCAGGGGATCGACCTCTTCCTGACCGTTCGCCTTGCGGATCTCGTTGTACGCGGAGCGCAGGAAGTAGGCGTTTGAGACGCCAGGGATTTCCACGGGATACTGGAACGCGAGGAAGATTCCATTTTGCGCCCTGACTTCCGGAGCCATCTCGAGGAGATTCTGTCCGTTGTAGCTGACCGTTCCCCTGGTGACTTCGTACGAAGGATTCCCAGCCAGCACCTGCGCTAGCGTCGATTTGCCCGAACCGTTCGGCCCCATGACGGCGTGTATCTCCCCGGCCTTAACTCTGAGAGTAATTCCACGAAGTATTTCCCGATCGCCGATGCCGGCGTGCAGATCATTTATCTCGAGCACGAAACCAGTGATTGAATGTTGTTTGTATTGCGTACACTGCCTGACTGAACAGTGTCCAGTTTGCCGTGAACGGATATCCCGGCGTCCTGGGACCGGAGCGGAGCCAGGCCCAGCCGGCGCGGATTCTGTCGACGGGATTCCATAGTGCCATGGCTAATCCGCTGGAGCGCCTGATTCTCAACCGACGCTGCCTTCCAGCGTGATGCCGAGGAGCTGTTGCGCTTCTACTGCGAACTCCATCGGCAGCTCCTTGAACACTTCCCTGCAGAAGCCGCTCACGATCATCGACACCGCGTGCTCGGCGCTCACCCCTCGCTGCTTGCAGTAGAAGATCTGGTCCTCGCCGATCTTCGACGTCGAGGCCTCGTGCTCGAGAGTGGCAGTGTTGTTCTGCACTTCGATGTACGGGAACGTGTGCGCGCCGCACTTGTTCCCGATGAGCATCGAATCGCACTGCGTGTAGTTGCGCGCGTTTTCCGCCTTGGGAAGGACGCGAACCAGCCCGCGGTAGCTGTTGTTGCCTTCGCCGGCCGAGATTCCCTTCGAGACGATCGTCGACTTCGTGTTCTTGCCGATGTGGATCATCTTGGTGCCGGTGTCGGCCTGCTGCTTTCTGTTGACGACGGCGACGGAGTAGAACTCTCCCACTGAATTGTCGCCCTGGAGAATCACGCTCGGGTACTTCCACGTGATCGCCGAGCCGGTCTCTACCTGAGTCCATGAAATTTTCGAATTGACACCTGCGGCTTTCCCGCGCTTGGTGACGAAGTTGTAGATGCCACCCTTTCCCTGCGCATCGCCGGCGTACCAGTTCTGCACCGTCGAGTACTTCACGGTGGCATTGTCGAGCGCGATCAGCTCGACGACGGCGGCGTGCAGCTGGTTCTCGTCGCGCTTGGGTGCCGTGCATCCCTCGAGGTAGCTCACCGATGCGCCTTCGTCGGCGATGATCAACGTGCGCTCGAACTGGCCGGTGTTCTTGCTGTTGATCCGGAAATAGGTCGAGAGTTCCATCGGGCACTTCACGCCCTTGGGTACGTAAGCGAATGATCCGTCACTGAAGACGGCGGCGTTCAGTGCCGCAAAGAAATTGTCGCTATGCGGCACGACTGTGCCGAGGTATTTCTCGACGAGCTCCGGATGATTTTGAACTGCCTCGCCGAAGGAGCAGAAGATGATTCCGTGCTTGGAGAGCTCGGTGCGCATCGTCGTGCCGACGGAGACGCTGTCGAAGATCGCATCGACGGCGACGCCGGACAGCATCTTCTGCTCATTGAGAGAGATGCCGAGCTTCTCGTAGGTGCGAAGGAGCTCGGGGTCGACTTCGTCGAGGCTCTGGAGCGGCTTGACGCTCTTCGGGGCCGAGTAATAGACCAGCGAGTTGTAATCGATGGCGGGGTAGCGGACGTTGCCCCAGTGCGGCTCCTTCATGGTGAGCCAGCGTCGGTACGCTTTAAGGCGCCATTCGAGCATGAACTCAGGCTCGTTCTTTTTCGCCGAAATCGTGCGAATGATGTCTTCGTTGAGGCCAGGCGGGACGGTATCCGTCTCGACATCCGTGACGAACCCGTAAGCGTATTCGCGGTTGACCAGCGCCTCAATTCCCGAGCTCATTCCAACTCCTTGGCGTTTCTATACTTCCCGGCGTAGATTCAATCTAAAGCAATTCTGTCGGGATAGTCAAGCGAACGACGCTCTTTCTATCCCATTGTCTCGTCAGCACTTACGCCGCTGGAAAATGTACAGAGCCCGCCCGAATTCATATGTTAGAGGACCCGCATGACCGTGGGGACTGGCCTCAAATGACCGTACCGAGAACCCTCGAATGACGAGCGCACCCCGCCCCGTTTTCGATTCGCCGGCCGGAGGCCCCCAGTTCGAGCCGGTCGCTTCGGTAGCTGATCTGACCGAGGGGACCATTCTCCAACGGGTGCGCCCAAGTGGTGATGCGGTTTGTCTGGTCCGGTACAAGGGCGAGATCTCAGCGCTGAGCGATATCTGCACCCACCAGCACTTTTCGATGTCGCTGGGCGATCTGCTCGAGGATGGGACGCTCCAGTGCGCGTGGCACGGCGCGCGATACGATTGCAGGTCGGGCGAAGTGAAGCAGGTCCCGGCCGCGGCTCCGTTGCCGGTGTTTCAGGTGCGGCTCGAGGGCGACACGATCCTGGTTGGCCCGCGCTGCGAACGGATCGACGGGAAGTACGAAGCATCGACGGTTCGCGTCCCATGAAGCTGCGCCGCGATTCAGAGTTTGCCGCGGATCTGAAGGTTCGCCCGGATTTTCCGCTGCTGGCGAACAATCCGGGTCTCCACTACCTCGACTCGGCGGCGACGTCGCAGAAGCCGAGAGTGGTTCTCGATGCGTTGCGCGATTTCTACGAGACGGCGAATGCGAATCCTCATCGCGGGGCGTACTCGCTTTCAGTGCGGGCGACCGAGTGCTATCACCAGTCGCGCGTCAGGATTGCTCAATTTCTGGGCGTCGCGGATTCCGATTGCCTCATCTTCACACGCGGCACGACGGAAGGATTGAATCTCGTCGCCGGCTCGTGGGGAATGGCGAACGTCTCGAGCGGCGACGAGATCGTGGTCACGGCCATGGATCATCACGCCAACTTCGTCCCGTGGCAGGTGCTCGCGATGAGGAGGGGCGCGAAGTTCAGGGTGTGCGAGCTCACTCCCGACGGAAAGATCGATCTAGAGTTCCTGAGCGGCCTGCTAAACAAGCGCACGAAAATCGTCGCGTTCAGTCACGTATCCAACGCTCTGGGGACTATCAATCCAATCGCGGAGATCGCGCGGTTGGTGCGCGAAAAGACCGATGCTATTCTCGTCTGCGACGGCGCGCAGAGCGCTCCGCACTTTCCTGTCTCGTTCGATTCGCTGGGCGTCGATTTCTACGCCTTCAGCGGGCACAAGATGCTGGGGCCGATGGGCATCGGCGGATTGATCGGGAAGCGAGAGATGCTGGAAGAAATGCCGCCCTACCAGACGGGGGGCGACATGATCGAGTTCGTGCACGACGATCGCACCACCTGGAACGTGCTGCCGCACAAGTTCGAGGCGGGAACTCCCAATGCGGCCAACGCTGTCGGTCTGGCGGCGGCGGTCGAATATCTCGACGGCATTGGCATGGACCGCGTGCGCGCCCACGAGCGGGCACTGATGTCAGAGGCGCAGCAGCGGCTCGCCGCGATCGAAGGCCTGCACATCTATGGACCTCCCGCCAGCGAGCGAAGCGGCGTGCTGAGCTTCACGCTCGGCGATGTGCATCCTCACGATCTGGCTACGATTCTGGACGGTGAGGGGGTTTGCATTCGCGCCGGTCATCACTGTGCGCAGCCACTTATGCGGCGGCTCGACGTGCCTGCAACCGCGCGGGCGTCGTTCTACGTGTACAACGATGAGAGCGACATCGAAGCGCTTGTCGCTGGGATACTCAAGGCGAGGGAGATCTTCGGATATGCGCCAGTTTAGCCGAACGCGCCGGACCGGGGGGCGAGATGCCTCAGCCTAGGAGCGCGGCCGAGATTGGCGCGCTGTACCAGGAGATGATTCTCGATCACTACCGGAGACCGCGCAACAAGGGGACGCTCGAGAAAGCAGACGCCAGTGTGGAAATGAAAAACCCACTCTGTGGCGACGAGATCGGCCTTCAGGTGGCGTTCGACGGCGATTGCGTGTGCGATCTCAGGTTTTCGGGACGCGGTTGTTCGATCTCTCAGGCGTCGGCGTCGATGATGACTCAGCTCGTGAAGGGAAAGACCACGGAGGAGATCGACGCGATCAGGAAGCAATTCCGTGAGCTAATGCTTGGCAATGCCTCGGCCGCCGACGATCCGCAACTCGGCCAGCTCCGTGCGCTCTCGGGTGTATCGAGATTCCCCGCGCGCGTGAAGTGCGCGCTGCTCGCGTGGAACGCGTTGGAGAGTGCGCTGGGTGAGCGATCCTAGGAGCAGCCCTAACACCGTGAAGCGGTAGAGCGAACAGTGACGCCGTTACTTGACCGCACCCCGGGCCTTCTTCTCCCTGTCCCCCAACCACAATAAGCCGTCGATGATCAGTTGATCCTGTACTGGATTATTAAGTGTATGTGAAAGTGTCTTGTTGGTAGTGTCGTACTTGTGCTCGTAGTCGATGTCGTTGTGACCCATGTTCAGGTAGATCATCTTGTATTTCTTGTTCGTCCAGACCACGGGATAGTACCCGCTGTGCCAGATTTCGTGGAGCTTTGGCCCGGTGCCCAGCGGAAAGCTGGTTGAGTCTATGGAAAGCAGAATGTCTATATCAGGATTCTGTCTCAGATCTTTCTCCCATCGGTACCATTCACTGGGCGAGGACTTGAAGGTCTCGGGGAGATTGTGAGTCGCGGGATGCTTGCGGTCTTCGACACGCAGGATGGCCGACACGGGTCTCCAGGTGTTACTGACGTATGATCCTGCGCCGAGGAATGTGTTGTGGTACCAGTCCCAGTTTGCCGGATACACTGACGGCGTCAGAGCAAAACCGGCAAAATGAAAGCCCATCCAGGCACCGCCGTGCTCCATGTACGCCTGAAACGCAGCTCGTTGTGCAGGGTCTTCAGGACGCGTATCCAGAAACACCACTACCTGGTAATTGGAAAGAAAATCTGAATTCAGATTCTTCCAATTGGATGTGGTGTCAAAGCTGAAATTGTATTTCGCCGCTATTTCAGGAAACCATCGCTCGGCTTCATGTACGAAGCTGATATGGGCCTGATCCTCCTTGGCGGTAAAGAACGCTATGACCTTAAATTCTGGCTTGCTGCTATTGGCGCTAAGGGCTGAACAGAAATAGATGAGCGCTGCAATGCTCAATGCTTTGAGGGCAGACATGGTGACGATTCTGAATATGCGGGACGAATGGCGCAAGGTCTGGGTCATGCTCGCGGTTGCGTTCGCGGCGATCTTCGCAATGTCGGGTACGTTGCGCGCGCAGAACAGTCCTGATTGGACTGAGCCATTTCCGCCATTCCGCATCGCCGGAAATCTCTACTACGTGGGAAGCAAAGGCCTCGCGAATTACCTCATCACCACTCCGCAGGGGCACATCCTCATCAACAGCGATCTCGAGGCGAGCGTTCCCCTCATTCGGGCAAGCGTCGAGAAACTCGGATTCAAGTTCAGTGACATCAGGATTCTCCTGATCAGTCATGCGCACTGGGACCACGATGGGGGCAGCGCTGCGATCAAGGGGATTACGGGCGCGACGTATATGGTCATGGATGCCGACGTGTCGGTTGTCGAGTCCGGCGGTAAGACCGACTTTCAGTACGGCAACCAACCGGCATCGCTCTATCCTCCCACAAATGTCGATCGGGTGCTGCACGACGGCGATGAAGTGAAATTAGGCGGCGTGACGCTCGTCGCGCGTCTGACTCCAGGACATACGAAAGGATGCACGACATGGACGATGAAGGTGGAGGCGGCGGGAAAAACCTACGACGTCGTCATCGTCGGCAGCCCCAACGTAAATGAGGGCTATAAGCTCGTCGTGAACCCGTCATATCCGGAGATCGCGTCCGACTATGAACGCACTTTCAAAGTCCTCAAGTCTCTGCCAGTCGACATTTTTCTTGGTGCGCACGGTGACTACTTCGATCTCCAGACCAAATACGCGCGACTGAAAGAAGGGGCCGTAACTCCTTTCATCGATCCGGCGGGCTACAAGAGATACATAGCAGACAGGGAAGAGGCGTTCCGGACGGAGCTCGCAAAGCAGAAGGCCGCTCTCCAATATTGACGACCCTCGAGGAGGTACTTGTGGACCGACGAGAATTTCTCGCAGCAACCGCCGTTGCCGCCGTGTCACCGCTGCCCCACCTCAAAACACTCGGCCAATCCGCGTCGCGCCAGTACGTTGAGCTGCGGCGCTACCACTTGCTCCCCGGTACGAAGCAGCGTGCATTCACCGCCTTCGTCGGAGACGTAGCAATCCCCGCGATGAATCGAGCTGGAGTTGGTCGCGTCGGAGCGTTTACCGTCGTATACGGCGAAAACGCGCCGTCGCTGCTTCTCGTCCTTGCGCACCAGACGCTCGATAGCGTGGTATCGCTGCGCGACCGCCTCGCAAGCGACGCAGTGTACGCGCGCGCCGGCGCCGCGATTCTTGACACGCCGATGTCCGACCCGGCCTTCGTGCGCGTCGAGAGCACGCTGTTGCGCGCCTTCGACGCGATGCCAACGCTGGAACCCTCGGCTGCCGCTGGTACGGCGACGCCTCGCATCTTCGAGCTCCGGACGTACGAGAGTCACAGCGATCGCGCGGCGCTCAACAAGCTCAAGATGTTCAACGCTGGCGAGGTGCCGATCTTTCGCAGGGCGGGGCTCACGCCAGTCTTCTTCGGCGAGACCGTCGTCGGCGAGAAGATGCCCAGTCTGACTTACATGGTCACCTTCTCCGACATGGCCGCACGCGACGCGGCGTGGGCCAGGTTCGGCCAGGACCCCGACTGGAAGACTCTCTCCGCCGACCCTCAGTATCGCGACAACGTCTCGGCCATCTCGGACATCATCCTTCAGCCGACGCCCTACTCGCAGATCTGAGCCGGCGCTCAGAGCGTTGTTCGGGACGTCGCGGCTTCCAATTTGCGAAGGTCGAGGCAAATCCAACAACTCATACCATGTTTACTGGCGCACATCTCCATCTGCTGGTCAACCACGCACCGATCTTCGGATCGCTGTTCGCGTTCGCGCTGCTCATCGCATCGTACTTCACATCCGCCGACGTTCTCAGGCGAACAGCGTTCGTGGTTCTCATCGGAACCGCCATCGCTGGTGCAGCAGCCGACTTGAGCGGCGATGCGGCGGAGGAAGCGGTGAAGGGACTCCCGGGAGTTCGACGCGAGCTGATAGACGCCCATTCTCACATGGGCGACAAGGCGTACATCCTCGGGGGCGTTCTTGGCGTACTCGCTTTGGTCGCGTTGGTGCGTTGGCGGCGGCGGCCGGTACCAGCGAGTGCGGCGCTGGTGGCGGTGTTGGCAACTGCGTTCGTCGGCGGGGCCATGGCGTACACAGCCCTTCTCGGAGGCCAGATCCGCCACACCGAAGTGCGATCCGGAGCCACCGCCGCGGACGCGATGATAATCGAGCCACCGCGACAGCGGCGCCCTCCATCAACCAAATAAGGTAGCTGGGCGTGTCCGTCCACGTCGGGACGCAAACTGAAAGGCGGAACTATCGGAGGCCGTTATGGAATCGCGAAAACTGGGATTCGCCTTTTCCCTGCTCGCTGGCTATCAACGTCTCATTCAAGAAAAGAATTGACGCTCTGGAAAAAGCTGTGTATCAAAGGAATGGTGAGAAATGAACGACACATCACCGGTGGAATAGAGGCGGTCAGCTTTTCGAGCACCGACGCAACGAGGACGTGAACATGGGAACAACACGATCGCGCGTCGGCCTGTTGATCGGCGTGTTGGCGGCCGTCAATTCAATGACGGGGCAGGCGCCCGAGAAAGTGCCGCAGGTGACGGCTCCCACTTCCACAAATCGTCCGACACCTCCAACCCGCGATCCAAACACTCCGGGATTCGTCACCGCGAAGGAGCTGCCGGACGGCAGCGTTCCGCCGCTAGACGCGGACGGAAATTTCGTCATCGGGCCGACCCACCCGCCTGCATTTGAAATGGTCGTGCACGAAGGTGTGCCGCGGGGAGCGGTTCACACCTTCACGATGAGCTCAGCGGACAGCAGGATCTTTCCGGGCATCGCCCGCGATTCCGGAACATTCGGCACCGTCAGTTCAACCGATCCCGCCACGTTGGTGGTGACGACCAGCCACTCTGCTCCTTACGCGCGCACCGTCGCCGTCTACGTTCCCGCGCAATACGTCCCCGGTACGATTGCGCCGTTCATCGTCGGGGCGGATGGACCGGACCAGTCGTTGTTCACGGCGCTGGACAATCTCATCGCCGAGAAGCGGGTGCCAGCGATGATTGCAATCTCGATCGGCAACGGCAGCGGGGATGCGCAAGGGAGCGAGCGAGGGCTGGAATACGATACGATGTCGGGACGCTATGCGGAATTCGTTGAAACAGAAGTGCTGCCGCTGGTCGAACGGCAGTACAACGTGAAGCTGACCAGGGATCCTGAAGGCCGTGCGACGATGGGCGGCAGCTCCGGCGGCTCGGCGGCATTCATCATGGCGTGGTATCACCCTGAGCTCTATCACCGGGTACTGGCATATTCGATCACGGCGGTGAACCAGCAGTGGCCGCATAGCGCAGAGACTCCGCACGGCGCGTGGGAATTTCACGAACGCCTCATCCCGAATAGTCCGGTCAAGCCGCTTCGAGTCTGGATGGAAGTCGGAGACAGAGATTTCCTGAATCCGAATGTGATGCGCGACGACATGCACGACTGGGTCGTTGCCAGCGAGAGCATGGCGAAAGTTCTCGGCGCCAAAGGGTACCATTACCAGTTTGTGTTTGCCCGCAATGCCGGGCATGTCGATCGTAACGTGAGGCAGCAAACCCTCCCGGAGGCGCTCGAATGGCTGTGGAACGGCTACGCCATCGAAGGATCGAAGAGCGCGCCGGCAGCGCGGAGATGACCGGCTGGCCGCGCTAAACCATTCGCAGGTCAATCATGTCCCTTACTCGACGCGAAGCTCTCCGTGAACTGAGCGCGCTGTTCGCCATTCCGTTCATTCGATGGCCAGAGCGCCTCGCGGATCCTCTCGCCGGCACGATCATCGAATATCAAGCCGGACGCGCGCGTCGTGATTGGAGCGCCGTTCAGGTAGCGAAGGAAGCGCTCGGCCGGTGCAACGCGTGGAATGGAACGCTGCACGCGATCGACATGTTGTCCGAGACAGCGATGGACGATGCTCGGGACTCCGATGCACGAGCACAGCGTGGGACGCTCCGTGGACCGCTCGACGGCGTTCCCGTTTTCGCGAAGGCGATCTACGACATGAACGGACTTCCGACGACCGCATCGAGTGCCGAGTGGGCGCGGCTGTTTCCCGAGGCCGTTCGCCGTGACGCGCTCGAAGTCGCGCGCATGCGCGCGGCGGGCGCGATCATGCTCGGCAAGACCGCCGCCGATGACTTTGCGTACCATGGCAACGGCACTAGCTCCCTCACTGGCCAGGTGCGCAATCCGTACGACCGCACGGGCGTGAAGACACCGGGCGGCTCGAGCGCTGGCTCCGCGGTGTCGGTTGCATGCGGAATCGCGTTTGCTGCGGTGGGCACCGACGACGGGGGCTCCAACCGTATTCCGGCGCAATTCTGTGGCGTGGTGGGGATGAAGCCGACGTTCGGACTCGTGCCCCGCACAGGAGTGATTCCTACCTGGCCCTATCTCGACACCCACGGTCCGCTCGCGCGCAACGTCGCCGATGCCGCACTGCTACTCGATGCGATCGCGGGACCCGATTCGTCGGACGGCCTGGCGCTCGTCACGCCGAGGCGGCGAGGCGCACTTGCCGACCTCCGTGACGACGCTCTCCGCAACGCCCGACTCGGTCTCGTCGAAGCGCACGTGCCGCGCACACAGATGACCGCCGAATCACTAGCGGTGTTCGATCGCGCGGTTGCAGACCTGACGTCCGCGGGAGCAATCGTAGAGCCGAGTGCCCCGACTGTCACGCGCGCCAACGTGCGAGATCTCTTCGCCGAGGCCGCCAAGGCGCGGGGCGACGTCGCAATCAATCACAATTCGCCGGCGGCAACGGCGAACGCGCTCTTCAGATACTTCGGCACGCACGCCGGTGATGATGCTCGTAAAGATGTCGAGCGCGGCCTCGCCGCATTTCAAGCGTTCTACGACGTCCTGCCGAAGGAGTGGGAAGAAATGTCGACGCTCATCACGCAGCCATACGAGAGCGATCCGGCCAGTGTATCGTTCGCGCGCTCGCGTGCGGCGGTGACCGCGCGCCTCGCGTACACGTTTCGCTCGCAGCGCCTGGATGCGATGATCTACCCGACAATGCCCTTCCCCGCACCCCGCGCCGTCGACCCCTGGCCGGATATCCGCACCACGCTTGGCTATGGAAACTGGCTCGGGCTGCCGGAAGTTTCCGTGCCGACAGGCATGGGGTCCGACGGCATGCCGGCGGGCAATATTTCTTTCGTCGGACTTCCCGGAAGTGATGCGCGGTTACTGGCGTTGGCGCATTCTTACGAGCGCCGGTCGAGGCGGTTCGTCGCGCCACCAACGCCGGCATGACCGACGCAGTTGACAAGCACTTTGCTGAAGGCGCATATGCCGTTGTCTTCTTAGCCGACGGCATGCGACTTCACAGACTGATTCGACAGATCGCGACATGAGCGCGCCGACGACTCCGCCGGGCAACACCACGCCCGAGAACCCCCATCTCGTCCGTCGCTTCAGCCTCCTGCCCGCGACGGCGCTGAACATGACCAACATGATCGGCGTGGGGCCGTTCATCACGATCCCGCTGCTGATGACCGCGCTAGGCGGCCCGCAGGCGATGCTGGGATGGATCGTTGCGCTCGTCATCGTGATCTGCGATGGGATGGTGTGGAGCGAGCTGGGCGCGGCGATGCCGGGATCGGGCGGATCGTTCCACTACCTGCGCGAGGCGTTCGGGCGTGAGCGCTTCGGGCGGCTGATGGCGTTCCTGTTCGTCTGGCAGTTCGTGCTCAGCGGTCCGCTGGAGATCGCCTCCGGGTACATCGGCTTCGCACAATACGCCAGCTTCATCTGGACGGGCCTGACGCGGCCTGGGGTGATCGCGCTTGTCACGGTCGTGGGGCTGGTCAACATCGCGCTGCTCTATCGGCGCATCCAATCGATCGTCAAAATCACGATCTCGCTCTGGATTGGCACGCTGGTCACGGTGCTGGCGGTGATCGTCACGGGCGCCACTCACTTCGATCCGCACATCGCCTTCGACTTTCCGCCGGGCGCGTTCAACTTCTCGTTGGGCTTCTTCCTCGGCCTGGGCGCGGCCTCGCGCATCGGGATCTACGACTACCTCGGCTACTACGACGTCTGCTACATCGGCGACGAGGTGCGCGACCCGGGGCGAGTCATCCCGCGGTCGATCCTGATCAGCACCGCCGCCGTGGCTGTCATCTACTTCGGGATCAATCTTTCGATCATCGGCGTGGTGCCGTGGCGTGAGTTCGTGCCGGCCGACGCGCACCCGGAGTCGAACTTCATTGTTTCGATCTTCATGCAGAAGATCTACGGCACGGCCGTGGCGACGATCTTCACGCTGCTGGTGCTCTGGACCGCGTTCGGGTCGGTGTTCGCGCTACTTCTGGGTTACTCGCGCATCCCCTTTGCCGCGGCGGAGAGCGGCTACTTCTTCCGCGTGTTCGGCCGGCTGCACCCGACGAAGGACTTTCCTTACGTCTCGCTCCTGGTGCTGGGGACGATCTCGATCATCGCAGGCTTCTTCTCGCTGGGCACGGTCATCGACGCGCTGATCGTTACGCGCATCCTCGTGCAGTTCATGGGACAGGCCTTCGGTTTGATACTGCTCCGCCGGCGGTCGCCGGACATGCCGCGCCCCTACCGCATGTGGCTATATCCGGTGCCGGCGCTGGTTGCGGTGCTCGGGTGGATCTTCGTCTTCGCCACCACGCAGCTCATGGTGATCGTGTTCGGCGTGGGCGTACTGGCCCTGGGGTGTCTCGCCTTCCTGCTCTGGTCGTGGAACACCAAACGTTGGCCGTTTTCACTCGAGGAGACCGCATCCGCGGCCTGATGCCGGACATCCCCTACCGCATGACCCGTTCTCTCACAGGTGTTCTGGCTCTCGCTTGGCTCTCTATGGCAAGTTGCAATGGACCGCGCAAGTCCGAAGGAGAGAAACTAGCCCGTACCTATTGTGCCGCCTGCCACGAGTTTCCTGAACCGGCGCTGTTGGACAAAAAGACATGGCTAACGGGCGTCTTGCCGCAGATGGCCCCACGAGTGGGCGTGCATGGAAAGTCACTGTTCGACGAAATGTCCAGGAATCCGCTGATGGTGGTTCTTCCCAACGCGGTTTCAGACAAAGACTGGGAGAAGATCGTCGCGTATTATCGCGAGCTTGCCCCCGACACGTTGCCGCCTCAGTCCCTGCCCGCACCAGTCACAGTTGATCCGGACTTTTTCAAGACCGGTCCGTTCGTTCCGCGAATGCAAAGCAGCGCGATCATAACGCTGCTGAAGATCGATTCGATCCATCAACGGCTATTCGTCGGGGAGGCCGGAAGTAACAGGCTGCGAATCTTTGACTGGAATCGCCGGCTGATGTCGTCGCTCACATTGGGCAGCCCTCCGACAGACCTGATTGTCGACGGAGATAGTGTCCTGGTGCTGGAATCCGGTATCCTCGACCCCAATGACCAACCCAAGGGCACGCTGGTGAAATACGAGTTTGCCGGCGCTGATTCACTTCGATCCCCAAGAGTCGTGATCGACTCGCTGTTCAGGCCGGTATTCGTCCAGCAATTCGACTTCGACAAGGACGGCGTGAACGAATTTCTCATCTGCGAGTTCGGCAACAACCGTGGGCGGCTCGCTCTCTATAAGTACGATGGCTCGCGGTATCAGCGGCAGGTGCTCGATCCCAGCCCTGGCGCAATCCATTTCGAGATACGTGATATGACCGGGGATGGAGCTCCGGATATCGTGGCTCTGTTCGCTCAGGGTGATGAGCGAATCGTCTTGTTCGAAAATGATGGGAAGGGGAATTTCTCCGGACGGCAGCGCATACTGGCGCGCTTTCCGCCGGTGTATGGTTCGATGTACTTCTCCATGCATGATTTCAACGGCGACGGAAATCTGGATATTCTATATGTGAACGGCGACAATTTTGACTATTCCCGTGTTCTCAAGCCCTATCACGGGATCAGGATCCTGGAAAATGATGGGAAGAATAACTTCCACGAACGCTACTTTTTTCCTGTGTACGGAGCAGCCCGGGCAGTGGTCGCTGATTTCGACAGGGACGGCGATCTCGATATTCTGGCAACCGGCAATTTTGCCGATTTTGAAAGACACCCCGAGCGGGGCATCATGTTTTTTGAAAACATCGGTCAGTACAAATTTCGACCATATGCATTTTCCATCGCCTCCAGCAATCAGTGGAACCTGATGGCAATGGGTGATCTGAACAAAGACGGTTGGCCGGATGTCGTCATTGGCGCTATGGATATTGGGAACGTCGTCAGGCTTCAGCGGAGGTTTACCGGAGACACGTTGCAAGCCGGGAAAAATCCGCTTGTGTTTTTCGAGAACAGAATGCGTGCGAAGTCAAACGCCGGCCGGTAGGCAGAATGCCTCGCACCAAAACGTTGACGATGCGGTATCGCGGAGGCGACTCGTGAAATTGATCTCGCGGTGTGCTCTATCTCTTTTTATCGCAGTCGCCGGCTCGGCGGCGGCGCAAGAGCAGCTGACGCTGCACAATGGCTGGCTCATTCAGTCGTCGGCAAAAGCAGGGACCGATGGAGCAACAATTTCGACAAGCGCGTATCGTCCGGCGGGGTGGTACCGGGCGACCGTGCCGTCGACGGTGGTGGGGTCGCTGGTCGATGACAGCGTCTATCGTGATCCGTTCTTCGGGATGAACCTCCGTGAGCTTCCCGGGACGACTATCCCGATTGGCGCGAACTTCACGCACACGGCGATGGATCCGCAGAGTCCTTACGCCGTCCCCTGGTGGTATCGCACAACGTTCCGCGTGCCCGCGTCAATGCGCGGCAGGCGGATCACACTCCACTTCGATGGCATCAACTACCGCGCGAATATCTGGCTGAACGGCCGCCGTCTCGCGGACTCGAGCGCGGTTGTCGGCACCTACCGACGGTTCGACTTTGACATCACGGACGCAATCAAGGGAGGTGCCGCGAACGCTCTTGCGGTTGAAGTCTTCGCGCCCACACCGCCGGACTTGCAGACGACCTGGGTCGACTGGAACCCATCGCCACCCGACAAGAACATGGGGCTGTGGCAGCCGGCATACCTGAGCGCCAGCGGCGATGTCGTCGTACGTAGTCCGGAAGTCCTCAGTCACGTCGACACAGCGACATTGCGAACCGCGGATCTCACCGTCGCTGCCAATCTCAGAAATCTCACCTCGAGCCCGATCAATGGCACGCTGCGCGGTCGGATCGGAACCGTCGCGTTCAATCGGTCCGTCACGCTCGCGCCACACGACAGCGCATTCGTGCGATTCACGCCCGACAGTTTCCCGCAGCTGCGCTTCAGAAACCCGCGCCTCTGGTGGCCTTTGGAGCTGGGCAAGCCCGAGCTTTACGACCTGTCTCTCGAGTTCGTAAGCGGCGGTCGCGTGTCGGATCGGCAAAATCTCCGGTTCGGCATTCGCGAGATCACGTCCGAGTCGACACCGAAAGGCGGACGTCTCTTCCGCGTGAACGGCCGACGCATTTTGATTCGCGGTGGCGGCTGGGCACCCGACATGTTCTTCCGACCGCAGCCGGAGCGGCAGGACGCGCAGCTCCGCTACGCGCTCGGCATGCATCTCAACACAATGCGGCTGGAAGGCAACTACGAGAACGACCGTTTCTTCCAGCGTACCGACAGTCTCGGCCTGCTCGTGATGACGGGATGGGTGTGCTGCGACGCGTGGGAGGAATGGAAGAAGTGGGGGCCGGAGCAGTACGCGGTGGCAGCGGCATCACTGCGCGATCAAATCCGCCGCGTGCGCGGTCATCCCAGCGTTTTCGTCTGGCTCAATGGAAGCGACAACCCGCCGCCCGCGGACGTCGAAAAGATGTATCTCGACATCGAGCAGCAGGAAGCCTGGCCCAACCCGACAGTCTCCTCGGCCAGTGCAAAGCCAGCCGAGTTCTCGGGAGCGAGTGGAGTAAAGATGACGGGACCGTATGCCTGGGTGCCGCCGTCGTACTGGATGCAGGACAGCACCAATGGCGGGGCATGGGCGTACAACACGGAAACCAGCCCCGGCGCCGCGGTGCCGCCGATCGAGAGCATTCGGCGCATGATTCCGGCGCAGGACATCAAGTTGCCGCTGGACAGCGTGTGGGTCTATCATGCCGCGAGCGGCGTGTTCGCGCACGTGTTCGATCTCTACAATGTCGCGCTATCGACGCGCTTCGGCGCGCCTACTACCGTCGAGGATTACACGATCACTTCGCAGCTCATGACGTACGAGAACGAGCGCGCGATGTTCGAGGCGTACCGCCGCAACGCATACGTTTCGACCGGCGTGATCCAGTGGATGTTCAACAACGCGTGGCCTTCCATCTATTGGCACCTCTTCGATTGGTACCTGCGACCGGCTGGCGGATACTTCGGGGCGAAGAAAGGAAACGAGCCGGTGCACGTGCTGTTTTCGTACGACGATCGATCGGTGGCCGTTGTGAACAGCCAGCAGAGTCGCGCTCCTTTGCGCGGAGTGCGACTACGGGCCCGAATCCTGGGAATCGACGGTTCGGAGAAATTCGCGCGCGACACGGTGATCGATGTGCCGGGGGACAGCGCTGTGCGCGTCTTCGTTCTTCCCGAGCCCGCGGGTGTCTCAGGGGCGTATTTCGCGGATCTTCGACTGATCGACGCGGGCGGACATCCCGTCAGCACGAATCTCTATTGGTTGTCCTCACAGCCTGACGTGCTTGCCGACACATCCACCTGGTACATGACGCCGGTAAAGAAATACGCGGATTACACCGCGCTGAGGAGCATGCCGGCCGCCGCGGTGAATGCGACTGCCCGTTTTAGCAGGATTGGCGGCACGGGGCAGGCCCGGGTGACGCTGAAAAACCCCGGCCGGTCCATTGCGTTCTTCATGCGACTCCAGGTCACCGGGCGCGCCGGCGAGGAAGCGTTGCCGGTGCTCTGGGAGGACAACTACGTGTCTCTCCTGCCGGGAGAGACGCGCGTTGTCACTGCTACATACCGCGTGCGCGACCTTGGCAGCGCGCCGCCTAAGGTGGTGGTGACTGGATGGAACGTGCACCGGACGGTTGCTAGATAGGCGGTGAGCGCAGGCGAGACAAGAAAGCAGAGAGGGCAGCGACACTAGTCGCTGCCCTCTCTGCTTTTTCCCTTCGTGCTGGACCGGGAAGACGACCTTACGGAACCGGCTTGAGGCTCGTTCCGTACTTCGTGTTGATCACGCCGATCAGCTCGTTGGCGATGAGCTTGTGGGTCGCGGCGGACGGGTGGACCCCGTCGAGCGTGATGAGCGTTCCGTAGGTTGCTGTCGCGCTGAGGAAGTTCGGGAAAGGCGGAATCGCGCCGCTTGCCCGGCTGGCCGCGAACAGGACGTTGGGATCGTAGTAGGCGAACCCAATTGCCGCCGCCTTGGTCTTGATGTAGTCGTTGTAGGCGGTGATGGCGGCGATCAGCGTGACCTGCTCGGCGGCATCGAGAACGAAAATGTCGCCGACCGGTGCCGGGAAGATGCCCTTGTCACAGGCGATCACCGACGGGTGTGTGCCTGCCCTGATGGCCAGGATCAACTGGGGGATGTTCAGGAGCGATGTCGAGCCGTTGCAGCTCGCATCGATCACTACAGTCTTGCCTGTGGCGGCGTTGATTGCGCCCTGCGCCTGCGGGCTGGCGAAGACCAGCGCGCCAGCGCTCACCGACGGCAGATACTGCACCATCGCCACCCCGATCAGAACCCCCTTCAGGTCGGGCTCGCCGGCCAAGAGCTGCTGGATCATCAAGTCGTAGGAGGTCTGGAACTGCGCCTGGGTGCTGACGATCGGCTGGAAGAGGCCCGACAGCGCCGGCTGGAGTACATCGTTATTTCCGATCCAGATCGAGACGAAGGTCGGGTTCGCGTCCAGCGCCTTCTCAACCTGGGTCTTTCCGCCGAGGATGAACGTGGTGAGCGCGTTCGAGGCGACTGTGGAAGCTGAGGTCGGATCCAGCACGCGGGCGCCCGGCACGGCGACGTTGTTCAGGATGTCGGTCACCGAGCTCGTAGTGCGCAGGTCGCACGTCCCCGCCGGAGCATTCGCGAAGAGCGCTCCCGTCAGGCCGTTGACGATCGGCGGAGTGCACCCGCGACCGGCGAGCGCGGCGTAGTGGTACTGCGTCCCCATCTGGATGGCGAGCAGCCGCGCGTAGCTTTGTCGCTGTGTGGAATCCATGATCCCGTTGCTCTGGAACCCGGCGGTGATGCTGTTCCCGAGGGCGACGTAGCTTTTGAAGATGTCTCCCCCGACGGGTGTCGAAGGGCCGAGGAGTTTCGTGTTGTCGCTGCACGCCGCGAGCGCCACAAGGGCGCCGGTTGCCACCACGCGGGTGAGAGTAGTCAGTCGTAACATCTTGATATCTCCGGGCGTGGGTTAGAAGGAAGCTTTGAGGCTGAACGACAGGATATTGGCGCTCAAGGAGTAGAAGCCGCTGTTCAGGGCGAGAGCCTGCGCGGAAGTACTACCAGTCGCTCGCTCGTCGATGCGCCCGCGGCGGCCCGAGGTGAAGATGTGCGCGTACGACGCGTCGAGGTTGAACCGTCCCATGAGCGGGATACCCGCGCCGAGCGTGGCGTAACCGCGGTCCATTTCCGGAAGAAGCGGGGTGACGGTCTCATTGGGCGCGGCGGACGCCGCCGCGGCAAGGCCGCCGCGCAGGGCAAAACCGTTCGTCATGCGGCGCTCGATGCCGAATCGGATGGAGGACGTATTGTTGTAGTCCTCCTCGAGCACCTTGGATGGCGCGAGCCCCTTGAATGTGACCGGGAGCTGGTTGAACGACTTCCAGCCGACGTATGCGTAGTCGAGGCTCAGGGTAGTGCCCTGGATACCCGTGTAGGCGAACCCTGCCTGGACCTGGGCCGGGTGCCGGATCTGAGTGCTGACCTTTTGCGGAGTGAGAGCGCCGGTTCCGGTGAACTGACTGGCCACCAGGGCGTCCACCGGCGTAAGGGCCGGCGCACCGAACGGGTTGCCCGCCGCGAGCACGAGCCCGGTGGGTCGCTGCTCGAAGGTGGCGTCGGCATTGTCGTACTTGAAGGAGACCTGCGACAGAAAGCGCAGGCCCATCTCCCAGGTCGGGGTGAGCTTGCCGTGCAAGCCAAGTGTGAAGCCCCAGGCGCTCGCCGATCCCTTGAGCGTTGCGCGGGCGAACTCGGTGCGCAACGGGATGCCGAGCTGGCCGAAGGTGGGACCCGCCGGCGTCGCGACTCCGGCGAGGTCAACCGCCTGGACCAACTCGACCGACGAGTGGCCGTAAATCGGTCCGCCGCCCACCGACCAGTTGTCCGACAACTGATACGCGATGTTGGGTTGAACGTAGATCGTCTGCAGCGATGCCTTCTTGGCGACGAAGCGACCGGGGAAATCATCGGCCCACTGCGAAGTCAATCCATAGGGAACGTAGACGCCGAGCCCATACGCGAGCTTGCCGGCGCCGCGGTAGTTGAGGAAGACGTGCGGAACATAGGAGGTGGGGACGTCGGCTTTGTAGGTGGCGAAGCTCGTATCGCGGGTGAAGTCGCCGTTGATCTTGATGATCGCGACGCCGCCGTAGAACGAGAATCCAGGGGCCTTTGGCAGCGCGCCCGGGTTCCAATAGATGCTCGAGGCATCGTCGCAGGGTGCGGCGGTTGTGGCGAATGCGCGGGCGATCGCGCAGGAGCCTATCTCATTCAGCCCGAACGCCTGGGCTGCGGCCGTGGCTGGCAGGCCGAGCAGCGCGAGCGCGAGGGTATACCGCGAGGCACGGTTCAACGTCATCTCCATTCTCCTGTGAGGTACGGCGAGGGGTCCGGACGTACAAAGCGCCGGTCGAACGAAGTAGGTCATTGTTGTGTTGGTGGGACGAGAAGTCGCAACAGGCAGGCGCTAATACTAATATAGGGAGTTCGACCCCGGCGAGCTAAGACTTAAACGACCACGATTTAACGAGCTTCCCATGCACCCGCTGCTTTGGATATCGACCCTATCGCTTCTCGTTGTGTCAACACTTCCTGCTCAGACCAGAACCATAGCCGAGCGCCTCGGCCATCCCGCCGACTCGAAACTTCTCATTATCCACGCGGACGATCTCGGGGCCGCTCACTCAGTCGATGCGGCGAGCTTCGACGGGCTCGACAGAGGCGCAGTGTCGTCCGCGAGCATCATGGTGCCGACGCCCTGGGTCACCGAGGTTGCCGCTTACGCCAGGGCGCATCCAAACGCGGATCTTGGCCTGCATCTCACGCTCACCAGCGAATGGGAAACCTATCGCTGGGGGAGCGTCGCGCCGGCGGATAAGGTTCCGAGCCTGCTCGATTCTGCCGGCACCTTCCCAAACGATGAGAAACTGGTCGCGGCCAGGGCGAAGGTAGTCGAGGTCGAGCGAGAGCTCCGCGCCCAGGTCGACCGCGCGTTAGCGCTGGGGATTCGTCCAACCCACCTCGATAGCCATATGGGCTCTCTTTTCACTACGCCGGAGCTGATTGCTGTATACGTGAAGGTGGCTCGCGCATATCATCTCCCGTTTCTGGCTCTCAGAGGCGACCCGCGCACCGCGCCTCAACCACCGCTCACGGACAAGGACGTTCTGCTCGACGCGGTGGTCATCGCCGGGCCGGAAGTGCCTCGCGATCAATGGAAGGCGTTCTACCTGAAGTCGATTGCCGACCTCAAGCCCGGTCTCACCGAGCTCATCGTCCATCTCGGGCATGACGACAGCGAGCTGCAAGCCGTGACAGTCAACCACGAGCCCTACGGCTCCGCGTGGCGCCAACGCGATTACGACGTGATGACCAGCCCGGAGTTCAAGAAGGCCCTGCAGGACAACCATGTCATTCTCGTCACCTGGCGAGAACTGCAGAAGGTCGCGCAACAGCCTTAAGGTTCGGCGCCCTAACGGGCACCACAGCTGATAAGCACATTTCCCACGTGTCGAGGCTACGCTTCAAGATCTCCATGTCGCTCGACGGGTTCGTTGCCGGTCCCAGTCAGAGCGTGGAAAACCCGCTCGGGATCGGTGGCACTCGATTGCACGAATGGGCATTTGGACTTGCGGCGTTCCGTGCGCCGCACGGACTCGAAGGTGGTGAGGTCAACGAAAGCACTGCTGTGATCCAGGAGTCTCTTGCCAACATTGGAGCCACTGTGATGGGGCGCAACATGTTCGGTGGTCACCCTGGCCCCTGGGATGCCGCGAAACCGTGGAACGGCTGGTGGGGAATTGACCCGCCCTTCCATCACCCGGTGTTCGTGCTCACGCATCACAAGCGGGCGCCCCTCGAGCTCGAAGGCGGAACGACGTTCACGTTTGTCACGAACGGAATCGAGGCGGCGCTCGAACAGGGGCGCCGAGCGGCCGGCGGCAAGGATGTATCGCTCGCCGGGGGAGCCAGTGCCGCGCAGCAGTATCTGGCGGCCGGCCTCGTTGACGAGATGGAGATCAGCATCGTGCCGACGCTACTCGGCGGCGGTGAGCGGCTTTTCGACGGCATCGGCGACGATTTGCACGGTCTCGAGCACGTACGAACGGTGGCCGCGCCAAACGTGACGCACGTCAAGTTCTCGAGACGATGACTCTTCGCCGCCTTTTCACAACAACGCTGAGCCTCGCATTGTTCAGCAACGTCATTGGCGCCCAAAACCCGGTCGGCATCTTCGACGCGCAGACTGACGTCGGTCGCGTAAGAAGCTCAGGATTTGCCTCATACGACCCGCAGCGCCAGGCGTATCGGGTTGTGGGCTCGGGTCAGAACATGTGGGGCGACCACGACGATTTTCATTTCGTGTGGAAGCGGATGACGGGCAACTTCATTCTCTCCACGCGGGCGCGCTTCATCGGCGCGGGAATCGAGGCACATCGGAAGATCGGCTGGACCATTCGCCCGTCGCTCGAGAGCAACAGCACGCACGTGACCGCGGCGTTGCACGGCGATGGACTCATGTCGCTCCAGTTCCGTCGAACGCCCGGCGCGATTACGGAGGAGGCCAAGTCGCGCGACAGCCTGCCGAACGCTGACGCGGTAATCCAGCTCGAGCGTCGCGATGGAGTCTACATCATGTCGGTCGCGCAATTCGGCGATACGCTCGCCAGGCAAGAGCTCGCCGGTGTGACGCTCCCCGATACCGTATACGTCGGCCTGTTCGTGTGCGCGCACAACGACACAGTCGTCGAGCGGGCCGCGTTCAGCAATGTGCGCATCACAACGCCCCCAAAACCGGACTTCGTCGCGTATCGAGATTACCTGGGCAGCAACCTCGAGATTCTCGACGTCGCGACCGGGAACACGACGATCGTCAATCAGTACAAAGGATCCTTCCAGGCGCCAAACTGGACCCGCGATGGCAGGGCGTTGATCTATGCGCAGGAGGGCCATCTCTACCGCTTTGATCTCTCATCACGCTCGGCCGAGGTGATCAACACGGGATTCGCGACGCGCAACAACAACGATCACGTTCTTTCGTTCGACGGCCGGATGATGGCGATAAGCCATCACGCACAGGAAGACAGTGGCGCCTCGATTGTCTACACGGTGCCGGCAACGGGCGGCACGCCAAAGCGCGTGACCGCGAAAGGACCCTCGTATCTGCATGGCTGGTCGCCGGACGGCCACTGGCTGGTATACACCGGGCAGCGAGCGGGCGACTTCGACGTTTATAAGATTTCCGCGGCCGGCGGAAGCGAGATCCGCCTCACCTCAGCGCCCGGGCTGGACGACGGTCCGGAGTTCACGCCGGACGGCTCGTACATCTACTTCAACTCGGCGCGGAGCGGACGGATGCAGATCTGGCGCATGCGTCCCGATGGGAGCGGGCAACAGCAGATCACGAACGACGGCTTCAACAACTGGTTCCCGCACATCTCGCCGGACGGCAAATGGATGGTGTACATCTCCTTTCCACCGACGGTTGCCGCGGACGATCATCCGTTTTACAAGCACGTGCTGCTTCGATTGATGCCAGTCGGTGGCGGGCCGGCGCGAGTCATAGCCTACGTGTATGGAGGCCAGGGAACCATCAACGTTCCTTCGTGGTCGCCGGATGGAAAGCGACTGGCGTTCGTGAGCAACACAGCGACGCCATAACCCCGGTGGCGATCTCGTGCTCCTGTGGGGCCAATTCCGTGCCTTGATGCACAGGCACTGTCGAATGATTTTTAGGAGCGGGGGAGGGGCACCCTCGGGATGCCGTTAGGCACGAAACAGCCCCACCTCAAGAGCCGCGGCGCGTTTCTTCCGGTAGAGCTTGCCATGATCACGGTCGCAATCATCGAGGATAATCGACTTGTTCGCGAGGGCATGACGGACATGCTCAATGAGCTGCCCGACGTGGAGGTCGTGCTCGCCGCGACGAGCCTCGAGACGGAGATGCTGAAGGAGAAGAACCCCCGCGTGGTCCTCCTCGACGTTGGCCTTCAGGACAAGAACTCTCTGCGTCTGGCCGAGACCGTAAAGAAGGAGATGGCGGATGCCCGTGTCATCGTCATGGACCTCCTTCCGGTGCACGAGGAAATCGCCGAGTTCGTGAATGCGGGCGTTGCGGGATTCATTCTGAAAGATGCGACGTTCGAGGACTTTGTCAGCACCATCCGATCCGTGGCCCATGGGGCCCAGGTGTTGCCGCCCCGGATGACCGGCACGTTGTTCTCGCAGATTGCGCAGACGGCCGTCAAACGAGGTCGGACGGCGGCTCTCGAAGAGGTGAGGATGACCTTGCGGGAGCGCGAGGTGATCGCGCTAATCGCGGTCGGGCTGAGCAACAAGGAGATCGCGCTGCGCCTCATCATCGCCACCGACACCGTGAAGAGCCACGTGCGGAACGTGATGGACAAGCTGGCCCTGCACTCGCGCCTGCAGATCGCCGCATACGCGCACAGCCACGACGACTAGAAGCTCGCTTCTCCCCCAAAAGGCGTACTCCCTCTTTCAGCATTTCGGGTGATAGAAGGGGAAATGGCGTGCGCTAACATCAAAGTACCTCCTCCATGACGGTGATGTCGCGGATGAGAAATTCGCATACACATGCATCCGGTCAGGAGGAGTTCGATGAAAAGCACCATGAGGGGCCCCACCGTACGAACGCTAGGTCAGCGCGTGCGCATTGCCAGAGTCATTGTGGGGGTGGCGTTGGCCGGCGTGTTTGCCGCGGCGTGTGGCAGCTCCACTGATGTTCGCACGACCACGTCGCTCACGGTCACACCGACGACGGCGACCCTCGCCCCCGGCGGCCAGCAGCAGTTTACGGCGGTGGCCAAGGCGTCGAACGGAAGCATCCTGAACGTCACGCCCACATGGTCCGTTGTCGCCGGTGGCGGCACGATCACGCAAACGGGGCTGTTTACGGCGGGCACGACGGCCGGAACATTCACCAATACAGTGTCTGTGACCTGTAGCGGCATCACAGTCACGGCAACGATCATCGTGACCCCGGGAGCACTCGCGACGATCACGGTGACGCCGAACCCGGGAACGATGCCCATCAATACCACCCTGCAGTACACGGCGGTGGGACGTGACGCAAACAGCAACGTCGTTGCGATCACGCCCGTCTGGTCGGTTACGGCTGGTGGCGGCGCCATCAATGCCGGCTCGGGCCTTTTCACCGCAGGCGCGGTGACAGGGACGTTTACCAATACCGTCCGGGCGACCAGTGGCACGATCTTCGGTACGGCGACGGCAATCGTTACCGCTGGGGCAGCTGCCTCCATTGTTGTGACGCCGAACCCGGCTACCGTTCAGACGAATGCGACACAGCAGTTCACGGCGGTTGTCAGGGATGCAGGCGGTAACGTAGTCGCGGCTTCGCCCGTCTGGTCAGTCGTGAATGGTGGCGGCACCATCAATGCCGCCACGGGCCTCTTCACCGCCGGTGGTGTTACCGGATCGTTCCCCAAAACCGTCAGAGCGGCCAGTGGCGCGCTTGCAGATACCGCGACGGTGATAGTGGTATCGACTCCTCCGCCAGCACCAATCGTGAATCTGGGATCGCTAAATGTCGTCGGGATCCTGGCTGGCTCGACCGTCACGTGCGTCACCGGCGGCCTTGTCAAAGCCGACATCGACATTTATGCGGGCAGCGCACTCGTCGGCTTCGGCCCGTGTGTGCTCACCGGGGCGAAGCATCTGGCCGACCCGGTAGCGCAGCAGGCGCAGGCCGACCTCCTCGCCGCGTACAACACTCTGGCCGGCTTGCCGTGCCCAGGGGGGAATGTCATCGGCACCGCCGACATTGGCGGAACGACCAAGGCGGCCGGTGTCTACTGCTCCGGGAGCACCATTGGCGTCACGGGCACGCTGACATTGGATGGCGGTGGAGATCCGAACGCGACCTTCGTCTTCCAGGCTGGCAGCTCGCTTACCGGAGTCGGGAACATCGTCCTGATCAATGGTGCGCAAGCCCAGAACGTGTACTGGGTGAATGGCGCTGCGGCCACGATCGGCGTGGGATCAGCATGGCAGGGTAACATCCTCGCCGTGTCGAGCATCACGCTGAATGACAACGTTACGCTGCTCGGACGCGCGTTGACGCGGATCGGTGCGGTAACGCTGGGCAACAATAACGTCATCACGCTGCCATAGTACCGGCGAGAGCTGGGGCCGGACGACCGTCCGACTCCAGCCCCGCTTCGGGCACGAAGTTTCAAAGGAGAAGCAGTACCGAGCCGAACACGGCTAAGCGAAGATCTGCAGGGTGCGGAAGACCGCACCCTGCAGATCTTCAATCATTCAAGCGCATGCGGCATGGAGGATCAACCGATGCGACCAAGCAAATTCACTCAAGACCAGATCGTGCAGGCGCTCCGGCAAGTGAAGGCCGGAACGCCCGCAGTGCAGGTATGCCGTAAGATGGGAATCACGGAGACCACGTTCTACCGCTGGCGCACCAAGTACGATAGGGTGACGGTGAGCGGAGCGCGCGAAGTGCGAAAGCTGCGCGACGAGAATCAGAAGCTCAAGCAGATCGTGACGAATCTTCTGCTCGACACGCGAGGATCAACCGACTTCCTTCGGAAGAAATAGCCGCCCTCGGGATGGGCGCCGCCTGCACCGGATCCAACGCACGTTGCAGCGGAAAATCACCCACGTATATTTTCCCCCTCCACTCGCCGCGCCCCGATCCCGGCGCCAGCTTCGCCTACTCCTAGACAGGGCCTTCCGTGACCGCTGACGTCACCACCTTCGATGCGATCGTCGTGGGCTCGGGAATTTCCGGTGGGTGGGCAGCCAAGGAGCTCTGCGAAAAGGGACTGAAGACGCTCGTTCTCGAGCGCGGGCGCAACGTAGTCCACATCAAGGACTACCCCACCATGAACCTCAACCCGTGGGAGCTCCCGCATCGCGGCGCAATG
>Ga0207929_1000084_pt1 | contig 26879 bp, 29 predicted proteins | sample NGESurdeep072012_FD_184466 | JGI IMG/M metagenome (GOLD analysis project Ga0207929, IMG submission 184466) | Arctic peat soil microbial communities from Barrow, Alaska - NGEE Surface sample 53-1 deep-072012 (SPAdes) | ecosystem: Environmental > Terrestrial > Soil > Wetlands > Peat ... | reverse complement strand
GTGGAGCTAAAGCCCGGCGTGTCCTGGAACGGCTCTCAGGCCCTGGCGATCGTGTAAGTGCCGATTTTCCGCCCGTCCGCGTTCAGCTGGCAGTGCGACAAATGCAAAGCGTTTTTCAAGGTGGGGTCGGGGGGCGTGTGCACGTCGTGCAAGCGAGCGTTGTGTGATAGGCACTTGTACGGATCGTTTATCGAGAAGGTGAGGGCGCGGTTTTCGCACGAGAGGGTGGTGTGCGTCGAGTGCCGGGCAGCGGGAAACTGAACTGCTGAAAAGAACGGGATCCGAGATCTCAAAGGCAACAGAACGGGATCCGAGATCTCAGAAGCATAAATGGGAGTTGTTGGTTGACGACGCCGGGACCGCACTCGAGGCATTCAAGGCACAAGCAGACCCTTCCGTTCATTCTAACGGCGCAGAAGCACGTCTGAGCGCAGTTACTACCTACTCAGCACTATGCTTCTCAGATCTCGGATCCGGTTCTTTTTGGGTCCCGCAGCTTGATCATAATCGCTTGAAAAACCCACCCGCCCACACCCCTCCGTCCATCACCCGACTCTTGATCCAAAACGCGAGCATCAGCACCGCGTATTGGAGAAAAGTGCTGATCTCGCTCCGGAACGCCTCCACCCAGTGGTACTCTCCAACTGGCTGAGCTCCCTTCGGTGGACGGGGAATCCAGCGCGGCGTCTCGTTCTTGTAATCGAGGTACTCGCGGCCGAAGATCGATTCGAGCACGCCTTCCTCGTAGCGGACAATCAGCTCGTACTCGACCGCGAACAGGAGCACGGCGATCGGCAGGAACCAGAGCACGCCGGAGATGGTGACGAATCCCAGCCAGATCAGAAAGTTGCCGATGTAGAGGGGGTTCCTCGCCCACGCGAAGATTCCGTAGATGACCAGCCGTTGCACATTGCGCGAGCGGCGACGCGTCACCGTACCCGCCGCCGCCACACCCGCCAGACGGATCGCTTCGCCGATCACGATCAGCGCGAGCCCCACTTCCCAGCGAAATGGAGAAGTGGATCCCGGCATCACCAGCGGAATTCCCAGGAATAGAAGCGGCAGCCAGCCGCGGTGACGGAACAATACGGCGCCGATCTGGGCGGGAATCGACTGCTCCGTCGCGCTTGCGCCATCGGGCACCCGCCCCGGATTGCTCAACGGGCCTTTTCCTCTTCCCACGGAGCGAAGAGCGTCCGCCATTGATCGGGCACGGGAATCGGCTTTCCCTCGTGTGACACGGTCACGTAGACGATCGACGCATCGCAAACCACCGCGCCGTGCTGATTCCGTACCTCCTGCCGTACGACGAAGCTGGTATTCCCGACGGAAGTGAGTCCCGTTCGGATGGTTAGATCGTCGCCGGGGAAGGTCTGAGCCTGATACGACGCCTCGACCTTTCGCACCACCGCCCACAGGCTCGACTTCATGTACTCGTCGTACGACATGTGGCTTTCGAGTGCTGACCAGCGCGCTCGCTCCAGCAACGTCAGCATGTGGGCGTGATTGACGTGCCCCACCGAGTCGCAGTCGCTTGGATAAATGTGAATCTTGAGGTTTTCCGTCATCTGATTGTCGAATGAGTGGCGAGCGACGAAAGTTAACGCCCGAGGACCGCGACACCATTAAACCGCTAGATTTCGGTGATGCCTCCCGCCAAAACGGAGAGCGCTATCTATCTCGACCAGATACCCGACGTAGACCGCTTTCTTACCGAAATATCGAACGTGAAAGAGCTCGCCCTCGATACCGAAGGAGCGAGCTTCCATCGTTTTCTCGATCGCATCTACCTGCTCCAGATCTCGACCCGCGAGGAAAGCGCGATCATCGACCCGCTACCGATCGGATCGCCCGCGAAACTGGGCCAGCTGCTCGAGAGCAAGAGCGTAGAAGTCGTCTTTCACGACGCCGACTACGATCTGCGGCTGCTGCACCAGGACTACGGCTGGCACGCCACCAACATCTTCGATACGCGGGTCGCGTCGCAGCTGCTGGGAATCAAGTCGTTCGGGCTCGCGGCGCTGCTCGAGCAGTACTTCCAGGTGAAGCTGGACAAGAAGCACCAGCGCGCCGACTGGTCGATGCGTCCCCTCACGGCTGACATGCTTGCATACGCCGCGGAGGACACCCGCTACCTGCTCCAGCTCAAGGATCTCATGAAGGGTGAGCTGAAGAATCGCGGCCGCATGCACTGGGCCGAGGAAGAGTTCGCACGCCTCGAGGGAACCCGCTGGGATGCCGAGGACAGCATGGAGGGATTTCTGCGCATCAAGGGCGCGCGCGACCTCTCCCGACGCGAGCTCGCCGTTCTGCGTGAGGTCGCCAACTGGCGCAACACTGTCGCGGCGCAGCTCGATCGCGCGACGTTCCGGGTGATGGGCAACGAGGTCTTGCTCGAGATTGCTCGCCGAGCGCCGAAGAGCACCTCGGAGCTGGGCGCAATCAAGGGGATGCCCAAGGGAATGATGGATCGCGCCGGAGCAGAGATTGTCGCCGCGATTGGCCGAGGGATGAGCGCGCCCGAGGCGGATCTGCCGAAATTTCCAAAGGGTCAGCGCTGGAACAAGGATCGCGATTTCGACGACAAGGTCAATCGCCTCAAAGCGGTGCGGGATGCCGCGGCGACGAGGCTGGAGCTGGATCCCGGCGTGCTATGCTCGCGGGAGAGACTGGAGAACGTCGCGCGCAGCGGGGCAAAGACGGTCGAGGATCTTGCCGCGGTTCCAGATCTACGCCGATGGCAGATCGAGGAGATGGGGGAAGGATTTGTTCGGGCGTTGCAGCCGGCGTAGAGAACCGCCGGTCAGTCCGGCTCCTTGAACAGAAATCGCTGCCTCATCCTAGTCGCCACAGCACAGTCGCCCAGATGCGCAGGGTGGTACCGCGTCCGACCCAACGCATCGAGCACCGACGTCACGAAGTCCCGATACGTGGCGCTCACGAGCTCGATCGACTCGGCGGCAATCGTACCGTCAGGCTCGACGGTGAACGCGAGCATCACGCTGTCCTCGATACCGGCCAGACGCGCGGTGTAGGGATACTTCGGGTCTACTCCCGCCGCCGGCATCGAGGCGTAGCTGAATGGCCACGCGTACCGTGGCACCAACGCCCGGAACACGTGGCGAACCGTCGGAACCGTGTCCGGCTCTTCCTCGGTGACGATCTGCAGCAAGACCAAAATCGAATCGACATTGCCGACGGGGGGCACCAGCTGCTCGCGCGACATCGATTGCAGCGCGGAATTCACGCTGTCGGCGAATCGCGGCGTCTGCGCCGCATCGATCACCACTATGTCCGACAACCGGCCGTCGTTGTGCGCCGTTGCGTACGCTACCGCGCCCAGGCTCAGTACTCCGCCAACACATCGTGAGCCGAGCGAGTCGCACGGCTGGGAGCCCATCACGACGCTCAGCGGCAGCTTCGCCGGTACCTTGAAATGAAAGCGAAATTCCTCGACGAACATGTTCTCGAAGTCGGGCGGCAGCTCGACCTTCGGATCCTGCGGGCTAACTGTCATTTTTACGATCGTCGAGATCGAATCAGCTGCGTGCAGGGTGTCGAGGCAGTTGACACTGTCGGCCGGCGACCGGTGGGCAGACGCGGTCCTGTTCCGAGGTCGTGGATTCGTCGCGCAGGCGACCGCGAACACGACCGCCGCGAGGGTTACACCGCTGGAGTGAAGAACCCCGTTGCGGTGAGCCGAACCCGCGGGTCTTTCAGGGCGCACCCGCTCAATTGTATCGGGTGACCGCTCTGTCACTAGAAGCCGAGGTACGCCCTCACTCGCGGCTCCATCTTCTCGGGCGTCCAGAAGGGCATCCAGACGAGATTCACTTCCACCTTCTCTACGCCGGGCAGCTTTTTCACTTCCGTCTCGGCATTCGTCATCAGCTCCGGACCCGACGGGCACGCAGGCGACGTGAGGGTCATATCGACCTTGACGGTCGTGCCGTCGACGGCGATTCCGTAGACCAAACCCAGATCAATGATGTTGAGCTGGAGGTCCGGATCCTTGACCCGTCGAAGCGCGAGCTTGACCTGGTCTTCGGACACTACCCCGGTCGTGGCCGGGACTTCAGTCGGAGTTGGGGTTGTGGCTGATTCGTCGCTCATTCAGGATTCCGTGTTGGCTACCGAATAATCACCAGCTTGACGTCTTTGAAACAAGAGCGGGCGCCCTTTCGGGCGCCCGCTCTCTGTCCGTCGAATCTGGCCTAACGACTCTTCTTGGAGGCCTTCTTGGATGCACTCTTCTTCGCCGTGCTGGCGCGGCTCCTTGAAGTGGCGCTGGCGATCGTGTGGTGACGGGATGACCCGTGACGGCGTCGCGACGCGCGCGGTGGCGGATTCCAGCCGACTTCGCGGTCGGCGCGGAAGGCCTTGGATCCGGAGGCGAGCTTCGGCCCGTCGAGAACGGAGAGAACCGCCGCATCCGACAGATCAGCGCGGACATCGGAGATGACCTTCGCCGGTCTGAGTGCACGCGCTGCGTGCACGCGGTTGGTGAGAAGGATCACGAACATCTCGCGCTCGGGATCGATCCACATCGAGGTGCCGGTGAATCCAGTGTGGCCGTAGGCGGTCGGTCCCAGGTATCGGCCCGATCCGTAGTCTCCCTCAGCCGTGTCCCAGCCGAGCGCCCGGTGCCCGAACGCCCGCGAGGTAAAGAGCTCGACGGTCGGCTTGGTGATGATCTGGACGCCGTTGTACTCGCCGCCATTGAGCATCATTTGCGCGAACACCGAAAGATCGGCCGCGGTGCTGAAGAGGCCAGCGTGTCCCGCCACGCCACCCAGCGCGTACGCGTTTTCGTCGTGGACCTCGCCTCTCAACGGGTAGCCGCGGGGCGGAGTGACTTCGGTTGGAGCAATACGATATTTCAACGAATCGGCGGGGCGATACATCGTCTCGTTCATGCCGAGCGGCTCGAATACGCGGCGCGTCAGGAACTTGTCGAGCGGCTCACCGGAGACGACCTCGATCAGGAGTCCCAGAACATCCGCACCGAGATCCGAGTAGATGTACTGAGCGCCGGGACGGCCCTCCAGCGGAGTGTTCAGAACCAGGGCACGCGCTTCGAGCGGGGTCTGGGCGATGCGCCAGATGTCCCTGCCCGCCGGGAGTCCGGAGGTGTGGGTGAGAAGCTGGCGGATGGTGACTTTGTCCTTGTCGCCGCCACCGAATGTGGGGATGTAGTTAACGACCGGGTCGTCGAGCCCGATCTTCTTTTCGTCAAAAAGGATCATGATCGCCGTAGTGGTGCCGACGACCTTGCTGAGAGATGCTATGTCGTAAATCGTGCGCTGGGCATCGACCGGCGTGCTGTTCTCGCTCCAGGAGAGCTTGCCAAAGCCTTTCTCGAACACCGCCGCCCCCTTTCTGCCCACGATGACCGAGGCGCCCGGGTAGCCTCCAGCTTTGATTCCGCGCTCAACCACGCGCTCGATCGCGCCCAGACGGGTGCTGGACATACCGACTTCAGTCGGTGACTTGACCGGCAGGCCATCGCCCGCTCGGGTCATCGTCAGGGCAGTGAGAATGACTCTAAGCAACGCTAACTCCTTGGACTACTGTAATTTATACTGTCCGCGAGAGCCGAAGTTCCGACCCGGCCGGGATAGAGACCTGCTGCTTCGCGGGAAGGGCGAGGCGTACGCTTGCAAACGATTGCATAGAGGGAAAGTCACCAGTTTTCGAGGAAACTATAGGCTCAAGTGCGGTGACTAATCAAGAGCCCGAGATGCCATTCGATCAGCTCGACCTCAAGCGCGCGATAGCCGGCGACGAAAGGGCGATGCAGCGGCTTTGGTCGCAGCATGCTCCGCACATCGACGCCGTAGTTCGCAGGCTTTGTGACGATTCCGAGCTGGCCGCTGACATCTCGCAGGAGGTCTGGATGCAGATTTTCCGGGCACTACCAAGCTATCGGGGCGACTCGCAGTTTGGAACATGGGCCCACCGCATCGCGGTGAACCGCACTCTGAATGCATTACGCAAAATCAGGCGCATCGCGAAACTGGAAGTGGACATTGAGGACGACTCCGCGATTACCGAGCAGGATAGCGACCGGACATTCGTGGCGGAGTCGATCGAGCAGGCGATGACCAAGCTGTCGCCCGGGGCCAGGACGGTGTTCGTCCTTCATGACATCGAAGGGTACACCCATGGCGAGATCGGAGAGGAGCTCGGAATCACGTCGGGCGGATCGAAATCGCAATTGTTCAAGGCGCGCGCAAAGCTGAAGAAGCTGCTCGCGCATCTGGTGGATGAATCATCAACCGTCGCAGTAAAGGGGAAGGGATATGTCGCACCTGTCTGAAGAGCAGCTGGACCAGATCATTGCAGCGGAGCGCTCGCGCGAGCAGGCCCCGCTCAACGAGTGGCGCACGGTCGCCGCGCGGGCTCGAGAGGAAGGACTCATTCGCGACTCACAGTCATCGCGACGGTGGGCTTCCAGCCAACCATGGCTGCAGTCCGCCGCGGCCGTACTGCTCCTCGTAGGCGGAGTCGCCATTGGCCGGGCGACGATAGCCTTGCCCAGCGCAGTCGAAGACTCGACGGTTAGCGCGACGCCGCCGGCGATGACGGCGACCAGCGCGAACAAGCCGTCCGGTTCGGCCCCGAGCAGCGCGAGCTTCGCGTCCGTGGACGAGGCGTCGGCCGCGCTCAATCAGGCAGTCGACGCGTATCAGCGCGCGTCAGAGTTCCTCGCCGTCAACAATGCGTCGGTGGGCAGCGGAGACAGCGTGGCGATGTACTCGGCGCGAGCGGCGGCACTCGACAAGATCGAAAACGCGACGGTGAGCGCACTGCGGACGGCACCGCATGATCCCGTGCTCAACCAGTACTACCTGGCGACGATGGGTGCGCGCGTGGCCACGCAGCAGATGGTCGCGCGTCCGGTTGGGCTGAGGGGGTTCTAGTCAATGGTCAGGGAAATGAAGGTCTCAACTTCGAGAAACGCGTCGCGGCTTCCATTTGCCCTGATCGCATCGCTCGCTCTGCCTTTCGGAATCCAGGCACAGCGCGCGCCGGCCGTGATAGTGCAGCCGCCCACGGGCTGGTTTGGAGTGAGGATCTCGGACCAGGCAATGATCGATGAGCGCGGCAATGCATTCTTTGATTCTTATCCAGTGGTCACCAGCGTCGACTCCAGCTCGCCCGCGGCGAAGGCCGGTGTACGGCCGGGTGACGTGTTGCTCACATTCAACTCGCACGATATGCGCGGCGGCTCGGTGGAGCTAAGCAAGTGGCTCAAAGCCGGCGCGCCGTTCGTGCTGAAAATCAGACGCAACGATGCGACGCGCGTCGTCAAGGGAACGCTCGAGAAACGGCCCGACAACTGGGAGCAGAAGATGACCGTCGAGCTTTCGGTGCCGGAAATCATGGAGCGGCAGAGCGGATCCATCGCCCGGCCCCTGATTCGGCGAGCGGGGACACTGCGCCGCATGCCCTCGACTGACCCATTGCCATCCGTTCTTGGTCCAGCGCTGGGATATGGAGGCGGAGTCTATCCGTTCGCGGGCGCCGAATTCACGGCCCTGAACCAGGACCTCTCCGACGCGCTAGGTGTGAAGCCCGAAGGCGTGTTCGTGACGAACGTGGTCGAAGGTTCGGCGGCGAGGACGGCCGGACTACGCGGCGGCGACGTCATCGTGAAGGCGGACAGCATAAAGATCGAGAACCCAATCGATCTCGTGCGCGCGATCAGGATCGCCGACGAGACCGACCGCACGGTCGACCTCCAGATCGTCCGCAAGCGGAAGGCGCAATCGTTGACGCTGCGCTGGTAACTCGCTACAAAGGCGGAAGCTTCATCGTTTCGGGGAGCAGCGATGTGTGAATCGCGATGGCGGCGACGGCCCCGCTCGCTGCGGCGACGATCGCCAACTGCGGACCCGGCGCAATGTCCCCCGCGGCGAAGACGTTTTTCACCCAGGTGTGATTGCCCTCATCGATGATGAGCCGACCCATCTCGTCGCGCTTGCATCCGAGCTGCGCGCCGAGGTCGTCGGAAGGATATTGGCCGATCGCGAAGTAGAGTCGCTCGCAATCGAGCGACATCGCGCCTTCCAGCTCTAGCCCTGTAATCTCGCTGGCCCTCGACAGGACGCAGTTGATCGGTTCGTCCAGGACCGGGATGTTGAGCGCCTTGAGCTTGTCGAGCAGAATCTGGCTCATCTCCGCCTTCTCGCCATTCGTGCAGATGACTATCTGCCGCGTCCACGTCGCTAGCGCCAGCGCCATTCCGACTGCCTTCCGACCCGTGCCGACGACGACGGTCTTCTTGTCACGCGTCTCGTAACCGTCACAGTCGGGGCAGACATGAACGGTCTCGCCGTAACAGCGCTCGAGCCCGGGAATGTCGGGCCAAAAATCCTGGATGCCGATCGCGAGCAGAACTCTGCGGGCCTCTATCTTCGATCCGTCGCGAAGGCAGATGGCGAACAGCTCACCGGTCTCATTGATCGCCTGATCGACGATGCCGCTCACGAACTCTACGCCGTACTCGGCGCATTCGGCGCGACCGAGCGAACGCAGCTCGGGAGAGCGGATGCCCTGGTGGCCGAGGTAGCCGTTGATGCCGCGAGTCTCCCAGTTGCGGGGATCACCGGAGTCGACGACCACGACTGTGTGGAGATAGCGGGCGAGCCAGAGCGCGGCACAGAGTCCGGCGGGACCGCCGCCGACTACCGCAACATCGTAACGTTGTGCGGGCATGCGGGGCTGGGGTGCAAGTTCGATTCCTTACACCACTCGGGATTAGATTTCTGCCAATGAAAATCGCGGTTCTCGACCCGGCCAGCGGCATCGCCGGAGATATGTTCCTCGGCGCTCTCGTCGACGTCGGGCTCGACAAGGCCTGGCTCGAGCGACTGCCATCCGCGCTGGGATTGTCGGGAGTCGATGTTCGCATCACCGACGTGCAGCGCTCACAGGTTCACTGCGTCAAAGTGGACTTCGAGATTCCGCCGCAACCGCACGGCAGAGCGGTCTCCGAGATACATCGACTCATTGATGCGGTAAAGATTCCGGAAAAAGTCGCGCGGTCGGCCCACGCGGCGTTCGAGGCGATCGCGGCGATCGAGAGCGCGATCCACAGTGTCGCGCCCGACGAGCTGCATCTGCACGAAGTCGGAGCGGTCGACGCGATTCTCGACATCGTCGGGTCGATTTGGGGCGTCGAGATGCTGGGCATCGAGCGCATTTACAATACGAAAGTCGCCCTTGGCGACGGCACCGTGAAAACCGCGCACGGCGTCCTGCCCGTGCCGGCTCCGGCGACGATACGCCTGCTCGAGGGGTTCAACGTACTGCACGGGCCGCCGGGATCGGGAGAACTGACGACGCCGACGGGAGCCGCGCTGCTACGCGTCCTGTCGAAGGGTGCGCCTCCGCACGAATACACTCCCCGGCAGAGCGGTTACGGCGCCGGCACTCGCGACATCCACGAGCAGCTCAACGCGCTTCGCATAATTCTCGGCGAAGTCACGGTGGATCATCACGATCACCACCATGACCACCACCGCGAGCACGTGCACACGGAGCATCTCCATGTGTTGAGCGCTGACATCGACGACATGTCGCCGGAGGAGCTGGCGGGCGCCGCCGATGTCCTGCGGGCAGAAGGCGCGCTCGACGTGGTGCTCCTGCACACGACCATGAAAAAAGGGCGGCTCGGGACCCGCGTCGAAGCACTGGTACAGACATCGGATCTGGCCCGACTCGAGGAGAAGATCTTCCTCCAGTTCACGACGCTGGGAGTGAAGACGTTCGACGTGGTGCGGAATGCGCTCGAGCGCGAGTCGCGTCTCGTTCGATTCGATGGACGGGACATCCGGGTCAAGATCGCGACACTTCCGGACGGCACGCAGAGAGCGAAGCCCGAGTTCGACGATTTGCGTCGCGTCGCGGAAGAGACTTCACGACCGCTGGCAGAGATCCGTTCGGAAGTCATGAGCGCGCTCAACGACGCCGAGCTGGGCTCCTCCGCGTCGCGAGGGAGATGAGTTGAAGCTGGAAGAGCGACTCATCGCGGTGGTCAGGGCGGCGGCTCGTGACCGCGTCGCCTATGTGTGCTACTCGGGCGGCGTCGACTCGACCGTCGTGCTTGCCGCCTCGGTGCGGGCGGGGATTGAAACGATCGCTCTGCTCGGCGTCAGTCCTTCACTCGCCGCCGCGGAGCGCGCCGACGCGCATCGGATCGCCGACGAGATCGGCGCGCGCGTCGAGGAAGTCGAGACCAATGAAATGGACCTCGCCGGATATCGGGCCAACGCCGGTGATCGCTGCTACTTCTGCAAGAGCGCGCTGTACGACACGGTTCAGGCGCTCGCCGCGACGAGAAGCGCGGAAGACGTGACCTTCGTAGGAACGCACGTCGATGACCTGGGTGAGCATCGGCCCGGGCTCCAGGCGGCGATGGAGCATGGAGTCGTCGCACCGCTCGTCGACGCCGGATTCAACAAGTCGGACGTGCGCGCGCTCGCGCGGCAATGGAATCTGTCGAACGCCGAGAAGGCGGCGGCGCCTTGCCTCGCCAGCAGACTGCCGGTCGGAATCGAAGTGACTCCGGAGAAGCTCGCGCAGATCGAGGCAGTCGAAGAATTTCTGCGCCAGCACGACGTCTGGCCTGCGCGCGCGCGCTGGCACGAGGCCGTCGTTCGCCTTGAGATACCGCCCGAGATGTTCGAGCGTGTCGTCACCGATCCATTCCGGGAAGAGCTACGACGGGCATGCAGGAAGGCCGGCTTCAAGTTCGTCGCGCTGGACCTGGGCGGACTCCAGAGCGGAAGTCTCTCGCTTCCAATGGTGGCGTCTTGACGCAAGTTCGCTGGGACCGGGATCGCGAGTCGCGCACGGGGGTTCCGGAAGTCGTCTATGGTCCCGGAAAGAAGCCAGCGCATCTACGCCAGATTTTCGAGAATACGAACGACCTTCGCATGGCGTCGCGGCTGAGCGACGAGCAGATGGAGGTGCTCAGCGATCTGGCGACGATCTATCCGGAAGCGCGCATGGCGGTCCGCAACCCTCGCGCAAAGAGGAGCATGCCGGTCGTGCCCGTCGTCACAGCGGGGACCGCCGACATCCCGGTTGCGCTGGAAGCGGCGACTACTCTCGACGCGATGGGGATCCCGACGTCGACTCACTTCGATGTCGGCGTCGCGGGGATACATCGCCTTCAATCCATTCTGCCGGAGCTCGCCGCAGCTCGCGTGTGCATCGTCGTCGCGGGGATGGATGGGGCGCTGCCGGCAGTCATTGCCGGGTTGCTCCATGCGCCGGTAATCGGAGTTCCCACTTCAGTGGGAACCGGTGTTGCTCAGGGCGGAATGGTCGCGCTCAACACGATGCTCGCCAGCTGCAGCCCCGGCGTGGCGGTTGTTAACATCGACAACGGGTTTGGCGCGGCTTGTCTGGCGCTCAAGATCCTCGGCTGTAATCCCCCCGATTAACCCTCATCGTTTCGTAGAGGCGCACGTTCTCCGCCTGCTCGTCATGGCGCGTGCTGCGGTCGACGGCCGGCCTTTCTGGTAAGCCGGCGAGCCCTTGCTTCGCGCTCGCTCGCTGGAGTGGAATGGACAGTGCTGAATGACTGGTAACCTTTGCCGCGAGTGTGCTCATGGCTATCGCATACGGTGACCCGCAGCTGCTCAATCTTGGATTGTTGCTGATTCGCCTGATTTTTGGCCTGATAATGGCCGCTCACGGCGCTCAAAAGCTCTTCGGATGGTTCGGCGGCTACGGATTGGCGGGTACTGGCGGTTTTTTCGAATCGCTCGGCTTTCGCCCTGGAAAGACGTTCGCTGCCGCCGCCGCGCTCAGTGAGTTCGTGGGCGGCTGGTTATTCACCCTTGGTCTTTTTGGCCCAATTGGACCAGCGCTCATTCTCGCGGTGATGCTCGTTGCGTCCATAAGTGTGCACTTGCGCAATGGACTATTCGCGACGACGAACGGAGTCGAGGTGCCACTCCTCATTGCGACCGCGGTGGTTGGGGTAGCGTTAATTGGATTTGGGACCTACTCGCTCGATGCTGCTCTCGGACTCGCGACATTTTGGTCACCGGGACTCATAGGGCTGGCGCTGGCGGTCGGTGTGATTGGCGGCATCGCTAATCTCCTTCTCAGGAAAAGGCCGACGACACCGGCAGTTTGAGACGCCGCGCGCCAGGGGCATGCGCTAGATGACGGAATTGACTGAGATCGCAACGCCGCCCGCGGCGCTCAGTCACCGCCAGATACTGATCGCGTTCAGCGGTCTCGTTCTGGCAATGCTGCTCGCCGCCCTGGACTCCACAATTGTATCGACCGCGCTCCCGACGATCGTGAGCGATCTGGGCGGGCTCGAGCACCTGGCGTGGGTCGTGACCGGGTATCTGCTGGCACAAACGATCGTCACGCCGGTGTACGGAAAGCTCGGCGACCTGTACGGGCGAAAGATCGTGATGCAATCGGCGATCGTGCTCTTTCTCGTCGGTTCGGCGCTGTGCGGCCTAAGCCAGAACATGACGCAGTTGATTGTGTTTCGCGCCATTCAGGGGCTGGGCGGCGGCGGGCTCGTTGTCACGACCCAGGCGGTGGTCGGAGACATCGTGCCGCCGCGCGACCGCGGACGCTATCAGGGAATCTTCGGCGCCGTCTTCGGCCTCTCCAGCATCGCCGGCCCGCTGCTGGGTGGTTATTTCACTACGCACCTGTCGTGGCGATGGATCTTCTATGTCAATCTGCCAGTCGGAATCGCCGCGCTGGTAGTGCTGGCCGTGACGCTCCCGTCGCTCTCACATAGGGTCGCTCGAGCCATCGATTACGCGGGCGCCTCGCTGCTCGCGGTGGTGCTGAGCAGCATCACGCTTATGGCGGACCTGAGTGGAACGACTTATCCGTGGTCATCGCCGGTCTCGATAGGATTGATTGCCGTTTCGCTGGTATCACTGGTCCTCTTCACGTTGATCGAGCGAAAAGCCGCCGAGCCCGTGCTGCCATTGCATCTTTTCAAGCGGCAGACGTTCGTGGTCACTTCCGTCGTCGGCCTGATTGTCGGATTTGCTCTGTTCGGATCCGTCACCTACTTCCCGCTCTACTTGCAGGTCGTGAAGGGTGTGACTCCGACCGCGTCGGGAATGCAGATGCTGCCGATGATGGGCGGCATGCTGGTTACGTCGATCCTGTCGGGCCAGCTGATCAGCCGCACCGGCCGCTACAAGATATTTCCAATGCTCGGCACCGCGATCATGACGGTGGGGCTTTTTCTGCTGTCGCGCCTCACGCCGCAAAGCACGGACGCCACCGCTTCACTGCTGATGCTCATACTTGGCGTCGGACTAGGGATGGTAATGCAGGTGCTCGTGATCGCCGTACAGAATGACGTCGACTATCGCGATCTCGGTGTTGCGACCTCCGGCGCGACGCTGTTCCGGCTCATCGGCGGATCCCTTGGCACTGCGATTCTCGGAGCAATATTCGCGGCGCGGCTGAGCGTGAACCTCGTCCGCCTGCTGCCTCCCGGCACGGTGGCGAATGGAGCGGCGCGCAACATGAGCGTACAAGCGCTGCTGCAACTCCCGGCTCCGGCCAGGGCGGCATACGCGCAGGCGTTCACCGCCTCGCTCGACACAGTGTTCCTTGTAGCTACCATCGTGTGCGCGATTGGATTCATTCTCACCTGGTTTCTTCCCGAGCGGCCGCTTCGAGCAACCGTTGCGGCTTCGGCGCGCGATGCGGGAATGGAGGCCGGCGAGGCTTTTGCTCGCCCGTCGGACGAGGATTCCGTGGCCGCCCATCTGTACGCTGCGCTCGCCTCGCTTGCCGATCGTGATGTGCAGCGCGCGCACATCGAGCTGATCGTGAAGCGGGCCGGAGAGACTCTGAGCGCGCTCGGGGCGTGGCTTCTTGTTCAAGTCGAGCGCGAGCAAACGGTGTCACCGTTCGAGCTCGCGCGCCGCCGCGGCATCCCGGCCGAGCGCGCGCAGGCTGCTCTCGAGGAGCTGCGCAGGCGCGGACTGGTCACCGTCCCGCGCGTCGGTTCGACCACGCATTCCGAGCTCACTGCTGCCGGGTGTCAGGTGCTCGAGCGTCTCGTTTCGGCGCGACGCGCGCATCTGTCGGAGCTGGCCGAGGAGTGGGATCCGACGCGTGAGGGTGACGCGGGGGCGTACCTTCGGAAGGCAGTTCGAGATCTCGTGCCGGACGCGAGGCACGTGGGGTGAATTCAAAAAACTGCAACTGAACGAGAAGTCAGCTGGAGCCTGGCAGCGGACAGCTGTTAGCCTCACTACGTCGGGACGTCACCAGCGCGGACCAGAGCACAATCAACTGCCTGTGCTTTCACGCCACGCATCGGCGTCCCGACGTTCTAAGGCTGACAGCTGACGCCTTTCAGGCTCCAGCTAACCTCTCGTTCAGTTGCAGTTGGAATACTCTGAAACACTATTTCTTGGAAAGATCTCTCACTGTTGCCGCGAGTGCCTGCACGCGCCCCGCATCTGAAGCAGTACGGGCGTCACGGTCGAGCCGGGTTGCCAGCTGTGTCAGTGCCGCTCGCTCGCTCGCGCCCTTCAGCTTCTCGGCGCGACCGAGATCGCGCGCGATGCTGGTTGACCGATCGCGCGGAATTCCGTTATCGCGAACGAGCTGATCGAGATACGCGCGCGCTACGACGTAGCTAGCCGGCCACACCAGCTTCGGCTGGTTCTGCGGATTGAACACATCGAAGCGAACCAGCTTCGCCGCATCGATTTCGTTCTGCGACAGCAGGTCGCTCGGCTTGAGATCGAGCACATCCAGCCCGCGATCGATCTCGGAGGCGTAGATGTAGCCGTTGTACCAGTACGTCCCCCATTCGCCACCCAGCAGCAGCTTGGTCGCATCCATGGGTCCACGGTCGAAGAATGCGATCTCCTTCGGATGCGCGGCATCGGTGAAATCGAATACGGAGACACCGCCCTGGTACCAGGCCTGGGTCATGATGTCGCGGCCCGGGACGGGAATGAGCGAGCCGTTGTGGGCGACGCAATTCTCCTGGTCCGTCTGTACCACCGGAAGCTTGTAGTGGCCGGCCGGAGTCAGTTTGTCGCCGGTGCGGTAGAAAATCGCATCCGCGCCCCACGTGAGCTTGTCGGTTGCACGGCACCGGGGCGCCATTCCGCCGCCCCATTCGTCGCTGAACAGCACCTTCGTCCCATCATTGTTGAAGGTCGCCGAGTGCCAGTACGCAAAATTCGGATCGATTACGGCGGCGATTCGCTTCGGATGCACAGGATCGTGGATGTCGAGCAGAATCCCGTTCCCCGAGCATGCACCGGCCGCGAGCCCGATCGCGCTGTAGACGGTGATGTCGTGGCACTGATTCGTCTGAGAGGTGGTCTGCGTACCCACACCATGCGCGCCTCCCTGCCACAATCCGGCGATTGCGCCCGCGGAGTCCGCGAAGATGCGCGGAGAGTTGACCACGCGCGCGTTCTGAGGCGCGGCCACCGGCACCTGGATGATGTCGATCCGGAACAGGGAGGTGGTCGTATCTGTCAACGATGCGCCGCGCGAACACCCGGCGAGCTCGGAACCCGACCGAACCACACTCGTACCGGACACGTAGATGTAGACGTTCTCCGGATCATTCGGGTCGATCACCAGCGTGTGGGTGTGCGATCCACGGCAGGTCTGTACCGCGGCAACCTGCTTCGGGTGATCGAGGTCGCTGATGTCGAAGATGCGGACGCCACGAAAACGCTCGGCGCTGACCGTGTCGGTCACTCCTTGGCCGCCGCAGTCCACGCGACCGCGGGTCTCTTCCACAGAGAAGAACAACAGATTCTTGTAAATCGAAGGATCGCCCTGACCGCCGGGGCAGACGAATGACGTGCGGAGAGTCGGACTCTTCGGATTGGAGATGTCCCAGACCTGAAAGCCGTTGAAGCCGCCCTGGAACGCCAGGTTCCCCTTGAATGCGAGATCGCCGTTCAGGAAGGCAAAATCGCCCAGGTTCTGGGCGTTCCCGAAGTTCTGCGGTCGCGCGCCGTGGCCGACCAACTCCATGTTGCGGGCGACTTCGGCCGCATCGTTATAGCCGGCGCGGAGACCGATTCGCGGGTCATCGTGGCTGATGGCGACGCTATCACCCTGCGCTCCGGCGGTCGCCGCGACAAGCGACCCCGCAAGAATGAGTAGATGTCGGATGCGACGAATACCGTTGCGGGAGGGCAAAGGCGGAACCGTAGATCTCGGTGTCATTTACGTTCTCTCTGGGTGGGGGGGGGTTCGTGCTTAGGACTGGATTTGCTCAACGGTGCGACTTTGCGCCAGCAGGACCTAGCGCGGCGAGAAGGGCGCTCATGCGCGCAATCTCGGCGCGCTGGTCAGAATCCACTTCAGACGCGAAGCGAAAAACCTCGGCTTCCTGGGCGGAACCGGTGGTGCCGAGCAGGCTGGCAACCATTACCAGAGCGCCCTCATGATGGTGGATCATGTCCGTGAGGAAGAGTTTGGCGAACTCGTCGCCGTTCGTCCTGGCCAGTACTGCCAGCTGTTCGGCCGTGAGCATGCCCGGCATGAGCGTGTCCGACATTGCCATGCCACGCATGTCCATGTGACCGGCCGCAGCCTGTTGATCGTGTAGCGCGCCACTGGCGGGAATCTGCTGGTGGCGGTCCTTGAGCCATTGCTTCATCATCGCGATCTCGTCCTTTTGGGAAACCTGTATGCGTTGGCCGAGGAGTCGGATGTCCTGCCGGGTTGTGCGGTCCGGTATGAGTGCGGTCATCGCCAGCGCCTGCGCGTGATGCCCGATCATCCCCTGCATGAAACGCACGTCCGCCGCGGTATAGCGCGGCGCGTCCTGCGCTGACGCGGATGCGGCCGCGATGAGCGCGAGTGCGACAACAAACTGGCGATCTCTGAACGATTTCTTCATGAGCTTGTGGGTTGAACGTATTGTCCCGCCGGTTTGTTGCAAGCTCACGACGGCGATGTAATCCGGATGTCAGCGACCGGGATTGTTGTGTCTGATTCGTTCGAGCGCCCACTCCGCATGCTCTGCCACGAGCGGCTCGGGGTCGTCGAGTGCCGCGACAAGTGTCGCCACGTCGTCGACTGTCCCAACGTTGCCGAGGACTGTCGCCGCGTTGCGCGCGAGTCCGCGCCGCTTCGCGCGTTTCATCGGTGACCCCTTGAACTCCCGGCGGAATGTGTCGTCGTCCATCGACAGAATCCTCCTCGCCACCGCCCGCGCATCGCCGTCGAGAATGTCGCGCGGGAGGAACGACTCTTCGCGAATATCCCGGGAGAATCGCACGTTCCAGGGACAAACGTCCTGGCAGATGTCGCAACCGTATACGAGGCCGCCGATCTTCTCGCGCTGTTCCGGCGGAATCGCGCCCTTTGCCTCGATTGTGAGGTAGGAAATGCACTTCGTGGCGTCGAGCACCCGCGGCTCGACGAAGGCATCGGTTGGACAAGCGTCCAGGCAGCGAGTGCAGGTGCCGCATCGATCCGTCTCGAATGGCGCATCGGGCGCGAGATCCAAATCAACGAGCAGGACGCCGATGAAGAAGAACGATCCAATGCGAGGACTGATAAGGTTGGTGTTCTTCCCGAACCACCCGAGCCCGGCGCGACGCGCGAGATCGCGCTCGAGAATGGGACCGGTGTCGACGTAAGCCCTTCCGCGGATCAGATGGCAGGCCTCCGACTCGAGCCAGCGATGGAGGTCGTCGAGTCTCGCGGTCATGACCTCGTGGTAGTCGTCGCCCCGGGCATAACGCGCGACAGCTCCGGTCGGCTCGCGACCGCCGTAATTCAGACCAACGACGATCGCGCTCGTGGCCCCGGGGACGGGCAGAGTGGAGTCGCGGCGCTTCGCCGAGCCGCGTGGGAGATAGTCCATCTCGCCCGCGTATCCGCTCTCGACCCAGGAGTCGAACGCGTCGGCTGTCTCCATTGGGCCGAGCGATGTGATGCCGACGAGGTCGAATCCCAGCCCGTACGCTTGCGCCTTGAGCAGATTTTCGAGGGACGATGTCTCGGCGATCGCGGCACTCACTCGCTTACACTCGCCCAGCGGGCATAACGCTCGACGTCAGTGACCGAAGGGACGGCATCGTAGTCCCCATATGCGGTGTACATACGCCAGCGGAGATAGGTGGGATCGGGCAGCGGAAGAAAGGGAAAGTGACGGTACCAGGTGTTTGACCTGAATCGCCAGGTGATCCGGATCAGATCGAGCGCAAGTCGCGGACGGCGTGTTGTACGCAACGCCAATCGGAACGCGAGTCGTAGCCACGGCATGTGCCTCGTAATATATAGAAGAGGTCATGTCACACTCCGACGCACACGTGCTGGGCCTCATCTCAGACACGCACGGGCTGATTCGCCCGGGCGTTCACGCCGCCCTGACGGGAGTAGAGCTGATCCTTCACGCCGGTGATGTGGGTGGCTCCGCGATTCTAGACGAGCTGCGCTTGATCGCGCCGGTCAAGGCTGTGCTCGGCAACACCGACCCCCCTGGCGAGCCCGGGCTGGCCGAGGAGATCGTCCTCGAGGTCGGCGGATTGCGCGTGCACGTCAGCCACGGTCACGAGGTCGGGAGTCCCACGCCGGCGAAGCTGGCAGTGCGGTATGATGCTGATGTCGTCGTCTATGGCCACACACACCGGCCGCTCGTCACGCAGCACGATGGCAGACTGTTCGTCAATCCTGGAGCGGCGGGCGCGAAGCGATTCAATATTTCCCCAAGCGTCGGGAAGCTGACCGTCGCGAACGGGAAAGCGGAGATTGAGATCATTGACATCCCTTGAGCTGATGACGGAAGAAGTGCAGGTGTGGGTGGCGTCGCTCGACGTGACTGACGAGCGGTACGACACCCTCGTGCGCGTGCTGCCCTCCGAGGAAAAGGACCGTGCCGCGAGCCTCACGCCGATTGCGGCGCGACGCTTCGTGGTCGCGCGCGGCATTCTGCGCACTCTCCTGTCCGGCTTTACGGGCACGTCCGCGGCAAAGCTGCGCTTCAGCTACGGGAATTCTGGAAAGCCTTCGCTCATCGATCGCGACGACATCCACTTCAACATCTCGCACTCGGCTGATCTCGGGTTGTTCGCCTTCGCGCCGGATCGTCCCGTGGGCGTGGATGTGGAGCACGAGCGGCCGGTGAGGCGCCTGCTCGACGTGGCCCAGCGTTTCATGTCCGACGACGAGCTCCGCTCCCTCGTCGACACGTCGCCCGACGAGCGAGATGCGGCGTTTCTGAAGTCGTGGGTCGTGCGCGAAGCGCGTCTCAAGGCGGAAGGGAAAGGCGTCTGGTCGGGGTCGGAACACATCAACCCACGCCCGAGCCTCACGCACAAGCTTTTCGCGCCGCGCCCCCGCTACATCGCCGCGATCGCGGCTCCCGAATCCGACTGGAGGCTCTACACCTGCGCAATGAAGGACTAGCAGGCGCGACAAGCGTTCGCCCGAAATAGCCTGTCCCCGGCAGGGCATTGCCATACCCTTACCTAGCCGGCTTTGCGCTCGCTGAGCACAGCCAACTTATTTAGATGCCTGACACCGGGGACGGTGCCACGGAACCGGTCACGGCTCCGACCTGGATCGAACTCGATGAGGAGGTAGGATGGGGAAGACTTCCGGTTTGTTTGGTGCGCTGATTCTTGTGCTCACTACGGTTTCATGCGGTGGATCGACTGGTCCCGGTGGCGGTGGCGGTGGCGGCGGCGGCGGGGGTAGTGGCGGAGGCGTCTGCGCACTGAACACCTTCTGCATGACCATCAGCAACACATTCTCGCCGACGACGCTGACGGTTGGGGTCGGCACGACGGTCACATGGGAGAACGACTCTGGCCAGCAGCACAACGTGACCTGGAACGATGCCGCCGGGCTGAACGCCGCACTTGCGGGTGATGGCACTGGTGATATCGGTGTCAACGACATCTTCAACACCGGCACGCACACGCGACTGTTCAACACTGCCGGCACCTACGCATTTCACTGTAGCATCCATCCGGGGATGAACGGCACACTCACCGTCCAGTAATCCCGTCTAGAAGAAAGAGACTCCGTCCAGGGTCTTCGGAGCCGTGATACCGAGCGCGGCAAGAGCGCTCGGCATCACATCCACCGTGCGCCGGGGTATGCCAGTTGGCGGGCGGTTCAACAGCAGCGGCACGAGCATGTGCTCCCGATGCAGCGCTCCATGCGACGAGACGTGTGGAATCGGCTCGTATCGGGCTCGGTAATCCCAGTCCCTCGCGGCTGAAAGAATGATGTCGCCGCTCCGCGGGGATGCAACGAGATGCGCGATCTGCACGATCGCATCGGGATAGTCACTTTCGAACGTGAGGTCGTAGGCTTCGTCGTCGCCAATGGATTTCTGCTCTCCGATTCCGAGCGGATCACCGGTGCGGGGCGTGTAGGAATACCTTGCCTCGCTCCATGCAAGCATCGCGGCCCCCCGGCCCCGCCCGCGAATCTCGCACGAGCCCGGGCTGGTGGGGAGAATCAACAGATCGACCGATTGGCGGGAGAGGAGTCTCTCCGACAGATCGTTCCATCTGCCGCCGAGCGCCGGCCACCACGGGCGAGTTTTTTGATCAATGTCCAGGTACAGGTGCGCCATCGCGTTGCCGCTCACCATCACGGCGATGTCGGCGGACGTATTAAATGCCCACGGGTGGGCGAGTGTGCTGTATCCCCACTCGGCGAACAGCGCGACGAGATCCTCGTGCTCGCGCACGGACGAATGTCCGTGATCGCTTCCTACCCACAGGCTCATTTTCTTCCACCGTCCATCGCGCTCCGCATCGGAGCGGATCTCCGCGACGGTGTCATTCACGATCCGCATCGCATCGCTGACGATCTGCGCATCTTGACCCTCGGCGTGGGACGTCTTGTCTATTCCGGTCAGGGCGATGAAAGCGAACCTCGTTCGCTGCTTGCGCAGGCGCAGGGCCGCTTCCTCTCCCACCAGCCGGTCGATCGCCAGCCAACCGCGCACGTTGCCGCGAAAGTGCGTTGCGGCCGCGCGCGCGACGAATGCCGCGCTCTGACCGATGCGCTCACGGCGCCGAAGGCCCCGCCCGATCACGCTCAGCGCGCCGAGGCTAGGCTTGGCGAGCTCGAAGATGGTCGGCGACGCGCGGTCGATGTCGCGATCCACGAACCGCATCTCGGGGCCGACGTAACTGCGCGCGTGTCCCGACAGTCTCGCGATGCGCCGCGAGCGATCGTACCACCGCAGTCCGGGAAGTCCGATGCTCCCCGGATATCTTCCCATCAGGAATGGCGCGTACGCCGGACCCGTGACGGACGGAAACGCCGACGTGATCGTGGAGAGCTGTCCTTCTTCCCGAAGTGCCGCGAGCGCCGGCGAATGACCGCCGTCGATGGAGCGAGTGAGCGCATCGGGTCTCACCCCATCCGCTATGATCACGACGACTTGCGCGCCATCACCTGGCGGGCTTTGTGCAGACCCACGCAATTTTAGTTTCCCTGTGAAGAGAGCCTCCAGGACCGTTCTCTGCTGGATTGAAGATGGTTCGGCAGGCTAGTTCTCTGTCGGTTCAAGACGGTTCGCCAAGCCCGCGTCAGCGGCCAACGATGAAGAAAAGAAAAGATAAATCCAACGACCGCCCGACGAATTCGGGTGGCACGCGGTCAACGCGGGCGCGCACCGCCGGCGGCAAGAAGCTTAATCCCGAGGTGATGGCCTCCGCCGAGCAAAAGGCGCTCGAGGGACTCAAGCAGAGGACAGAGGAAGGGCATCTCAAAGCGGGAAGAACCCCACCGTCACAGCAAGGAGCGGGAAAACTGGCGGTCAAGACGCGCACGGTCGATGAGGCCATTCGCGACTCCTCGCCCGTCACCGAAGACGAAAAGCTCCTGCAGCAGTCGGGGCCGCGCACTGATTTCACGAGAACGGACCCGTGGCGCGTGTTGCGCATCATGGGTGAGTTCATCGATGGATTCGACACGCTCGCGTCCGTCGAGAAAGCGGTTACGATCTTCGGTTCGGCGCGCATCGGGCCCGACGACCCCCACTACGATGCGGCGGTGGAAACAGCGCGCCTCCTGGCGGTGGCGGGCTTCGACATCATCACGGGCGCCGGACCCGGCATCATGGAAGCCGGAAACAAGGGTGCGCGGCTGGGTGGCGGCCGGTCCATCGGCTGCAACATCGAGCTGCCGTTCGAGCAGGGCGCGAACCCGTACGTCGACACGCTCATCCACTTCAAGTATTTCTTCGTCCGGAAGACGATGTTCATCAAGTACTCGGTGGCGTTCGTCATCTTCCCGGGCGGTTTCGGCACGCTCGACGAGTTGTTCGAGGCACTCACACTCATTCAGACGGGGAAGATCTACAGGTTTCCCGTCATTCTCTTCGGCCGCTACTACTGGGCGGGATTGCTGCGGTGGTTGCAGGCTCGAGTCCTGAGCGAGGGCAAAATTTCGGATGGAGATCTGGATCTCATGCTCGTAACGGATGATCCGGCGGAAGCGGCAAATGCGATCATCTCGGCGTACAAGTCGCTGGGCAAGACCGCCGGACAACAATTCGAGGAAGTCGTGGAAGGACCAGATGGCAAAAGGAAGTAAGGGCAACGGAGAGGGGCGAGAGCGCGGCGGCTTCAAGTCGTCGCGGCACGGCAAGTCGTCGGCGGCCGGACCCAAGGCGCAGCAGAAGCTCGCGGCGGAAGAGCGGGAGAAGAAGGGAGTACAGCACACCGCGCACGAGACCAGCCGCTTTCTCAAGGGACAGCGCATCGATCCTCGCCGCATCGATGGCAAGGAAACAGTCGCCGAGCTGATCGACGGAACGTACCTCGCCTACAACGCCGCGCGACTTCGCGAGGCTTGCCAGCTCTTCACCGGAAAGATGCTCGAACCCGATGTCACGGTCGGGCTCTCGATCACCGGCGCGCTCACTCCGGCGGGGCTGGGAATGTCGGCCCTCATTCCGCTCATAGAAGGAGGATTCGTCGACTGGATCATTTCTACCGGCGCGAATCTCTACCACGACACGCACTTCGGGCTCGGGCTCGCGATGCATCGCGGCAACGCGCAAGAGTCAGACGTCGTGTTGCGCGAGGAAGGAGTCGTCCGCATCTACGACATCTTCTTCGACTACGATGTGCTTCTCTCGACCGATGCTTTCTTCCGGAAGATCATCACCGGAAAGGAATTCCAGCGAGCGATGTCGAGCGCGGAGTTTCACAACCTCGCCGGCAAGTATGTTCGCGAGCGTGAGAAGGCGCTCGGCATTGGGCAGAAGTCGCTGCTCTCGGCCGCTTACTCCGCCGCGGTACCAATCTACACGTCGTCGCCAGGCGACAGCTCGATCGGAATGAACATCGCGGCGCTGGCGCTCGACGGGAACAAGCTGCTGCTGGATCCCAACCGCGATGTAAACGAGACGGCTTCGATCGTTCTCGATGCGAAGCGCGGTGGAGGGAAGAGCGGCGTCATGATTCTCGGTGGTGGTAGCCCCAAGAATTTCATGCTGCAGACCGAGCCGCAGATCCAGGAGGTTCTCGGAATCGACGAAAAGGGACACGACTTCTTCCTCCAGATCACGGACGCGCGCCCGGACACGGGCGGTCTTTCCGGGGCGACGCCGGCGGAAGCGGTGAGTTGGGGCAAGATCGATCCTGACCGACTTCCGGATGCGGTGGTTTGCTACCTGGATTCGACGGTCGCGCTGCCACTGCTCACGTCCTACGCTTTTGCGCGGCACCAGCCGCGGCCGTTGAAGAGACTGTTCGACCGACGGGAAGCAATGATGTCGAAGCTGAGGGAGGAGTACGAGAAGTCGTCGGCCCAGCCGGCAGCCATCGATCACACGGATTCGAAGCTTCCGCAGCACCGATAGATCGGGGCGGTCGGCGTCATGTTCCGGAGCGCCCCTCTCTCGATGCGCTTCGCATGGCCGGGTGATTGCCTCCCGGTGACGGACTCCCTAGCTTGGATTAGCGGGCGCCCGGCCTTTCATCGCAGTCGGGCGCTCGTTTTTCGGTAAGGGCGCAGCACCCTCTGGAAGGCTCGAGTCGCATGATCGAACAACTCAAGATAAAACTTGGAGAGGAGGCCCAACGCCTCCAGCACGAGCTGAGCGTCGTGCTGCCGCAGGAGATTCGCAAAGCCGTCGAGCTCGGCGATCTCCGTGAGAACAGCGAGTATAAAGCTGCGCTCGAGCGACAGCAGTTCGTACAGGCTCGGCTGGGCCAGCTGCGCCAGCGGCTGAGTAAGCTGTCGCAGATCGACGTGTCACAGATTCCGTCGGACAAGATCGGACTCGGCTCGCAGGTGGTGGTGCAGGACGAGAAGACCGGTGAGCGCGAGAGCTATAGCCTCGTCTTCGGCGACTCGGTCGAGTTCGAGGAGGGGCACGTGAGCATGTCGTCGCCGATCGGCAAGACGCTGGTGGGAAGAAGCGTCGGCGAGACCGTTGTGCTCAAGCTTCCGGCTTCGACACGTCGCCTCAAGATCATCCAGCTCAAGACCATACACGACGCGGCGTGAGTAGTCACGGGGGGCGACTAATTGCCCCCCACTCACCGCCTGTTTGCGGTCGTCCACCGTCACGCGCGGTCAAGGCGCTTGTTGCGCCCTGCGCACGTGGGTAGCGTCTCCTCAGAAACCAGATGCGTCGGGAGGCGTTTCACTATGAAGGGTGTTCTTGTAATGCTGGCAGTTGCTTCGCTTTGCGGGTGCGGTGGTGGGGGCGGCGGAAGTGCCGCCGGCCCATCAACAAACAATGGCGTCAATACCCCTCCGCCGGCCGGAGGAATCTCAGTCAACAACGACGCGTTCTCGCCCGCGACGAAATCCATCACTGCTGGAACCAGCCTTCAGTGGGCATGGAACTCGTGCACGAGCGGCGATCCCTACAGTGGCACTGGCCAGACGTGCGTGGAACACAGTGTGACCTTCGACGACGGATCCGCTTCGTCGGCGCTGCAGAGTCAGGGAACGTTCAGCAAGACGTTCAACACCCCAGGTACCTACACGTATCACTGCCAGGTACACGGGACAATGGGGATGACGGGAACGATCACGGTCACCCAGTAATCGCCGACTGGTCAGCCGTGAGCGGTCGTTCGGGCTCTGTGGTCTGAAGAAATCTCGAAGCAGCACTTTGGACGTCCTGAACGATCGCACCGCTCCGTCACTTCCGCGCCGACCACTTCGGCCACCAGGGTAGTGACGGCCGCACAAACGCAATGATCCGCTTCCACAGCCCGCGACAGCGGACACGCGCGTCCGACAATACGGTACGTGCGGCCTGATTTCTCAACCGACGTTATTCCGCCAAGGGCGTTGAGCAAATCCGAGGCGCCGTTCACGCGCGATGAAAGCGGGCCCTCCGATTGGCTGAATCCGCGCGCGAGCCGCTTACCGACGCGCTTAAGAAAAGCGACGACCTGCGGCGTCGAGGTCCGGTCGCGGAGCTCCTCGAGGCACGCGATCAGCACCGGCGCGTACGCCCGCGAAAAGGCTTCCTCTCCCCCCGGGCTGAGCGAGTAGATCGACGCTGGTTGTCCCACGACGCCGATCTTCCGTACTCGTTCCTTGCGCACGGTTCCCGAGCGCTCGAGCGCGTCCAGATGAAAGCGCACCGCGTTGTCGGTGACACCGAGGCGTTCGGCGAGGTCGTCGACGGTCCACGCGCTCTCTCGCAAGAGGGCGAGGAGTCGATCTCGCGTCGCGTCGGCGCGGAGCTTCGTAGATGGGCGGCGCGTTTCAGTCATTTGCCCTCCAATTTACCGCCATCCGCCGAATAAGTCAAAGAAAAACTTGACTAATCTGCATGGACTGAATAGTGTGCGGCTGCAAGGAATCTCACGCTTGGTTTCTCTCTCGGAGGTTTTGAATGATTTCGCAGAACCGCACTATCAGATATGGCACCATGGCAGCATTGGCCGTCGCTTTTGGATTGCCTGTCGTGGCGGCGCGATCCCAGTCCGGCGCCCCCAAGCTCGACGATCCCACGATCGTCGCCATATTCGATGCCGCCAATACGTATGATATGGAGACGGGATCGCTCGCCGTAAACAATGGCCATTCAAAGGCGGTTCGTGATTTTGGAGCAATGCTCGTTCGAGACCACCGGAACGTCCGGCAGCAGGGCCGGGATTTGGCGAAGTCACTCAAGGTGACCCCCACTCCACCCCGGGACTTCCCCTTGGCCAAGGCGCACGTAGCGGCCATGCGGAATCTCCGCGGCCTCCATGGAAGCGCATTCGACCGCGCCTTCCTCAAGCACGAAGTTGATTTTCATAACGCGGTGATCGATGCCGTGACAAACACGCTGCTGCCGGCGACTCAAAATGCGCAGGTAAAAGATCTGGAGACCAAGGTTGCGCCGGCTTTCGTGGCCCACCGTGATCTGGCCCAGAGACTGCTCAACAAGCAGAAGTGACCGAGCATTCCGATGAGCTGACCGGCCCTGACCTGACGCAGGGTCTCGAGGTCAGCAGTATTCACGCGGGTCAGCTCATCGCCGGTCACGCATTTGGAGAGCCGGTGCTGCTCGTTCATGTCGAGCCAAACTGGTTCGCCGTGGGCGGCAAGTGCACGCACTACGGCGCTCCGCTCGACCAGGGTGTCCTCGTCAGCGAAACCATCCGCTGCCCCTGGCACCACGCCTGCTTCGAGCTCCGCGACGGGGCGGCATCCCGCGCGCCGGCGCTCAACGATCTGCCTTCGTACGATGTCGCAGTCGAGAACAACATTGTACGAGTCACCCGCAAACGAGATCGCGGACAGTTAAAGGCTGAGGGTCACCGGGCTCGCGGGTCGCCTGCGCCGGAACGTGTTCTGTTCGAGGAAAAGCCTACGACCGGCCCGGAGTCGGTCGTGATCATCGGCGGCGGCGCCGCCGGGAATGCGTGCGCCGA
>Ga0207929_1000081_pt1 | contig 27416 bp, 24 predicted proteins | sample NGESurdeep072012_FD_184466 | JGI IMG/M metagenome (GOLD analysis project Ga0207929, IMG submission 184466) | Arctic peat soil microbial communities from Barrow, Alaska - NGEE Surface sample 53-1 deep-072012 (SPAdes) | ecosystem: Environmental > Terrestrial > Soil > Wetlands > Peat ... | reverse complement strand
GCCGAGCAATCCAGCCAGAGCTGCGAGGGAGAAAGCAAACGCGAGACCCATGATCGCGATGGTCGTCGGCGAGCGCAGCCGCTTCGCCGCATGGAACAAGGGCGGGACGACGAAGCTTCCAACGATGATCGCGATGGCCACAAAGCCAAACGCGATCACGCTCGTGCGCGCGACGCCAATTGTCGTTATCGCCACACCCGCGGCGAAGCTCCCGATTACGGAAAGAATCACCAGTCCGATGATGTCATCCAGCACCGCTGCCCCGAGGACCACTCTGCCTTCTTCCGTCTGCAGGAAGCCGAGCTCGGCGAGCACGCGCGTCGATATTCCGATAGACGTCGCGGTCAGAGCGGCAGCGCACACTATCGCCGCGAGCCGCCCAATTCCCATCGCGGATAGAGCGACGTAGCCGATGACGAAGGGAAGCACCACACCCACGACTGCGATGACGGTCGCGGTCCCGCCTACTCTCGTCAGTGCGCGCAGGTCGGTCGCAAGCCCGATCTCGAACAACAGGATCAAAAGTCCAAGCTGTGCCAGGGTGTGGATCGCGAGATCGTTGGGATCGAGAATCCCGAGCACCGACGCGCCCAGGACGATCCCGCCGAGGAGCTCGCCGAGGATGGCGGGCTGGCCGAAATGCTCGGCCAACACCGACAGCGCACGTGTTGTCAGCAGAACGGCCGCGAGGACCAGCAACAGGTGAACGAAGGAATGTGTGTCTGTCATTTCACTGCTCCACTGAGCTATGCGCGAAATGCATCATGGACGACTCCTGCTGCTTTCTTCACCGGTATGTCTCGAAGAAGCCAATGCCCGCTCCCCCTAGTGGAGTCCCATCGAGACGTCCCGAGATGCGCGCCATCCCCTTCATCTGAATGAAATATGGATGGGCCTTCTCGGTCCCGAGTGGGTCGCCGCGCTCGCTTTCCTTCGCGGCGCGTCGCGCCCGGGTGTCGGTCGCGATCGCGTCCTCGATCGAGAGATCGACCCTGAGGGTATCATCGCCCCGTGCGTCCGAGAACGTCGCGCGAGATGGGACATGGAGAATCGTCGTGCCCGACCGCACCGTGCGGCCATCTTCGTACGAAATGAGCTTCGGGCGAAAGACGGCGCGAAAGCCCAATGAGTCAATCAGGTACACGAGCACCGGCGGAATCGAGGCCGTGCTGTCGGGCGGGTACACTCGGCCGTATAGAAACGTGTACTGTCCGGAGCGTGATGCGCCCCAGTCCCAGGTGACTCCGCGCCAGACTCCCCAGTTGTGGTCGTGGTACGACTGCGCGTCGCTGAGCTGCTCGCACTGGTTGTCGACGCAGAGCGTTCCCGTCGCGCTCGCGCGCAGGGCAGGAACGGTGTAGCCCGAGACGAATCCGCCCGAGCCCATCGCGACGCCCGGAAAATACGCGTACGGCGCGGGATGCACTCGAAGCGCGACTGATATTCTGCCGCGCGCTCCGTTTTCCTCACGGGCCGCGGCGCGCACCTCGTAGTCACCATCGGGCAGTACGATGACGTGCGAATCTCCGAACACGAGATTCGCGTCCGTCGTCGAGAATCGAACCCGCGAGCGATCGACGGTGGTGGCGAATCGCCGGGTCGCTCCGTTCTGCGCTCTCAGAGTGATTCCGATCTGACCACCCCACTTTGTGCCCGTCACGTCGCCGCCGATGATGAACGAAATGAACGCCCACCGCGTTCGGCCCGGCGACAATACGTTGAAGTAGTGCCACTCCGCCCACGTGTCCCTGTTGGCAACGCTATCCGAGGGCATGTGGAAGTGGTCGATCTCGTTCCGCAGCTCGAACGCCGTCGGTGCGACCCAGCGGCGGTCGCCGGCGTCATTCTCCCATTTTCCGGCCACGATTTCCGGCGCGGCACCAACCTCCCTCGTCGCCGACGGAATCTCCCCGCTCGCGTGAGCCGGGAATTCCTGACCGTCGTCCGTGCGCACGTAGATCAGTCTTCCTTCGATTTGTGGGGCAACCGCCGCGACCTCCCCTCTGTACCTTGGGCCCGCCAGCACCTGCCGGTAGAGAAACGACGCGTGATCGATCGAGAAGAAGAGACCGCCGATGCCGCCCGTCTTCATTACCTCTACATCGAGCCCCTCCGGCAGCACGGTGATGGTCCCGCCGCCCACCAGCTTCTCGTTTCGCGCCTGCGACAACATCGCCTCGCCAATCGAGAGCAGCACGATCATCACAGCGACACCAACTCCGAAACCGAAAAAGAGCAGCACCGAGCGCCACGGGCGATACGTAATGTTGCGGAGCGCGAGCTGGGCGATCACGCGTCCACCACCCTGCCGTCACGAATGTGGACCTTCCGACGCGAGGCACTCGCCAGATCTTCGTCGTGCGTCACCACCACGATCGTCGTCCCATCTGCATTGAGTCGCTGGAAGAGCGAGATGATCTCAGCGCCCGTCCGGGCATCCAGCTCACCAGTAGGCTCGTCCGCGAGCAGGAGCGTCGGTCCGTTCGCCAATGCGCGGGCGATCGCGACGCGCTGCTGCTCGCCTCCCGACAGCTCCGACGGACGATGACGCTCGCGATTGCCAAGCCCCACGTACCTGAGCAGCTCCGCCGCGCGTTCGATCCTCACTGCTTTCGATACTTTCGCCTCCGCCATCGGGAGCGCCACGTTCTCGAGCGCGGATAGAATCGGCAACAGATAAAAGCGCTGAAACACGAAGCCGATGTTCCGCAGCCGGAACTGCGTCGCCTCGCGATCGCTCATCGCGTCAACACGCCTGCCTGCGATTGCGACGGTCCCCGACGTCGGCTGGTCGATCACGCCGATCAGATTGAGCAGCGTCGATTTTCCGCATCCCGAAGGACCGACGATTGCCACATAATCTCCACGCTCGACATCCAGCGTCACTCCCTGAAGCGCGTGCACACGCTCGGCGCCCAGCGCATAGTCTCGGCGAACATCCCGCAGCGAGACGATGGGAGATTCAACGCGTGCGCTCACGCGATCGCCTCGCGCCGCAGCGATTCCGCGATCGGCAGTGACGCCGCACGCCACGCGGGATAAATGCCGGCGCCGATTCCGCTGGCAATCAGAAGCCCGAGCGCGGACCAGGCAGCCTTGGGCTGGAAGAGAAAGAAGTCGATCGCCATCGGCAGCCCGGGAAAAGCGGAGAGAATCGTGTTGAGATAGCGCGCCGTGATGAGTCCGAGCGCCAGTCCCAGCACTGCTCCGGCGAAGCTGATCGCGACGCCCTCCAGCACGATCTGCTCGACGACGTGCGATCGCGACACGCCGATCGCGCGCATCACCGCGATCTCGCCGGCGCGCTCGTTCACGGAGACCGTCACCAAAGTGGTCACGAGCAGGAATCCCACGAACAGGCTGACGGCGCCCAGTATCAGCGCCAGCTGGCGGAAATAGCTGAGTCGTTCATCTACCTGGGCGATGGCTGTCGCGATGGAGATCGCGGTCACGTTGGGGAGCTGTTTGTCGATCCAGTCGCGAACCTGCTCCGCGTTCGCGCCCTTGCGCACCCGAACCATGAACAGCGATGCGCGATCGCGCGCTTGTCCGCCCATCGCTTCGAGCGTCTCCCGCCGCATTGCCGACGACGACTGATCGGCCGCTCCGTAGATGAACCTCGCTCGGCCCGTAACGACGAGTTTCCGCTGGCCGGAGTAGGTGCGCGTCTGCGGGTCGTAGCCGGTCGCCACGCTGAGTGTATCTCCAACACGGGCGCCGAGCTGTCTCAACAGATGGTCGTTGGCGACAATGGCGTCTGGCGTCGTCACGTCGCGGCCCGACAGCAGCTCGTAGTCGCCCTGGACACTCGGGTCGATCCCGAGCGCGGACCCACTCACATCGCGATTGCCGGCCAGAATGTGAATCGATGCGCCGAGGACTGGGCTGATCTCCCGAATGTCAGGATTGGCTCGCAACGTTGCGGTTATTGCGCCGACTCCGGGAATCGTCGCGTCGGTGTCGAATGGCAGCGTCCCCTTTGGAGCCAGCCGGATCTCGAACCCACGCGACAGCAGCAGCTCCCGGAACGACTCGCGCATTCCCGTCGCCAGCATTACCATGTCGAGCAGCATCGCCGCGGCGACCGCTACACCCAGCACGGCGAGGACCGTGCGGGCGCGATGTCTGATCAGCGAAGCCTGGGCCAGTGCTGCTCTCACTCAGCGCCCGAAGAGTACGAGTGGCGGCGTGCGCACGAGCCGTAGCGATGCCACGACGCCTGCCGCGATCCCGAGTACGAGCGAGAGCGACACGGCGAAGACAACGGTCGGCGGAGTGACCATCGAGAACTCGAGAGGCGTCCGATACAAGGCCTGGTAGTGCCAGTTTACGAGCAGCGACGCCGCCCACCCGAGGGCCACACCCAGAGCGCTCCCGAGCACCGCGACCACGGCGGCCTCCATGACGATCGAGCGTACCACCGTCGCGCGGGAAATACCCATCAGCCGGAGTGCCGCGATGTCACGCCGCCGCTCTTCGACCTTCAGCACCATGATGCAGAGCAGAAACACCGAGCTCGCGACGATGGTGATGATCCCGATCGCGCGGTGGAAGCGGCTCACCACTTGAAAAGTGCGCGATGTCTCGACGGCAATGTCGCGCGACCGATAAGCATTGAAGCCGAAGGCGACACGATTGATCCGATCGATCAGGCGCGGAATGTCAGCCGCTGGCGTTGTCGCTATGGCGAATCGATCGACCCGGTCGCCGTATCCGGCAATTCTCTGTATCTGATCGAGATGCATCCTGACGCGCAGATCCCCGCGCGCCACTTCGGACGGATCCGCTCCTCGCCGCACGATCGCGCCGACGATCACCGTATCGCCAATCGTTCCGGGAAGCGCAGAAATCGAAACCCGGTCGCCAACCTTGAGATGCGCTCGCGCCGCGAGTGTCTCATCGATCGCGATGGTACGCGGTTGCCGCTCTACCGCCGTGGCGGGCGCGCCACCAACCGACGATGAGCCTTGTACGAGAAGTGAGGCGAGCAGAAATGCAAACACGCCCGAAAGCTAGCCGTGCTTCCCTGCCCTGTCTGCAAGTGGAGCGACGAGCACGTGCGCCGCCAGCGCGGGCCCGATGGACATCTCGTGGCGCCCGGAACCGAGCGTGATCGGTCCATCGTAGGGCGCGCGTGACTTGACCGTGATCCGCTTCCCCGGCAGGATCGACAGCTCGCCCAGATATCTCAGCATCTCCGGATCCTCGCCAGCAACCCGCACGACGACTCCGGATGCTCCGACGATCAGGTCGGCCAGTGATGTGTACACCGTCTCATCTACCGAGCCATCCTTCGTGGGAATCGGCGCGCCGTGTGGATCGACCTCCGGCTCGCCGATCGTCGCAGCCATGCGGTCCACCAGCTCGTCAGACGCCGCGTGCTCGAGCCGCTCCGCTTCCTCGTGCACACGATCCCACGGATACCCAAGCGCCTCGGCCAGATATGCTTCGATCACACGATGACGCCGCAGCGTCCGTAGCGCCGCCCGCCGGCCGCTCTCCGTGAGCTTCACCCCGTGATAACGCTCGTAGGCGAGCAGGCCCTGGTCGGCAAGGCGACGCACCATGCCGCTCACCGATGCCGGCGCGAGCGCCAGACGCTGCGCGATTTCATTGGTCGCGGCGGCGCCGGTCCCCTTGCCGATCGTGTAGATCGCCTTGAGGTAATCCTCTACCGGCGCGGTGAGCAGCTCGCGCCCCGGCACTCGCGATTCCTCCCGCGCGGCGCTCACGTTGCCGGCCGTGGCGTCGGGGGGCTCGAGCCGGGATTCGCGCGCACCATCAGCACCGGCACCATCGTGATGTGCCGGAGCTCGCTCGCCACGCTGCCGCGGATGACATCGGAGAGTCCGCGGTGTCCATGCGTCGCCATCGCGATGAGGTCACAGTTCTCGCGCCGCGCGCAGTCCGCGATCTCCCTTGCCGGATCGCCGCCGGCGAGAATTGCATCGACGTCGAATCCTTCCTTCTCGAAAGAATCGGCGATCGCCTCGATGTACTCCCGGTCGCTCTTCATCTCTTCCGACTCGCGAAGGTCGAGCTCGTTGATGCTGCGGGCCGCCCAGCCGTCGGCGACGTGGATCAGCACGATCGAGGCGTTGTTGCACGTGCGCGCCAGCTTCCGGACGTGCGCCAGAATCACTTCGTCGTACGGAGAGTGCTCAACGGGCACGAGTATGCGCTGGTACATCAGCTCACCGATCCACCGAAGAATTGGAGCAGCAGCCAAATGTTGAGTCCGCCGATGATTAACGCAACAGTGTAGGCGAGCACCTTGAGCCAGGCCGGGTTTACGAACTCGCCCATCTTCCCACTGTCCGAGGTGAACCTGACCAGCGGGAACACTGCAAACGAGAGCTGCATGCTCAGGATCACCTGGCTGAACACGAGGAGCTTGGCGGTGCCGCTTTCACCGAACATGATCGCGACTGTGACGGCGGGAACGATCGCGATTCCCCGGGTGATGAGCCGGCGCAGCCACGGACGGAGCCGGATGCTCAGGAATCCTTCCATCACGATCTGGCCGGCGAGTGTGCCGGTGAGCGTCGAGTTCTGTCCAGAGGCGAGAAGCGCCAGCGCGAACACAGTGCTGGCGCCAGCGCCAAGCAGCGGTGTCAGGAGCTTGTATGCGTCCTGGATCTCGCCGACTTCGGCATGCCCGGAAGTGTGAAACGTTGCCGCCGCGATGATGAGAATGGCCGCATTAATGAAGAGCGCGAAGGACAGCGCAATTGTCGAATCGATGAACGCGAAGCGGACTGCTTCGTGCTTGCCCGCCGGCGTCTCCTCGTATTGCCGGGTCTGCACGATGGAGGAGTGCAGATAGAGATTGTGCGGCATGACCGTGGCACCGAGTATCCCAATGCCGATGTAGAGCATCGAGGGATTCTTGACGACCTCTGTCGACGGAATGAACCCGCGCATTACTTCGCCGAATGGCGGCTGTGAGAGAATGATCTCGAATAGGAAACACGCGCCGATGGTTGCGATGAGCGCGATGACCAGCGCCTCGATCAGCCTGAATCCCTTGTTCTGCAGGTAAAGGACGAGCAGCACGTCCAGCGAAGTGATGACGACTCCGTAAGCGATTGGAATGCCGAAGAGCAGTTTGAGCGCGATCGCCGTTCCGATTACTTCCGCGAGATCGCACGCCGAGATCGCTATCTCGCAGCCTATCCAGAGCAGAAAACCAACCGGCTTGGAGTAGTGGTCCCGGCAGGCCTGCGCGAGATCACGTCCGGTGACTATGCCAAGCTTCGATGCGAGTCCCTGGAGCAGGATCGCTATCAGGTTCGAGGCGAGAATGACGCTCAGCAGCGTGTAGCCGAACTGCGCTCCACCGGCGAGATCGGTCGCCCAGTTGCCCGGATCCATGTAACCGACGGCCACGAGGTATCCCGGTCCGGCGAATGCGAGGATCTTGCGCCACCAACCCTTGCCGGCGACCGGGACGGTTCGATAGACCTCGACCAGCGAGGGAGTCGTGCGTGCCCGCCGCCACCCAGGTGGCGGCGGAACCGGCGGCTCTGGTTTCGGCCGGCGTGGTGTCTGGTCGAGCTGGATCGCCAAAACTAGACTCCAGGATTATTGAGAAGCTATGAAATAAGTTAGTACGCCCTAACTTTTGCCGCAATGGTAATTCACACTTCGTTTTGGTGATATTCACCCCGCAGGAGTCGCCGTTCGCACACTGTCTGACGGCAGGTGTTTCCGGTCATCCGTAACTTGTCGTGGACCCCTGCTGCGCCAATCTTCCCGCACCGACGAGGAACGACACCATGTTGTCCTGGCCTTATGTGCATCTCCTCATCAATCACTTTCCGGTCGTGCTCAGCATCTCCGCGCTCGCGGTCACCATCCTTGCGCTGTTTCTGGGACGGAGGGGCCTTTGGCTCACGGCGATGGCCGCGCTCACTGCGGCTGGAGCATCCATCTATCCCGTTCACTTCACGGGGGACAAAGCCGACCACGCGCTGAACGACCCGTGGTACATTCGCCCAGGCACGATCGAGGCGCACGACAACGCGGCCGGCATTGCGATGGCCGTGATACTGATTGTCGGAGCGTTCGCGGCCTACTCGTGGTGGCGGTCGCTCAAGAGACCCGCCGATCTCATTCCGGGTTGGATGCGTGCTGGCGTGGTAGTCGGGTCACTTGCGGCCGTTGGCACCGTGACCTACACCGCCTACCTCGGCGGAAAGATCGTCCACGAGGCGCCCATCCTTCAGCTGAAGCAGCCACCGGCGGGACTGCCGCCCGGTATTGCAGCGGAGCCCGCGAAAGATTAAGCATCCACAAATACGTAATCCTGGTGTAAGCCACCAGTGAGTTATTTAGGCAACCACAATTCGGAGACCATTTTGAAATCGAGACTTCTCCTGTCGCTCGGCGTCGCAGCCGCAACGTTCATCGCTGCGTCATCGTCCGCGCGCGCGCAGGCCGCGGCACCAGGGTATCACGTCGTCCGCCGCATCAATGCCGGCGGTGAAGGCGGCTGGGATTACATCACGGTGGACCCGGAGGGCAATCGACTCTTCCTCTCGCGCGGAACTCACGCGATGGTCATCGATCTCGGCCGCGACTCCGTCATTGGCGACATCCCGAACACAGCCGGAATTCACGGAGTCGCTCTCGCACCGGAGCTCAATCGCGGATTCACCAGCAATGGCCGCGACTCGAGCGTGACGATCTTCGACTACAAGACTCTTGCTCCGATCGCGGTCGTAAAGATTCCGGGCAGGAATCCGGACGCGATCCTCTACGATCCAGCGACGAAGCGCGTCTTCACGTTCAATGGCGGCACCTCCAACGCGACCGCAATCGACGCGACGAATGGAAACGTCCTCGGCACCGTCGACCTCGGCGGCAAGCCGGAGACAGCGGTCAGCGATGGCGGAAAGATCTACGCGAACATCGAGGACAAGAGCGAGATCGCGGTATTCGATCCTAAGACTCTCGTCGTTCAGGCGCGCTGGCCACTTGCGCCGTGCCAGGAGCCGAGCGGACTGGCGATCGATCGCGTGCACCAGCGACTGTTCGCCGGCTGCGGCAACAAGACCATGGCGATCGTCGACATGCGGACCGGCAAGGTAGTCGCGAGTCCGGCCGTTGGAGCGGGAGTAGACGCCGCCGGTTTCGATCCCGGGACGCAGCTCGCGTTCACGTCGAATGGCGAGGGTACGATCACCGTCGTGCACGAGGATACGCCGGACAAGTACACGGTCGTCGAGACGGTGCCGACTCAGCGCGGTGCGCGCACCATGGACGTGAATCCGAAGACCCATCGTCTCTACACGGTCACCGCCGAGTTCGGGCCGACGCCCGCGCCGACCGCTGATCGTCCCCGTCCCCGGCCGCCAATGCTTCCGGGAACGTTCGTGGTTCTTGAACTAGACCGTTAATTCCGGATCGCGCGGAGGATTGAACATCCACAAAATTCGGTATTCTGGTGACCAGTTCAATCGAGCAACGTCAGACGCTGCGTCCGTATTCTGGTGACCAGCTCAGCCAAGCAACCTCAGAAGCTGCGTCAGTATCCGTTCGGTTATCCCCCAGACGACATGCTCCTCGTGGCGGAACACGCGCGCATTGATCTGAATTCCACGCGCGAACACCGTGTCCTCATGCCACGATTCGGTGCGCACCATCGCGGCGAACGGAAGCCAGAATGACAGCGCGACCTCCGGGCTCAGGACGAGAGGCTCGCCGCGATCCAGTAACGCCACGTACGGACGCACCACGATTGCTGGAAGCCTGATTGACTGCGGGCGCAGATCGTCGAGAGTCCCGATGATCATGCCTTCGCGCGCCAGATCGATCCCGGTTTCCTCGCGCGTCTCCCTGATCGCGGTCTCGGCGAGCGACGCATCGCCCGCCTCCACTCGTCCCCCTGGAAAGGCTATCTGGCCGCTCCAGGGATCGCCCTCATACTCCGCCCGCTTGATGAACAGCAGCTCGAGCGCGCCATCTTTCCCGACGCGAAAGATCAGCGCGACTGCCGCCTTGCGCACTCCCTCTTCCTCCTCGGCCGCCACAGGGCTGTGAGAAGCCAGCGCCGCGCGGATTTTTGCGACGCTCGGCTGCGCAAGGAGATGCGCAACTCGCTCTTCGCTTCCTTCTCTCACGTCATTTCATAGTGGCGTTGCGGACGAAGAACTTTGCGCTCTCCAGCACGACCTTTTCCAGAACCGATGGGACCTCGGCAAGTGGATGCGTTGCGCTGAAGCCGTGATTCGCGCCCTCGATGAGCCGCAGCGTGCTCATCCCCTTCGACAGCGAGTGAAGGTGCTCGGCTTCCGAGCTGGGCACCGTCTCGTCGCCGGTCCCGTGAATTATCAGCCACGGCGCTTTGATCTTTCCCGCCGCGCCCTCGATGTTGAGCTTCGTCTTTCCGTTCAGCTCGACATCGTCGAGCAAGTCCGTCTCGAGACGCATCACCTGCCCGGTGCGCGAATTGGTGATCTCCGTGTGGCCGCGCTTCCGCCACGTGATCACGTCTTCTGGGGACCAGCGATTCGGATAGGAGATCGCGGCCCAGGTGACCAGCGAATTCACGTCCGCTGCTTCCGATGCCGCGTAGAGAATCGCAACGCCACCGCCGCGCGAATGGCCGAAGAGGCCAAACTTTCCATTGATCCACTTCTTCCTGCGCCCGTACTCCTCGATGAGCTCGAGATCCTCCAGCTCCCGCGAGAACGTGTTGCCGGCGAACGCCTCGGCCTGCACAAACGACTCGCGATCGGCGCCGATCCCGCTTCCCGAGAAATCGAACGTGATCGCGGTGAGCCCGTCCTGTGCCAGCGTGCGCGCGAGATACGGAAAGAACGCCCAGTGCGCGAATCCCTTGAAGCCGTGACAGATGATGACGGATCCGAGCGAATGCTCCGCCGGGTAGGCCTCGCCGCGGATGGAAAGCCCATCCCGGCACGGGATCTCGAACGTCTCGGGCTTAATCGCGCTCGCGCCGGTCATCCCTCGATCTCGCCGTTAATGTCGGCCCATCCCTGAAATCCGCGCGCCATCGACGCGACATTCTCATATCCCATCTGCTTCATCGTGAGGGCGGCGAGCGCCGAACGGTTTCCGCCCGCGCAGTAGATCACGACCTTTTGATTCCGGTCGATGATGCCTCCCACCTTCGTCTCGAGATTTCCACGCGGCAAATGAGTCGCGTGCGGCAGTCGTCCGAGATTCCATTCGTTGGGCTCTCTAACGTCGAGGTACACGACGCGCTCGTTGCGCGCCTGCATGTCGCGCACCTGTTCCGGTGTCACTTCTTCTATCTGCTGCTTCGCTTCGTCGATCAGGTCCTGTCCGGTCTTGTGAGCCATTGTGTGCGTCAGGATGCGTAGGATATGACGGTGAGAGTGCGCGTCTTCGTATCGAGCGTCGCCGTGGCACCGAGCGGAAACGTCCACTGCCCGTCGATGTGTCCGACCGGAATTCCGGCGAGGCAGGGAACTCCGAGTGCGTGCGCGGTCTCGCCGAGCACCTCGTCGAACGGGCGGCCGCCACCGCCGGCGTCGTCGGGGCATTTGACGCATTCCCCGAACGCGATCGCCTTGCACCCGGCGAGCGCCCCAGAGAGCCGGAGCTGCTGCAGCATCCGGTCGATGCGGTAGACGGGCTCGTTGATGTCCTCGAGGATGAGGATGCCGTCGGTCAGATCCGGAATGAACGGCGTGCCGCAGAGTGAGGCGAGGACGGCGAGATTGCCGCCGACGAGTCTCCCCTCGGCGGTGCCGGGATTGATCTCGCGCGCCTTGGGCGCGGTGCCGCAGGAATCCGTTTGCATGACGACGGCGCGCTCGAACGAATCGCGCGAGAACTCGCTGAGCGGCTCCCGCGCGGTTGGTCCGTGGTAGGTGACGAGTCTGCACTTTCGCTGCACCGCGGCGTGGAGTGCCGTGATGTCGGAGTATCCGATGATCGCTTTGGGTGTGCGCGACAGCGCGTCATAATCGATGCCCGGCAGGATGCGGATCATTCCATAACCGCCGCGCAGGCACCAGATCCCGTCAATGTTGGGATCTCGCAGCGCGACGTTGATGTCGTGCAATCTGTCGCGGTCGTGGCCCGCCAGGTATCCAATCCGATCTGTCGCATGAAGCCCGACGATCGGCTCCCAGCCGAAGGCGCGCGCGTTTTCCTGCGCGCGCGCAAGCTCTTCTGGTTTTTGCAGTGGACCGGCTGGAGCGATGAGCGCGACGCGCGCGCCGGACTCGAGCGGTTTCGCACGACGAAAGTGTTTTACTGGCACGAAATTATTATTTGTGGCGCGAATTACGCAGTGAGTTCGCTGATTGCATGTTTCTAATATGGCACATGCATTGCTTTTTTCGCTGCCAGTAACAAACACTCTGGAGGGTACAAGAATGGCTGGTACGGAAGAGAAGTTTGGTGCGAAGGGCGGTGGCGGGTCCGGCGGTAGTGGCGGACCCGGCGGCGGCCGTGGTCCAGGCGGTGGAGGTGGCGCCCCGGGCGGCGGTGGTTCTTCCGGCGGCCAAGGCGGTGGTGGAGGCAAGCCCGGCGGCGGCGGCGGACAAGGTGGCGGTGGACAAGGCGGTGGCGGCGGTGGTGGCAAACCCGGCGGCGGACAAGGTGGAGGTGGTGGTGGTGGTAAACCCGGCGGCGGTGGTGGTGGTGGCGGCAAGCCCGGCGGTGGTGGCGGCGGCCAGGGCGGTGGAGGCCAGGGCGGCGGTGGCGGTGGACGCCCACCGGGCGGCGGCGGACAAGGTGGTGGCGGTGGTGGGGGTAAACCCGGTGGTGGCGGTGCACCGGGCGGCGGTGGTGGCGGGATGGGAGGAGGCGGTGGTAGTGGCCGTCCGCCCGGAGGTGGGGGCGGCGGAAAGCCTTAACTCTTCCCGTTCCCGCGGGGCGTCGCGTTTTTGCGGCGCCCCGTTTTTTTATTGATGCACTATCCCGCCGCCTTCCTCTGGTCGCTGCCGTGGATCATTCCACCGGTCGTGACGTATTTCCGGCTACGCCACTCGCGCTCGCTGGACGACGAGAGCGACATCCCTCTCGAGAATCCGCCGCTCGTGTCGGTGATCGTTCCCGCGCGCAACGAGGCTCACAACATCGCGCGCTGCGTGACGTCGATTCTCTCGACGACGTACCCGAATCTCGAGCTCATCGTCGTCGACGACAGCTCGACGGATGGAACCGCGCAGATCGCGCGCGAGGCGGCCCAACGTGATCCGCGCGCGCGCTTCATAACATCGCCGCCACTGCCGGAGGGCTGGTTCGGCAAGCAGTGGGCGTGCGCGACCGGCGCGAAAGTCGCGCACGGCAGCGTCCTCCAGTTCACCGACGCCGACACGGTACATGGCGCGGATCTGGTGACGCGTTCGATGAACGCTATGCGCCGCACCAGGGCCCAGCTCTTCTCCGTTGCCGGGCGCCAGGAGCTCGGCGGATTCTGGGAGAAGGTGATCCAGCCGCAGATCTTCATGATCCTCTCGATGCGCTATGGCGGCACAGAGTCGATTACACAGTCGACGAACGTGCGCGACAAGATCGCCAACGGGCAATGCATCTTCGTCACGCACGACAGCTACAACGCGATCGGCGGGCACGCGAGTGTGCGCACGTCGGTGGCGGAAGACCTGATGCTGGCGCAGAGATTTTTTGCCGCGCGCAAGAGAGTCGTGATAGTGCTCGGCGTGAACCAGCTATCGACGCGCATGTACGCGTCGCTGCGCGAGATCATCGGAGGCTGGCGAAAGAATGTTTTCGCCGGCGGGCTGGACTCGGTGCCGTTCGGGAAAGTAGGTCGGACACTCTTTCCGCTCTTCCTCTTGATGCCGCCACTGATGGAGCTTCTCCCTCCGCTCGTGCTGGTACTGGCGGCGACCGGAGTGGCGACGAGCGGCACGCTGCTCTTGTGGGCGGCGATCTCGGGCACGGCGACACTTGTCTGGTGGATCGTGGCCTACGTCACTATACGGGAGAACCCTCTATATGCGCTGGCGTATCCGCTCGGCGCGCTCGTGCTCCTCTACATCTTCCTCACCGCGGTAATCCGCGGGCGGCGCGTCAGGTGGAAGGGGCGGACCTACATCTCGCAGTGACATGGGCGCGTGCATCTGGAACTCGCGCCAAGCTGGCGCCGTACGGCATGGAATCCCCCCCCAACCAATCTCATAGGAGAACCAAATGGGACCCGGTGACATCGGAGTGTTCATCGCGCTCATTGGACTCCTCGCGAGCATTGGTGGGCGTTCGAGCCCTAGCGGATTCTTCTCACATCACAGCAGCGATTCGCGTCGCATAGCCACCAAATGATGTAAAGCGGCGACCACGCTCCGGTTACGCTCGATGCGTGCAAAGTCTCGAGCGTGCCCTTGGACTTCTGGGACGTGCCCGCTCAGTCGAGGGAGCGAACTCGATTCTTGGAGAGCTCGGTTTCAGCGGACCCCCGCTGCCACTCGACAGACAAGCTCGGACGACGCTGAGACTCCCCGACAACATCCGCGCCGCGGGGATCGCGCTCGGAGCCGATTGTCTCCGTGGCCTCGTCCTGGAGCTGAACGACGCTTCCGACCTCCGGCAGACGCTTGGGTCGACGGCAAAGGCGCTTTCGACTAGCGCTCCACAATTCCTCTGGATCGTCTGCGCATTCCGGCCAGAAGCCGGCGAGCTTGCGATCGCGTGCTGGTCCTCGGCACGGTCGCGGGTTCGTGTCGACTCACTCGTGTGCCGGGCCGACAAGCTTTACACGAGCGATGCTGAGACTCTGTGCGCGCTCTCCGCGGTGGTTGGCGGATCGGATCTGGTCACTCACTCGCGATGGCTCGATGTTCTCGGTCGCGAGGCAATCACAAGAAGGTTCTTCTCCACTCTTCAAAGTGTCGTTGTCGAGCTTGCCGGTTCTCTGAGCGGGCGAGTACACCAATCCGAGCGGGGCGAGCTCGCATTGCTCTACATCTCGCGCCTCATCTTTCTCTCGTTTCTCGAAACCAGAGGATGGCTCAATGGCGATTTCGGTTTTCTGAGCAACGGATATTCGCGTTGCATCTCCGAAGGCGGACGATACCAGCAGAAAGTGCTGGAGCCTCTCTTCTTCGGAACGCTGAACACGGCTGTGCGCGCACGCTCGGCGCGAGCGAAGCAGTTCGGGCGAATTCCATTTCTCAATGGCGGACTCTTCGCGCGGTCTCATCTCGAGAAGCAGCGACGCACCAGCGTGTTCACCGATGAGTCGTTCGGAAACGCTTACGGCTCCCTTCTCTCTCACTACCGCTTCAGCGGACGCGAAGACTCGGCCGATTGGTCCGAGGCGTCGATCGATCCCGAGATCCTGGGCAAGACGTTCGAGGCTCTCATGGCTGCACCCGACCGAAAAACGAGCGGCGCGTTCTACACGCCCCAGGATCTGGTGGAGGATGTCACCGGGCACGCTCTCGCGTCGCTCCCTGCCGGCACGGATCGCATAGAGACCCTTCGCAGAATCAAGGTCCTGGATCCTGCGTGCGGGTCCGGCGCATTCCTCGTCCACACGCTCGAACGGATCGCGACGCTTCGGAAGGAGAACGGTGAATCGGGCTCTATAGCCGACATTCGGCGGCGCGTGCTGACGACCTCGATCTTTGGCGTCGACTTGAATCCAATGGCCGTCTGGCTCTGCGAGCTGCGTCTCTGGCTGTCTATCGTGATCGAAAGCGATGACGCCGACCCGATGCGCATTGCTCCGCTCCCCAATCTCGACCGGCACATCCGGGTCGGCGATTCGCTCGCGGGAGGAGCATTCGACGACCGCGACGGCCCGGTCAGTGGGAGAAAGATCGTGAGCCTCCGCGCTCGTTACATGAGGGCGGTGGGGCCGAGGAAGCGCACTCTCGCGCGTGCGCTCGATCGCATGGAGCGCTCTGCTGCGGTCGATGTGTTGATGCGCAGGCGCGTCAGATTGAGCGCCGAACGTAAGGAGATTCTAATCGCGCTGCGTGGCAGGGACCTGTTCGGGGATCGTCATGCTCCGGATGCGGACATCCGACTCCGTCTCGCTGGCATTAGGTCCCGTCTCAGAGAGAATGCCCAGCGAGCAAAGGCCTTACGCATGGGTGCCGCGCTTCCCTTCTCTTTTGCCGCGCACTTCTCCGATGTGGCCGCCGCCGGAGGGTTCGATGTGATCATCGGCAATCCGCCGTGGGTGCGCGTGCATCATATCGCCGAGACATCACGGGAGCGGCTGAGGCGGGATTTCGCGGTATATCGAAACGCTGCCTGGGAAAGCGGCGCGAGCTTCGCCGGCGCGGGGCGCGGATTCGCGGCCCAGATTGACCTCGCAGCCCTCTTCGTCGAGCGATCGTGCGATCTGCTCCGGCTCGGCGGCACAATCGCGCTACTTCTTCCAACCAAGTTGTGGCGTTCGCTCGCCGGCGGTGGAGTCCGTCAACTCCTAATCGACCGAACCGACATCGTCGCGCTCGAGGATCTGGCCGAATCACATTCGCAGTTCGACGCCGCGGTTTATCCATCGCTTCTGGTTGCTCGCCGGCGGATGGACCGCTCCGATGACTTGCGGCCGGCGGTGAGTGCAGCCGTTCGCACGACACAGCGCACGATCCGGTGGAACTGTCCGCGCGAGCTGCTGCCCGTCGATAACACACCTGGCAGTCCATGGGTGCTGATCCCGCCGCATGCGCGCAGGGCGTTCGATCGAGTCGCGCGCGCAGGCGTTCCCTTCTATCGAAGCGAGTTCGGGCGCCCGCTTCTCGGCGTCAAGACGGGATGCAACAGCGCCTACATCGTGCGCGTCCAGTCGATCGACGGAGACATCGCGTGCATATCCGCCGGCGGCTTAACGGGCCTGATCGAGCGCGGCATGCTTCGTCCACTCATTCGCGGAGAGACGCTGGATAAATGGACTCTGACGGGTCCGCGCGAGTATCTGGTGTGGCCTCACGACGAGCACGATCGACCTCAACGAGCACTGCCGCCCCTCGCGCGCCGATGGCTGCTCCGCTTTCATGATGTGTTGAGCGCGCGAAGCGATCTCCACGGCCGATTCCCCTGGTGGTCGGTGTTCCGCACTGAGAGCGCGAGTCACGAGAGGCCGCGGGTTGTCTGGGCCGACTTCGGATTGACTCCGCGCGCGACCGTCCTCGAAGCGCGTGAGCCGTTTGTCGCCCTCAACAGCTGCTATGTCGCGAGCTGCGCCACAAGCAGCGATGCCTACGCACTCGCAACGCTCCTCAACAGCTCGCTGGCGGCGGCGTGGCTCAATTCAATCGCCGAGCCCGCTCGCGGCGGCTACCGGAGGTACCTCGGCTGGACTCTGTCGCTTCTTCCGATTCCCGAGGACTGGAATCGTGCTCGCACGCTGCTGGCCCCAATGGGTGACCGGGCGATGCACGGCGATATCCCCGCCGACGATGAGATTCTGATCGCCGTGTTGGATGCTTATCAACTGAATCTCACCGACGTGCAGCCCCTGCTCTCCTGGACAGTCGACTGCGATTAGAGTCTGCCGCTGCGGTGCGGTCGCGGATTGCGCGATTGATCCTCGCCGAATCTCCATCTCAGGCAAGGGTGGGATCCATCTCCCTTCAGCCGCACCAGATCTCGGCGGCGGCACGCTTGCGGGCCGCTCTGAATCAATTCGGTGGCGCACTCCTCTGCGACGATGTGGGCATGGGTAAGACTTATGTTGCAACAGCGATAGCACAGCAGCACGCACGCTGCCTGGTCGTCGCCCCCGCGGCTCTCACCCCAATGTGGCGCGATGCGCTCGCGGCGACAGGGACGGTCGCGGAGATTGTCACCTTCGAGGCGTTGAGCCGCGCAGATGCGGATGACTTGCGCCGCCACCGTGGCACGGCGCCGGAGCGAGAGCGCTATGACCTGATCGTCGTTGACGAAGCCCACCACGCGAGAAATCCCGCGACCAACAGGTACTTCGCGCTCGCATCGCTCGCTCGAGGAGCGCGTGTGCTGCTTCTCAGCGCGACGCCGATTCACAATCGACGCGCGGATCTCGTCGCGCTGCTCTCCTTGTTTCTGGGTTCGAGGGCACGCTCGATGACGTCCGCCGAGCTCGCGCTCTGTGTCGTGCGTCGCGAGCATGCTCAACTCGAGGGGACGCTTGCCATTCCCGCGGTGTCGCCCCCGACGCATCACCAGCTTTCCGACAACCAGAGAGTGGTTGAGGACTTGATGAATCTTCCGCCGCCCCTTCCCGTTCGCGACGGCGGACTCGGTGGTGTCCTCATCGGTCGAGGCCTGGTGCATCAGTGGGCATCGAGCGAAGCCGCCCTCCATGAGGCGGTTCGAAGGCGCATCGCTCGGGCGACGGCGCTGTGCGCGTCGCTGGAAGCTGGCACGTATCCGACCGAGCGGGAGCTGGAGACCTGGACCTACGGCGAAGGTGCGTTGCAGCTGGGATTTCCCGAGCTGCTTTCCGCGCCCACTGCCAACCATACTGAGCTGCTCGATGCGGTTCGTGTGCACCTGAACGCGTTGCAGGAGTTTCGTGCGCGATTCTTCCCCGTGATTGTTTTGGACGAGGAGCGAGCGAGAATCGTGGCGGAAATCCGGAAATCGCACGCCGGTGCAAAGATCGTCGCCTTTGCTCAGTACTCCGAGACGGTGTCCATGCTATTCCGCCGATTGGCCGCAGCGGGGCGCGTCGCGATGCTCACGTCCCACGGCGCGAGAGTGGCAGGGGGCGCCCTCACACGTGCGGAGGCAATCGGGCGTTTCGCTCCACACGCGAGCCACTTCCCGCCGCCGGGTCCCGCCGAGGCGATCGATCTGCTCCTTACGACAGACCTGCTGAGTGAGGGAGTGAATCTGCAGGACGCGCAATTAATCGTTCATCTGGATATCCCCTGGACAGTCGCGCGAATGGAGCAGCGAGTCGGGCGCGTCGCGCGAATGGGGTCGCGGCACGCACGAGTCGATGTACATGTCGTCCGCCCGCCCCGAAGTGCTGCGGCGGTACTCGACACGGAGATGATCGTGCGGCGCAAATGGACCATCTCCAGAAGCTCGGTCGGAACGAGCCAACCATATCCCTTGTCGGAGCCCGCTCGTGTCGAGAACGGTGCGTCCACCACCGACTTGTTGGCCGAGAGCATGCCTGCGAAGACCGAGCGCCTTCGCTCGATTCTTCAGAGCTGGGCTACCTGTGCCGACGTGGATAGCGATGACACAATCGTCGCTACTGTCAGTGCGCCGCATTCGGGCCTCGTTGCGGCGATTTCCGTGGACGACGGTGAGCGCAGGTCCAGGTCCTCATTCGGAAGACCGCAGCTTCTGGTTTGTATCGCAAGCCGGATGTCGACTGACATTAACGCGCAAATCGAAGCGTGCCTATGCGCCGGCACGGACGACATTCCAACAGATTCCGCTGATTCCGAACGCGCGGTTCGTGCGATAGAGAGCTGGTGCGCGCGAGAGAGAGCATCCGCGGCAGCAGGTGTTGGAGCATCGAGCCCAGTGCGGCGGCACCAGATCACCCGCCGCATTGATTCGGCGATTCAAGGCGCACCGCCTCATCTGCGATCGTCCCGCTCGATCGTCGCCGCTCGCGCCCGACGCGTCGCGACCACGCAACAATGCGCCGCCATCGAGCTCGAGCTGGAGTCGCTATCGCATTCCGATCTGCCCGCCGACGAATGGCTAAACGCAGTCGCCGCCCTCGAGTCGAGCCGTTCTGACCCGCCGCTAATGAACCCTGCGGCCGCGTCCGTGAGAATTCAGGCGCTGTTACTCATGCGCGCGCCGGTCCTCGAGCATCGTCAGCGTCGGATAGACCGTTCCCGGGCTCGGTGAATACATGCCGCCGAAACGCACTTCGATCTCCTTGATGATCTCGTAACCGTGGCGCGGCTTCTCGTCGATCAGGCGAAGAATCACCAACTTCAGGTGCCCCTGGTCGAACATTCTGCCGCCACCGAACAGACCGCCGCGCGATTTGCCGCGACCCCCCCCGCCCAAAAAAAAGCCCCAGCATCAAACCCAAAGTTTTTCGATGTGCCGCCGAAGCGGGGTGGGCCAATGCTCCGGGACCCCTTACCCCAACCCGATCAAGATTCCGATCCCTACGGCGACGAGACCAATCAAGAAGAGGCCAGCATAAACAGGCGCCAGGAACCGGATCCACTTCCCATAAGGAACACCGCTCGCCGCCAGAATCGCCATCAGCGCGCCATTGGTTGGGACGAGAATGTCGCTCAGCCCACCGCCATACTGGTACGCGAGCACCGTCACCTGTCTGGACAATCCGAGCAGATCTGACAGCGGCACCAGCACCGGCAGCGTCAGCACCGCCTGCCCACTCACGCTCGGCACCGGAAAGTGCACCAGCAGCTGCACCACCATCATCCCTGCCGCCGCGACACCAACTGGAAAATGGGACAACGGCGCGAACAACCCGTTCACGATCGTGTCGATGATCTGCCCCTGCTCCGCTACCACGTAGATCGCGCGCGCGAAACCGATCAGCACACCCGCGAACGCCATCGAGCGGAATCCCTCGACGAACGCTTCCGCCGTTCCGTTGACGCCGAGTCCTCCCACGACTCCCGCAATCACACCCATGATGAAGAAGAGCGCGGACATCTGGTCGAAGTCCCAGCCGTACTTCATCACCCCGACGATGAAGATCGCGAAAGTCACGATCACGAGGCCGAGCACAATGCCGTCGCGCCCGTTTATTTCCTCGACCACCTCGACGCGCGGACCCTCGCTCAGCGTCCGCGTCCTTCGCGCGTACCTGATCGTTGCCGCAATCCAGAGCGCCAACGCCAGTCCCAGAAAAACGAGCCGGTATCCCGACGCCGACAATAGAGGCAACCCCGCCAGCTTCTGCGCGATTCCAACCTGAAACGGATTGATCGGACTGAACGCGGAGCCTACTCCCGCCGCGCCGACGCTCACCGCGGCCGCAATGAGCGGATCGAATCCGAGCCGCGTCGTCAGAAGCAGCAGCACCGGCACCAGCGGGATGATCTCCTCCTGCATGTTCTCGAGCGCGCCGCCGGCCGCGAACGCGATGCAGCAGATCGGAATCACCAGCAGCTCCCGCCGCTTGAGCCGCTGGACCATCCACCCCACACCCCTCCGCAACGCGCCGGTCTGATCGACCACGCCGAACGCGCCACCGACCAGAAAGACGAGCGCGATCACCGATACCGCGTCCGCTATTCCCTTGGGAATTGCCACCACCGCCTGGAACGGCGTCACGGGTTGCTGCGGCACCGTGTGGTACGTCCCCGCCACCACTACCTTGCGCCCGGTCACCGGATCGTCGCGGCGGTCGAACTGGCCCGCGGGCAACACCCAGCTCAGGAGCGCCACCAACGCAATGAAGCCGACCAGCAATGTTAGAGGGTGCGGAAAGCGGAGTCTCATTTCGGTTGGCCTCCCCTGCAAATGGTCTCGTCCAACGCGGGCCGCCAATGGCCGCCGCGCGCAATAATACGCTCTTAAGCGCAATACATTCAACCACTTAACGCTCCCCACAAAAACCGGACTGCCGGGCTTGCATCTTGCCGCTGTGGCAGAGGTTAGAGCGCGCCAAACCACGACAAAAAACACGGGGAATGTGATGGCAAGCGCTTCCCTCCAGCGATCGGATCGGGCATGATCGAAAAGTCCTACAGCTTAGGTCTCGTCATTCTCTCAGTCGTAGTTGCCACGATCGGCGCCTACGTGGCCATCGAGATCGCGCAACGCGTCCGCACCGCTGAACGTCGCCGCCGCATTCTCTGGACTTGTGGCGGAGCCCTGGCAATGGCACTGGGCATCTGGAGCATGCACTTCGTCGGGATGCTCGCTCTCCAACTGCCCGTTCTCGTCTGGTACGATGCCCTTCTCACGTTCGCCTCCGTCGTCGCGGCAGTGGTCGGGTGCGTGATCGCTTTCATCATCTTCAATCGCGCCACGGCCAGCGGCTGGCGTCTGGCTTTCGCCAGTGTCTTCATGGGTGCCGCGATCGCCGGCATGCACTATACAGGCATGGCGGGAATGCGAATGAGCGGCCATGTCATCTACGATCCGCTCATCGTCGCCGCCTCCGTCGGCGTCGCGATCGCAGTCTCGTTCGCGGCCCTCGCTCTGACTCGGAATCTGCTCAAGCCTGGCTCGGAACCAGGAGCGCCGCTCAAGAAGACGGGAGCGTCGCTGCTCATGTGCTCGGCGGTCGCCGGGATGCACTACACCGGCATGGCCGCTGCCCAGTTCACCGGCGGGCCCGCGGGTTGGAGACCGACTGGTTACCTCGTTCTCGGGACGTACCAGCTTGGACTAATAGTCGCCATCTCGAGCGTCGCTCTCCTCGCGATCGCCCTCGCGACTACGCGGTTCGCGCGTTGGACCATCACAACCAGGAGCAGGTTCGAGAATCTGCTCGATCTCGCTCCTCAGGTTGTGTGGTTCGGCCGACCGGACGGACACATCACCTACTGCAATCCGTACTGGTACGAGTACACGGGCCTCTCCGAGAGCGCGACACTCGGCTACGGGTGGACCGCCGCAATTCATCCCGAAGACCGCGACAGGGTCGTCGGCAGCTTGCAAGCGGCGGCGCAAGACGGGAAGGACTACGAAGTCGAGTTCCGGTTGCGTCGAAAGGACAAAAGCTACTGCTGGTTTCTGGCGAGGGGCCGACCCGTCCGCGATGACTCGGGAATGGTCGACGCCTGGCTCGGCATCGCGGTCGACATTGAAAAACGGAAGAAGGCAGAGCAGGACGCCTGGGCCGCGAGCCAGGCGAAATCGGAGTTTCTCGCCAGCATGAGCCATGAGCTCCGGACACCGCTCAACGCGATCGGAGGATATGCCGAGCTGCTCGCGATGGGTATCCGCGGTCCTCTCAACGCCGAACAGGCTCAGGATATTGCGCGCATCAGACGCAGCCAGCAGCATCTCCTCACGCTGATCAACGATGTCCTGAACTTCGCCAAGGTCGATGCGGGTCAGACGGAATACCGCATGACCGCCGTCCCGGTCGATGAAACGCTGCGTGATACGGAATCGATGATTGCTCCGCAGATTCTGGCGAAGGGTCTCCACTACTCGTACAAGGGCGGCGACAAATCGCACTCGGTCCTGGCCGATCCCGAGAAGCTGCAGCAGATCGTGCTCAACCTGCTGGGCAACGCCGTGAAGTTCACCGAGCCCGGCGGCACCATCACCCTCTCGAGCGAGGCGGTTGGTAACTGCATCGAGATTCGAGTCGCGGATACGGGACCGGGCATTTCACCCGAAAAACTCGAGAGCATCTTCGACCCGTTCGTTCAGGCCGAACGTCGCCTCAATCAGCCGGTTCAGGGAGTGGGGCTCGGATTGGCGATCAGCCAGGATCTCGCTCAAGCGATGGATGGAAAGGTCACTGTCGAGAGCGTGCTCCGCGAAGGTTCGACGTTTACGCTCTCGCTGCCACGCGCACCCCGTATGGACCCAGCCGACCGACCATCACCTATGGAACTAGCCGACGGCCCTCTTCATGAACGACCTCATCCCCAGGGTTCAAAAGAGTCCCGTGATGAGAATGAGCGCGAGTATCAAGATGCCTAGAGGCATGGAAGCTCACCGCGCGTCAGCGAGCCCGGCCGTCCTGGACCGGAGGAAGCGCTAACAGAGTTTTCGCATTTACGTCGATCAGATAAGCTGCCCGGTCTGGTACCAATTCCTGAAGGCGCACGTTTTCGCTGCCAAGATCGTGGACGAGCCACGTACGAGCGTGAGCTGGATCGGCATCGTTGGTAACCATTGTCCGCGGTACTTTCCGCTCATCGCGAACAAATAGGAGATTGTTAGGAGTTGGAAGGCGGGCCATGACATCCCATAGCCCCAGACGAAGTGCTCCGCTCCGGGTGCGGAAGGCGCTCTCCGAGCGAATAAGCGGCAGAGATACTACGAGCAACGCGATCGCGAGGATAATGCCGACAACACTCCCGGCGCCTTCGCGTTCTCCGTGCTGCGCAGTGGCGAATTCCGAGGATTCACCGCCGCGTACCATGTTCCCTCTCAGCCAGGTCAGCGTGAGCATGAAACCGAGAACCGTGATCATGGCCACCACGGGAAGCGCTTCCAGGTAATAAATCGTCCACAAGCCCGGATGCGCGTATGACAGGTAGGCCACGAATAACAGCAGAGCGCTAATTCCGCCGATCGCGACGACCGGAGAGAGAGAAATCAGACCGAGAATGAAATACCCGACCAATCCCGCCCGCCAAGTGGTGAAGACATCAGCGTGCAGGCCGACGAGTCGCACCACCGCGTCGCGCGGCAGGCTCCCAACAGTGTGCCTCCGGTGGAGCGCCATGAATCCCTCGATCTCCCGCGCCTGGTTCGCGGGCATAGCGCGAAGGGGCGGAGTCGAGTCCAGACCAAACCCAATCGCGTCCCACGGCATGTAGGTTCTCGTGTACAAGGATTGGGGCGTCCGGCTCCATTGCCCCGTGGTAAACCTGCTCCAGACGGGAACGATGCAGATCACCGCACCGCCAACCAGTAACGCATACCCGATATCCGCCAGTCGACTCCGTCGCCGCGCCGACCACACTGCTACCGTGATGGCGGGCACAGCGAAGACTAGGCCGGTGAGAGGGCGCGTGATAAGCGCCCACGCGATGCAGAGGCTGAGCAGGATCAGCGTTCTTCGCCGAGGACGAAGATACCAGTCGTAAAGTGCCCACCAGCCGAGCAGCCAAAGGAAGACTGTCGTCGTTTCCGAAAAGTAAGAGGGCAGAAAACGGAGATTTGCCCGCGCCGTCGTCCAGACCGCCCATACAAGCAGCGCGACCCACCCGTTCGTTATCCGCCGGCTCAGGACGACAATCAGAAAGCCCGATCCGAAGATCAGCAGCAGAGGAACGAGCGGGTGGAAACCGACCAGGATTCCTGGTACCAGCAGGAGACTCTGTCCTGGAAAATATTTCGACGCGACGAAAGGCGTCACGAAGACATGCATCTGCTCAAAGAAGTCGGGCAGCGGGCTCGCTGCTAGGGACCACGCTCCCTTGGCAAATATCTCGGCTTGGAGCACATACGCCGACTCATCCGCGATGTTCGGGATGAAATGAGAGCCTCTCCATACCCACACCATGAGCAACGCCGATATCAATCCGCAAACCGGCGGCAGCCAGCGGGACGCCAGCACGGCATCAGCAAATCTGGATGCGCGTATTACCGTCGCATGCCCCTCGTACCGAATGGCGACGGCCGCCACGATGAATGGCGTCAGAAATACGGCAACCAGTTCGAGCATCAAGCCATCTGGAGAGATGAAATCATCCGGCGCCATCCGCAGCGACCCGAGTCATCGGTTCCAGCGTCGCGATGAAGTGCAGATCTGTCTCTAAGATAAGCGACAGGGGAAATGGATAGAGATGAAGATGGCGAAGAATCGACACCGGTCGAATGCCGCAACGATCCCAGGCGCTCCGCCACTCGGCTTCCGACCAGTAGCTGAACGGCAATCGAACGCCGTATCGGGAATTCCCGACCCAATCCATCACTCTCAGAATCATCTCGGAGGGAAGCCCGTGAAGGAGGTGATCCTTGATCACGAGCGGTCCCCGAGCGACCCGCTTCATCTCCCCCATCAGTGCTTCGGCGTCGGCCGCATGATGAAACACGTCGATGGCCATCGCCACATCGTATTCCCCATCGCCAAACGGCAGTTGCCATCCGTCAAATTCGCGGACCGGGATCGGAGTGCCGGCTCGAACCAGCACATCCACTCCTTCAATTCGGAGATCGGGCCGCATGTCGAGAAGTGCCTGGTCCAGCAAGCCATCTCCGCACCCGACGTCGAGCACGCGGGCTGCCTTGGGTAGCAGGGGGGCGATTGCTGACGCCAACGCCGTGACCCTGCGATGGAGGATAGCTCTGTCATGTAAGTAACCGACTGCGTTCGCGAACAGACCCACTCAACGCCTTCGCATGCCAAGCAGGCTCAGAAAAAAGCTGGCGAGAATCGTCTCGAATCCAAGCGCCACGAGCGTGACACCGGGGATGACCCATCGCATCGTGACGGCGTATTGCAGATCTCCAAAACCTGTCGCGCGCCAGATCGCGAGCGCGTCGAAGAGCAAATACCCGCCAACCACCATTGCCCCCGCCCCGGTGGCGAGCCCCGTCTCGAGCTTTATCACACGAAAGGCTCGCGTGAGAACCGGATCCGGAGGCAACAGGTCCTCGCTGATCGCAAACACCTTGGTGAACACAGCAAAGAGAATCGATTGATACCCGCAGATGACGGAGAGGCTCGCGAAAAGAAGAGTGTGAACATCGAAGTGAATTCCGCGGAATCGAACGCCCGGCAATCCGATCGCATACCCGGCCAAACCAAGAACAATCAGCGCCATCCCCGGAATCAGGAAAAGCCATCGGGGGCTGTAGAGCAGAAAAAAGCGGAGCGTACGCCACCCGTCCCGAAATGTCCGCAGGTGCGGCGGATGGGCGAGCCTTCCGTCCGGATGCAAAGTGATCGGGACTTCCGCGATCCGCGCGCCGTAGAGACTGCCCTTGATGATCATCTCGGTGGCGAACTCCATCCCGATACACCGCTGTCTCAGGCCTGTATAGAATTCCTTCGTGAATCCGCGGAGGCCACAATAAACATCGTTGATCTGAACGTTGAACCAATGGCGCGCCAGCGCCGAGAACATCGGGTTCCCCCACCACCTGTGGAGGCCAGGCATGGCCCCGGGCAATACTGTTCCACCCCCCGCCGGAAGCCGGCAGCCCTGCACCATGTCATAACCTTCACGCAGCTTCTCGAGAAACTTCGGAACCTCACCGAAGTCATAGCTGTCATCGGCATCGCCCATGAGTATGAAGCGACCGTGCGCCGCCTCGATGCCACCCATTAGGGCGCTACCGTAGCCCCGCATCGTCACAGGCACAACCCGCGCGCCGAGCGACTCGGCGATCTGCTGCGAGCCATCCGTCGAGCCATTGTCCGCGACGATGATCTCCGCACTTATCCCATGCTTCTCGATCGCCGCCAGCGCCTTCGTGATGCACACCGCGAGCGTGTCGGCCTCGTTGAGACACGGCATCACTATCGATATCTCCACGATATCCGGCGGTGCGACCGGCCTGGCCGTCCCACTCCTGGCGATCGCCGCTGAGCCAGCCACTACCCTACCGCCCTCTTCATGAACGACCTCATCCCGAGCGTCCAGAAGATCCCGGTAACTGCTATCAGCGCCACGATCACGATCGGCTGCGGCATGTGCGGCGCCGTCGGCGTCAGCGCCGCCCTCATTCCCTCCGCCACGTACACGAGCGGATTGATCAGCACCGCATATTTCATGATCGGCACCGTGCTCAGCCCCTGCCACGGATAATACGCGCAGCCGAAAAAAATCATCGGCGCCAGGATCACGCCGAACAGGAGTCCGATCTGCTGCGGCTGGATCGCGGTGCCAAGAAACAATCCGAGCGAGGAGAACGCG
>Ga0207929_1000080_pt1 | contig 27439 bp, 28 predicted proteins | sample NGESurdeep072012_FD_184466 | JGI IMG/M metagenome (GOLD analysis project Ga0207929, IMG submission 184466) | Arctic peat soil microbial communities from Barrow, Alaska - NGEE Surface sample 53-1 deep-072012 (SPAdes) | ecosystem: Environmental > Terrestrial > Soil > Wetlands > Peat ... | reverse complement strand
CGCCAAGGCCAACTCGAGGGCGATCATCAACACGTAGGCCGACCGCCACGAGGTGGCCAGGATGGCCACAGTCACGACGAGCGGACCGAGTGCCGACCCGACTCCGTAAGCACCATGCAGCATGTTGAGCAACCGCAGCCGCCCAGCAAGTGCAATGACCGTGTTCAAGCCGGTGTCGAGCAAGCCGGCCGCCGCGCCGATGAGCAATGCGCCGACCAACACCATCGCCCACACCGCTGCGGTCGCCAGCAACGTGCCGCCCACTGCAGCGAGCAGACCGGCGGCGGCCAACTGCCGACCGACTCCGAAGCGGCGAATCGATGCGCCGGTGCCGAGAGATGTCACAAGGCCGCCGGCCGTTGCGCACAACAAGATCAAGCCAAGACTGCTCAGTGGTTGGTGAAACGTGGTGCGCATCGCGGGCCACGCGGTACCCCACATGCCGTCGGGCAAGCCAAGGATGACGAAGCCGCCCAGACCCAGAGCGGTCAACGATCTCGAGGTACCCGCGGTTGCTCGTGGTGTCGAGCTGGTGGCGTCTCCCACCGTTACGTCTGACCGATGCTTGCGCTGACTTCGCGCAGCACCTCGAGCGTCGCGGCCAACACCGGATCTTCTTGAGCACCAGAACGCACGGCCGCGAAGATATTGCGCGCGGCCCGCTGGCCCGCCAGCGGGCGGATCACCACGCCCGGCCCATCGAGCGGTGCGGCCAACCGCGGCACCAAGGCGATGCCGGCCTCGACCGCCACCAACGCCGCGATCGCCCGCCAGTCGACGCTGTAGTGCCGCACGTCAGGACTGAACCCGGCGGCCGCGCAGGTGGCGAGCGTCACTTCCGAGCACGACGTACCCGGGCTCGCCGTCACGAATATCTCGCTCGCGAGTTCGGAGAGCTCAATCGACTCGCGCTTGGCCAACCGGTGCGTCGCGGGCAGCGCGACATCGAGCACGTCGGCGAGCAACTCCACCCGGAAGTAGTTGGGGTCGTTACGCGGCGGCGCCTTGCGATAGTCGACCGCCACCACGATGTCGAGCTCACCCCGATCGAGTCGGGTGAACACATCGGGCGGCTCGGCCTCGATCACTGTGGCGACGATGCCAGGCCGCGTCGTCCGCAATCGTTTGATGGCCGGGGCGATCAGACCCGAGATGCCGCTCGCGAAGCTCGCGATCGAGACCCGGCCGATGCGACCGTCGGCGAAGGCCGCCAGCTCGGCGCGGGCCCGCTCGAACTGGGCCTGCACCACGGTCGCGTGCGTGAGGATCAGCTGCGCCTGCCCGGTGAGCCGCACGCCCCGCCCGGTCTTCTCCAGCAGCGGGACGCCGAGCTCACGCGAGAGCGCGGCGATCTGCTGCGAGACGGCGGACGGCGTGAGGTGCAGGCCGTGCGCGGCGCTGGTCACGGTGCCGCGAAGGCTTACCTCCCGCAGCACGCGCAGGCGTCGCGGGTCGATCATGAAGTCTTTGCTGTACGTGGTCATGCACAAATACTAGATGGACCTGAACGGTTTTGTCCTCCAGGATGGAGTCATGTTCGCTCCCTACTGCACCCGGCACCAGTCCCGCGTACTCCTCGGCTACGAGTCTGTGGTCGACATCGAGCCGACCCCCCTTGGTCTGAAAGTCATGCTGCGCTGCCACTGCGGTGAGTTGGTCACCCACGACGCAGGTGCCGACGCCGACGCCGCGGGTGCGGGACGCTAGCGCCTTCGCGATCACCATGCGCTGGACGCGAACGGCCTGCGCATTGCACACTTGGCGTCATGACGCGGTCGGTGTACTTCTTTTATGGCTCCGGAAGTCCGGTAGCCGTCGCCACCGTCTGATCCCAAGACAACCGACGCCCCGGGCTGAAGCCCGGGGCGTTTTGGCGTCCACGGGCCTGACGCATAGCCGTCCAGCTACGGTGCGACCACACGAAAGGTAAGCCGAAATGAATCCGAGCCAGAGCGAGACTGAGCTGGACGCTGACAGCGCAGACGCCGAGATCCTGCGCCTGCGCGCACTCATTGACGACGTCGACGCGGCCATCGTCGCGACCGTGCAGCAGCGCATTGCGTTGTCGAAGCAGATTCAGGCCGTTCGCATGGCCCACGGTGGTCGGCGGCGCGAGCACTCGCGCGAGATCAAGATCGTGAACACCTACGCCGACGGGCTCGGCCGTGGCGGCAACCAACTCGCCCTCACCTTGCTCGAACTCTGCCGCGGCCGCGCCTGAGGGAGCGGCGACGTGGTGACCGCCCTACCGGCTGACCTTTCGACGCCCTGCCTCGTCATTGATCAGGCAGTGCTCGAAGCGAACCTGCGCGCGACCGCTTCATCGGCGGCCGATCGAGGGTTTGCGCTACGGCCGCACGCGAAGACGCACAAGTGCGTCGAGATCGCGCGCCGACAACTCGACCTCGGTGCGGTCGGGCTGACCGTCGCGACGATCGGCGAAGCCGAGGTATTCGCAGCGGCCGGTTGCACCGATCTGTTCGTCGGCTATCCCGTGTGGGCCGTGGGCGCGAAAGCACAACGACTGCGGTCGCTCGCCGATCTCTGCACGCTGTCGGTCGGCGTCGACTCACCCGAGGGAGCCGAACTCGTCGGGCGCGCGCTCGGCGGCACAGCCAGTCGGTGCCTCATCGAAATCGACAGCGGCCACCACCGCAGCGGCGTCCGGCCGGCTGATGTTGTGCCGGTTGCGGCCGCAGCCGCGCGGGCTGGCCTGACAGTGGCGGGAGTCTTCACCTTCCCCGGTCACGGCTACGAGCCGCACCGCCAGGCCGCCGCCGCCGACGACGAAGCTCGAGCCCTCGCGACCGCCGCCGATGCATTGCACGACGCCGGCTTCGACTCGGCTGTGCGCAGCGGGGGCTCGACACCGACAGCCGCATTGACCGGCTCGACGATCACCGAGATCCGACCCGGCGTGTACGTGTTCAACGACGCGCAGCAGGTCGAACTCGGCACGGCTGACTGGCCCGCGGTCGCACTGACGGCGGCGGCCACCGTTGTCAGCCGCTCCGGCAACACGATCATTGTGGACGCCGGAAGCAAGACCCTCGGTGCCGACCGCGCGCCGTGGGCAACCGGCTGGGGCCGCCTTCTTGAAATGCCGGACGCGCGCATCGTCGCGATCTCTGAACACCACGCGACGATTACGATCCCGGCCGACGAACCGGTGCCCGAGCTCGGCGCGATTGTTCGCGTTGTGCCCAACCACGTGTGTGCCGCAGTCAATCTCGCCGACGAGCTGGTCGTCGTCCGCTATGACGACAGCACTGACGGCGGTGGCGCGGCAATCATCGACCGCTGGTCGGTGGCCGCGCGGGGCAAGAACGGTTAGTGGCTGACGACGACCTCGACCCGCTGGAACTCCTTGAGGTCGCGATACCCGCACGTCGCCATCGCCTTGCGCAAGGCGCCGACCAGGTTGGTGGTGCCTTCGGCATCGGTCGACGGGCCGTAGAGGATCTCGCGCAACGTGCCGGCCGTACCGGCGTGGAACCGCTTGCCCCGCGGCAGGTCGTTGTGGCGTGCTTCGGTACCCCAATGCCAGCCGCGGCCGGGCGCTTCGGCAGCCCGCGCAAGCGGCAGCCCGATCATCACCGCATCGGCACCGCAAGCAATCGCCTTCGCGATGTCGCCGCCGGTGCGCATGGCACCGTCAGCGATCACATGCACGTAGCGACCGCCGGATTCGTCCATGTAGTCGCGTCGCGCGGCAGCCGCGTCTGACACCACCGTTGCCATCGGCACGCCGATGCCCAGCACTTGCCGGGTCGTATGCGCGGCACCACCGCCAACCCCGACCAGTACACCCGCCGCGCCGGTTCGCATGAGATGCAAGGCGGCCTGGTAGGTGTAGGTGCCGCCGACGATCACCGGCACGTCAAGGTCGTAGATGAACTTCTTCAGATTCAGCGGCTCAGCGTGCGTCGACACGTGTTCGGCCGACACCGTCGTGCCCCGGATGACGAAGATGTCGACCCCGGCCTCGAGCACTGCCTTGTGATACTGCGCGGTGCGTTGCGGCGACAAGGCGGCTGCAGTAACGACGCCCGCGTCGCGAATCTGCTTGATGCGCGCACCTATGAGTTCTTCTTTGATCGGTTCGGCATAGATCTCGCGCATGCGGCGCACGACGTCAGCCTCGGCAATGGTGCCGATCTCATCGAACAGCGGCTGCGGGTCGTCGTAACGGGTCCAGAGCCCTTCGAGGTCGAGCACGCCGAGGCCGCCTAGCCGACCGATCTCGACTGCTGTCTCCGGCGAAACGACACTGTCCATCGCGCTCGACATGATCGGTGCTTCGAAGCGGTATGCGTCGATCTGCCAGGCCGCAGATACTTCCTCGGCATCGCGGGTGCGGCGTGACGGAACGATCGCGATCTCGTCGAAGCCGTAGGCGCGGCGACCCGTCTTACCCATGCCGATCTGGACGTCGGCCACCGGAAACCCTTCTGTCAAAGAGAAAAAGCGGTCAACGCGAGTGGTAGTTGGGTGCTTCGGTCGTCATGTGGACGTCGTGGGGATGACTTTCTTTCAAGCCGGCCGCAGTAATGCGCACTAACCGGGCTTCTTGCAGTTGCGCAAGCGAGTGTGCGCCGCAATACCCCATCGCCGAGCGCAACCCGCCGACCAGCTGATGGACGACGGCCGCCAACGGTCCGCGGTAGGGCACTTGGCCTTCGATGCCTTCGGGTACCAACTTGTCGTCGGAGAGCACGTCGTCTTGGAAGTACCGGTCTTTGCTGTACGAACGCGCCTCGCCACGTGACTGCATCGCCGCGAGTGACCCCATGCCGCGATACGACTTGTACTGCTTGCCGTTGATGAAGATGAGTTCGCCCGGACTCTCTTCGACGCCGGCAAGCAAGCTGCCGAGCATCACGGCGTCGGCACCCACGGCGATTGCCTTCGCAATATCGCCGCTGTACTGCAGGCCGCCGTCACCGATGACCGGAACCCCGGCAGCGCGGCATGCTTGCGCCGCTTCGAAGATCGCGGTGACTTGCGGTACACCGACACCGGTGACGACGCGCGTCGTGCAGATCGAGCCAGGGCCGACACCGACCTTCACGCCATCAGCGCCAGCCTCGATCAAAGCCTGCGCGCCTTCGCGGGTAGCGATGTTGCCGCCGATGATGTCGACGCTGACATCGCGCTTCAACCTGGTGACCATCTCGAGCACAGCGGCCGAATGCCCGTGCGCGGTGTCGACCACGATGATGTCGACGCCGGCGTCGACCAAGGTGCGGGCGCGCTTGTACGACTCTTCGCCGACGCCAACGGCGGCGGCAACAAGCAACCGGCCAGCGGCGTCTTTAGAGGCGAGGGGGAACTGGTCGCGCTTGGTGAAGTCTTTGACAGTGATGAGGCCGCGCAACCGACCAGCCACGTCGACCAGCGGCAGCTTTTCGACCTTGTGCCGGCGCAGCAGGTCGAGTGCGTCGTCGTCGGAAACGCCGACAGGCGCGGTGACCAACGGCATCGCCGTCATGACGTCGCGTACCGATCGGGCCAGGTCGGTTTCGAATCTGATGTCGCGGTTGGTGACGATGCCGACGAGCACGCCGCTGGGGTCAACCACGGGCACCCCGGAAATGCGGTAGTGCGCGCACAGACGATCGACGTCGGCCAGCGTGTCGTCAGGCGCGCAGGTCACCGGGTTCGTGATCATGCCGGCTTCTGACCGCTTCACGAGATCGGCCTGAGCCGCCTGCTCGTCGATCGAGAGGTTGCGATGCAAGACCCCAACCCCGCCCTGCCGCGCCATGGCGATCGCCATCCGCGCTTCGGTCACGGTGTCCATGGCGCTCGACAGCAGCGGCACGCGCAACGAAATGGTGCGGGTGATGCGCGTTGAGGTGTCGACGCCGCTCGGGATGACATCGGACGCCGCCGGCAGCAGCAACACGTCGTCGTAGGTCAGGCCAACCATTGCGACCTTGCCGGCCAACGAACCAGGCTCATGCGCCGACTCGTTCACGACAGTCCCTCCGGTCAGGCTACGAGAACCCATCGTAGCTGGCCCAGCCTGTCTCGCAGCTGCGCAGAGCTAGTCTCAGCAGATGCACGAGGCCACCAGCGAACCGCTGTCGCCCCAAGACCGCGAGGACGTCCTCGTTGATCTCGAGGACCTCGAAGTGTTCCAGACGCTGCTCGAGCCACGCGGCGTGCGCGGCCTTGTCGTCGATTGCGACGAATGCGAGGCACCGCACTACTTCGCCTGGGACCTCCTGCGCCAGAACCTTCGGCAGCTGCTCGACGTCGGCCGCATCCGTCCGCACGAGCCCGCGTTCGATCCAGATCCGGCGAAGTACGTCGCGTGGGACTACGCCCAAGGCTTCGTCGACGGTGTGCTCTCGACAACCGAGGCGGACGACGTGAAAGACGGCGACGACCCGAACACGATCGATCTTCGCTAGCCCCGGCGAACGGCGACCTTCGACAGCCGCGTCCGAGCGGCTCTTGTCCCGCCTGCGACTCCCTTTGAAATTGCTTTGCTCTGTTGCGAATACGCGGCAGAGCTGCTCTGTTGTGAATCCACGCCAGAGCTGCTCTGTTGTGAATGTGCGGCAGAGCAAAGCAAACGGGGAGCACCTTCTCGGCCCCTTTGCTCTGCTTCTCCACAGCAGCAGAGCTGCTCTGCTCGCATATAGCAGCAGAGCAAAGCGGCCGGACAAGACATATTGGGGCGCCGACCTACGGGGCGCCATCGAGAGAGCTGCGGGTTGCTGCCTTGTAGCGGACGGCGACCCGGCGACCCAGCGACGTCCTAGCGGACGATGCCGCTTCTGAATCCCAGCGCCACAGCTTGCGCTCGGTCATTCACGCCGAGTTTGCGGAACAACCGACGCGCGTGCGTCTTGACGGTGTCTTCGGAGAGAAACAGCTCGCGGCCGATCTCGTTGTTCGTCTTACCGCGACTCATCCCGTCGAGTACTTGACGTTCACGTTCGGTCAACGGGGGGTCGATGGCCTGGGCCGGGGCGTGCCCGTTGTTGGCACGGGCGACACCGGCATCAACCACGACGTGCGCAAGCGCGGCGCACAACTCCTCGACTGACACGTCCTTCGTGAGATATCCACGCGCGCCACCCGACATCGCGCGGGCCAGGCTTTCGCTGTCCGCGTTGCCGGCAAGCATGACGACATTCGCACCGGGGTGCGCCGCGACCAGTCGCCGGGCAGTCTCAGGCCCACCGAGGTCGGGCATCGCGACGTCGAGAAGCACCAATGCGGGCAGTTCGGCCGCGTATCGCACCAACGTTTCGGCGCTGGTATCAGCGGTCATGACCCGGTCGACGCCGGGCACCGCAGCGACGTAGCGGCGCAAGTGCTCGCGAAAGCGCCGGTGGTCGTCACAGATGAGCACAGTCGTCACCAGCAGTCCGCCCGTTCCCTGTCCGAACCGGTCCCTCGAGAGGCTGTCGCCTCGTTTCGGGCCATCGGCTCAGTCATCGGCAGAGATGGCAGGGACCATGAGCCGCTCAGGCGCCAATCCACTACGCCAAATGGCGCAATTTTGTGACAACTGGCTCAGTTAATTGGACAACAACGCCTCTATATCCGGGCGGGCAAGCCATTCGGCACGGACGTCGTCGGGCAAGTCACCGGCAATCGCCAGCACCGCGGAGCGGGCGGCCTGCAAACTGCGGGCACTCGTTACCGGGTCGGACTCCTCGAGAAGCGCACCGACCAAGGCGCGGGCCGGCCAGATAAGCGGCGTCGTGCCGAGTTGCTCGGCGAGGGTGGCCGCCCGCCGCAAAGTGGTGACCGCGTCTGGCAAGCCACGCTGAGCCTGCGAGACACCGAGGAACAACAATCCCTTGGCGACGTGTCGAGGCGCGCGCGCCAGCTCGGCGCGGTCGATCGCCTCCGAGGCGGCCTCTTGGGCGGCAGCCGGATCGCCGTTGAGCAAGGCGATCTCGGCTCGGGCCCAGTCGAGCCGCACCCGTTGACGCCACCAGTCGGGGTGCGCCTCAGCGAGCCCGGCGGCGACCGCCATCTCCGTGGTCGCGATCTCGACCTCGCCAAGGCCGACGGCGTCGGAAGCGAGCCCGAGCCGGCAGTCAAAGACGGCTTCGTCGAGGCCAGGCATTGCATCGGCCGCGGTCAACCCGAGCGCGTCGAACTCCCAGGCCACGGTGTGCCGGCCGAGTTGGCGATGCACGCTGGCGACCGTGGCGGCGGCAAGCGCACCGAACAAGCGCAACTCAGGCGCGGTCTCAGCGCCAGCGAGGGCGGCCCGCAGCGGACCCATGACCCCACCGAGCAGCGTCAACGCGGTGCCGAAGCGACCCCGCGACGCGTGCGCGACGCCGAGCAGCCAGGTGGCCGCGGTTGCCTCGGCCGGCCGGCCACTGCTGGTGGCCAGTTGCACCGCTTCTTCCAGTGCCGCTACCGCGGTGCCGGGCGGACCGTGAAAGGCGGCCCGCTCGCCCTTGGCCAGCAGGCTCGCAAGTGCATCAGGTGCGGCGGTTTCGTCGGCCAAGCCAGCACCTCCTCGCGGACAGCAGCCAGACACAAGCCACAGAACGGACGCCGAGGCCTCAGGCGGAGGTTACTGGAGCAGACCCCGTTGCCTTGGTGCGAAACGCGGATTGCGCCCGTGCTTAGTGTCCGTGCCCGCGCTTAGTGGCTGTGCCCGTGCCCGCCGTGCCCATGCCCGTGCCCGTGACCGCTGTGATCGTCGTCCGACACTTCGACCTTCTCGACGACAAGCGTCGAGGTGGTCAGCAGCAGCGCCGCGATCGAGGCCGCGTTTGACAACGCCGACCGGGTGACCTTGACCGGGTCGATGACACCGTCGGCGATGAGGTCGCCGAACTCGCCGGTCGCAGCGTTCAGACCGTGCCCGACGGGGAGGCCAGCCACCTTCTCGGTGACGACGTAGCCCTCAAGGCCGGCGTTCTCGGCGATCCAGCGCAACGGCTCGACCAGCGACTTGCGCACGATTGAGGCACCGGTCGCTTCATCGCCGGTGAGGTCAAGGCCGTCGAGCGCCGACGCGGCATGCACGAGTGCAGATCCGCCGCCGGCGACGATGCCTTCTTCGACCGCTGCCCGCGTTGCCGAGATGGCGTCTTCGAGTCGGTGCTTCTTTTCCTTCAGCTCGACCTCGGTAGCCGCACCGACGCGAATGACAGCGACGCCGCCGGCCAGCTTGGCGAGACGCTCTTGCAGCTTGTCGCGATCCCACTCTGAATCGGTGCGCTCGATCTCGGCACGCAGTTGACGTACGCGGTCGGCGACAACCTCGGCCGAGCCGGCGCCATCGACGATGGTCGTGTCGTCTTTGGTGATCGTGACGCGCCGGGCGGTGCCGAGAACCTCGAGGCCGACATCTTCGAGCTTCAACCCGACCTCGGGTGCGACCAGCTGCGCGCCGGTCAGAATCGCGATGTCTTCGAGCATCGCCTTGCGCCGGTCACCGAAAGCCGGTGCTTTCACCGCGACCGAAACGAAGGTGCCACGAATCTTGTTGACCACCAACGTCGAGAGCGCTTCGCCGTCGACATCTTCGGCGATCACGAGCAGTTGCTTGCCGGACTGAATGACCTTTTCGAGCAGCGGCAACAGGTCGGAGATTGACGAAATCTTGCCTTGGTGGAGCAGAATCAGCGGGTTCTCGAGCACAGCTTCCATGCGCTCGGTGTCAGTCACGAAGTACGGCGAAATGTAGCCCTTGTCGAACTGCAAGCCCTCAGTGAGCTCGAGCTCGAGGCCCATCGTGTTCGACTCTTCGACAGTGATGACGCCGTCTTTGCCGACCTTGTCGAACGCGTCGGCGATGAGCGCACCGACCTCGGTGTCTTGCGCTGAAATCGCGGCTACGTGCGCGATTTCGGCCTTGCCGGCAACCTCACGCGCCGTGTCGAGCAAGCGGTTGTTGACGGCCGTGACGGCCGCCTCGATGCCGCGCTTCAGCGCCAGCGGGTTCGCGCCAGCGGCAACGTTGCGCAGGCCTTCGTGCACCATCGCCTGCGCCAGCACGGTCGCGGTGGTCGTGCCATCGCCGGCCACATCGTTGGTTTTCGTCGCCACTTCTTTGGCCAGTTGGGCACCGAGGTTTTCGAGCCGGTCTGGCAACTCGATCTCGCGGGCGATCGTGACGCCGTCGTTGGTGATCGTCGGAACGCCATAGCTCTTCGCGATCACGACGTTGCGACCCTTCGGGCCGAGCGTCACTTTGACCGCGTTCGCGAGCGCATCTACACCGCGCTCAAGCGAACTGCGGGCACTCTCGTCGTATTGCAGGATCTTGGGCATGCGGTGGAGGTCCTCTCGAAAACCAGTGGCTCAATCAAGTGGGCGGCCCATTCCGAGCCAGCCGAGTGCCGAACCAGCCGAGCGCCGAGCCAGCCGTCCCGGTAGATCAGTCAGGCCGGGACGGCGGCTGGCGGCGTGCGGTGCGAGCTACTTCTGGATGACGGCGAGCACATCGCGGGCGGAGAGTACGAGGTACTCCTCGCCGTTGTGCTTGATCTCCGTGGGGCCGTACTTGCTGTAGAGCACACGGTCGCCCTCTTTGACGTCGATCGGCACCCGCTGGCCGTCTTCGAAACGACCCGGACCGACCGCGAGGACGATGCCCTCTTGCGGCTTCTCCTTCGCCGTCTCAGGAATCACGAGGCCTGACGCTGTGGTGGTCTCGGCCTCAACGGCCCGAACCACGATGCGGTCTTCGAGCGGCCGGATGGAAACTTTGGTGGCGGTCGTCACGTTGTGACTCCCCCTCCTTGATGTCGATGTGATCGGATACCGGATGGTCGGACCTGCCGTCGCGGGGGTCAGGTCGTCAGTGCGATAGTTCGGTTTCGAACGCTGGCACACTCAGACCGAGAGTGCCAACGCTTCCAAGCCGAAGACTATGCCGGGCTTAGCACTCCGTCAACCTGAGTGCCAGCCTCCGGCTGGACGTCAACCCGAGTGCCAGCCGCACGAGGCTCGGAGGTCGCGATCGACGCCGACCAGCTCAGCAGCCTCCAGGCAGCCCCCGGCCCTGCGGCAGTCACGTCCGCGACAGCGATGCTCGACGCGGGTCTCAGCGCGTTGACGGTGACCGCCCGGCTGCGGCGTGACTTCGCCAACTTGTCGGCGTCCGCCTCGTCAGCGGCCGTAACCCAGGCCACCCTGCGACGCCGGGGCCGCGACAAGTTCGGCGCGGACGCCGACCGGCTGTGGTTCACCGCCGACGGGCTCGAACAAGCGACCAGCTCGGCAGTAGCCGCGCACCGGGCCGCCCGGTTCGCCGCCTTCGGCACACGACTGGGCCGAGCGGCTCGGGTTGCCGATCTGTGCTGCGGCATCGGCGGCGACCTGCGAGCGCTCGCGACCGCGGGTTGTGAGGTAGTGGGCGTCGACCGCGACGAGGCGGCGGTGCTGGCGGCCACCGCGAACGCGGCCGACTTCGGTTCGGTGCAGGTGCGATGCGCCGACGTCGAGACGTTCGATCTGGCCGGCTACGACGCGGCGTTCATCGACCCAGCTCGGCGCGCCAGTGGTCGGCGCACGTTCGACGTGCGGTCGTACGCGCCCTCGTGGACCTTCGTGACATCGCTATTCGATGCCGTACCGGCGGGCGCAGCCAAGGTCGCGCCGGGCATCGCACACGACCTCGTGCCGCCCGGCATCGAAATCGAGTGGGTGTCGCTCCGCGGTGGCCTGAAGGAGGCGGTGCTGTGGTGGGGCGGGCTTGGCGACGATGTTCGACGGCGCGCCACCGTGCTGCCCGCGGGCGCCACGATGACGTCGATATCGGACGCCGACGGGCCGGCGCCCACGGGAGCGTTGCGGCGCTACCTCTACGAGCCCGACGACGCCGTGGTGCGGGCGCATCTGATCGGCGATCTCGCGCTCACGCTCGACGGGGTGCTGCCCGACTCCTCGACGGCGTACGTGACCAGTGACGCGCTTATCGACACGCCGTTCGCGCACGCCTACGAGGTGAACGACGTCCTGCCGTTCTCGTTGAAGCGATTGCGGGCCGCGTTGCGGGAGCGCGACATCGGGTCGGTCACCATCATGAAGCGCGGGTCGGCGGTCGACGTCGAGCAGCTGCGCCGCAATCTCCGGTTGTCCGGACACCAATCAGCCGTCGTCGTCCTCGCCCTTGTGGCCGGCCAGCATCATGCGGTGATCGCCCAACCCGCATTCCGCAGGTGACCGTGCCGCAAACCCCGGCGACGCTCCGGCAAGTGCCGCCTCAGGTCTCCAGCACGCGCAGGTTCGTCGTGGCGACCGCCTGCCGACTAAGGCGAGGGCTGCGCACCACGCACGTTTCGACCAGACAGTCCACGAACGTGCGCCGCGAAACCAGTGCCGGCAAGGCAAGCGCGCCAACCCAGATGTAAAGGCCGATCGGACTGAATACCACGAGGATCGGAATGCAGGTGAGGCTCATCACCATCGAGACGATGGCTCGTCCGAACGCCCGCCACGGACCGACCTGGGCGCCGCCCTCGCGCACTACCCTCAAGCCAAACAGCCATTTGCCCAACGTGCGCCCGGCAGCGGCCGTGGTGAAGTATTCGTACAGCGTCCATCCCACGACCACCCAAGCGAGGGACACTGCGGCGGCCAGGACATATACGAGGGCGTAGTAGTCCTCGACCGCACCCGGAGCGTGCGTGCTGTGATAGTCGTTCGCCCAGACGAAGGCGCCGACGATTGGCGCGGTCATCAGCGCCGTATCGAATGCTCGGGCAGCCAGCCGCCGCCACCCGGGTAATCTGAATACGCGGAGCAGGGCAGGGCTCAGCCCATCGCCAGCCTGCGCCACGGACACGCCCATCACCCCAACCGTTGCGGCCCATTGTTATGTCGGCCCAACGACGGCAAATCTGTTGCTCTGGGCAGACCTAGCTGAGGTCGACTGGGGTGAACTGCCACGCACTGGGTTCGTGGCCGCAGAAGCGTTCGGCGCCGAGGTCGAACCAGGCACTACCGGCAGCCAGCGCATCGGCGTCCGACCATCGCGTGATGACGACGGCCCGCGCAGGCTCGTCGGCGCGATACAGCTCGCCCCCGACGAACCCGTCGGCGCTCTTGAACTGCGGCAACGCCTCGTCCCGTATCCATGAGCAGAACTCGTCGAGCTGGCCGAGATTGATCCGGCTCTCCCACATGCGAGCGATCACATCATCACCTCCGTGACGAGCATTGACGACTCTGCCGGAAAATCACCCTGCGATGGCGCCCGCCCCGCCGCGACGAGGCGCGCTCCTAACGCAGCCACCATCGCACCGTTGTCGGTACACAGACCGGGCCGCGGGATGCGTACCTCGATACCGGCGGCCGCGCATCGCTCGACCGCGACGGCCCGCAATCGCGAGTTGGCCGCGACCCCGCCACCGATGAGCAGATGATCAACACCGTACGCCTGGCAGGCCGCGACCGCCTTCGCGGTGAGCACATCAACGACCGCCTCTTGAAACGACGCGGCGACGTGCGCGACCGGCACTGGCTCGCCAGCGCGCTCGCGTGCTTCGACCCACCGCGCCACCGCGGTCTTCAAGCCGGAGAAGGAGAAGTCGAGCGTTCCGTCGTCGGCCTTGCCGCGTGGAAACGCGATCTCGCGCGGATTGCCGTCGACCGCAACCCGATCGATGTGCGGCCCGCCCGGGAACGGCAGGCCGAGCACCCGCGCCACCTTGTCGAACGCCTCGCCGGCCGCATCGTCGACCGTCGCGCCCAACGACTGCACGTCACCGGTGACATCAGGTACGAGCAACAACGACGAATGGCCACCCGACACCAACAACGCGATGCACGGTTGCGGCAAAGCTCCATGCTCGAGGACGTCGACCGCCACATGTGCAGCGAGATGATTCACGCCGTACAACGGTTTGTTCAGAGCGAGCGCGTACGCCTTTGCAGCAGCGACCCCGACGAGCAACGCACCCGCCAAACCCGGGCCGGCCGTCACCGCGAACGCGTCGACATCAGCAAGCGTCACACCGGCCTCGTGCAGGGCGCGTTGCATCGCCGGCACCATCGCCTCGAGGTGTGCGCGACTCGCCACCTCGGGTACGACACCACCGAAGCGAGCGTGTTCATCAACGCTGCTGGCGATCGCGTTGGCGAGCAGCGTGTGCCCGCGCACGATGCCGACGCCGGTTTCGTCGCACGACGTCTCGATGCCCAACACCAGCGGCTCGTCAGTCATCGGCGTTCACCGGAGCCCACAACGACGGGTCGATGCCCTTGAGGTTCAGCACCATGAGTACCGCATCGGTGTTGCTCGGTTGGTAGTACCCCTTGCGCACGCCGACATGTTCGAAGCCGAACCGCTCATACATGCGTTGCGCGCCCAGGTTGTCGGCCCGCACTTCGAGGCCGACCATCGGTTCGTCGCGCCGACGGGCCTCGTCGATTAACTGCGCCAGCATTTGGGCGCCGATGCCGTTGCCCTGACGATCGCGAGCGACCGCGATCGTCTGCACGAACGACTCGTCGGGATACGCGCAAAGTCCGGCGTAGCCGATAATCGTGTCGCCGTCGGCGGCGACGAGGTAGTACCGCGTATCGGTCTCGGCAAGTTCTGACCAGAACATCGCGACGGTCCAGCTCTCGTTGCCGAATAGGTCGCGTTCGAGCTGCATGACGCCGTCGATATCCCACCACCTCATCTCCCGCAGCGTCACCGTTGATGGCGCTGCCTTGCGCTTCACGCGGGCAGCACCACCTTGCGTGCAGCAGGTTCGACCGCATCGGGCCGACGCAGATACAACGGGTCTGGTGGCAACACCGCAACGGCGCCAGACGCGACCAATGAGGCCAGCACACCGGCGTCCGGCAGTTGCGGTTCGTGCGCATCGAACGAGTCGGGATACATCACCGCACCAGCACCGAAACTGCGACCGGCCCACTCGACGTCCACCGGCTTGTTGACGTGCGGACCGTCGAGCCGCACGCCGGCCGCGCTGTAGCGCGCCCAATAGACCTCGCGACGACGCGCATCGGTGGCCACCACGAAGGGCTCGGCGCTGCTCACCGCCGCGGCGATGATGTCGAGCGTGCAGACGCCACTGACCGGGATCGACAGCGCGTCGCCGAGGGCGCGCGCAGTCATGAGACCGACTCGCAAACCCGTGAATGGTCCGGGCCCCACGCCGACAGCAACGCCAGTAAGTGCGGACGCCGAAGTGCGGGCGTCGCTCAGCACGCGCGCGATGCCCGGGCCGAGCAGTTCACCGTGTCGGCGCGCATCGACGACCGTGTGCTCGGCAACGACCACGTTTCCATCGTAAAGCGCAACGGTGATGGCCGGTGTCGCCGTGTCGAAGGCCAGGAGGAGCACGCGTCGAGCCTAACGGCCGCTATTGCGTGGGTGCGCTGACGACGGCGGCCAGCTCACCGGCGTCCCATCTGGTGCCATGTGCCGTGACAAGCACCTGCCGCGTCTCGGTATCAGCGGTGGCGCGCGCTATCTCGATGTCGAGGCGATCGGCGGCGAGGCCCTCGACCAGACCGTGGCCCCACTCGACCAATGTCACCGAGTCGGCTAGAGACGCGTCGAGATCGAGGTCGTCGACCTCCAGCGCACCGCCGAGCCGATACGCATCGGCATGCACGAGGGCCGGGCCGGCAGCCAACGGCGGATGCACCCGCGCGATGACGAAGGTCGGCGACGTCACCGCGCCGCGCACGCCAAGGCCTACGCCGATGCCCTGCGCGAGGGTGGTCTTGCCGGCGCCGAGCGAACCCGTGAGCACGACCAAGTCACCGGCGCGCAGCAGGCCGGCCAGTCGCTCGCCCAGCATTCGCATCTGATCGGCGGTCGCCACCTCGACAGCGACCGTCATGAGTAGCGCACCAATGAAGCGAGGTCGTCGCGCAGGGCGGCGCGCGGCATGCCCGCGGGCCCAAACCGGATCGCCGCCGATGGGTGATAGGTCACGACGACAACGCGACCGTCAACAACGTGCGGCTCACCTCGCAGCTCGCCGATCTTCGCGGCCGGGCCGAAGAACCACCGGGCCGCGGTCAGGCCGAGCGCGCAGATCACCGGGGCGTCGATCAGGTTGATTTGCGCGGTCAGCCAGCCGCGACAGTTGGCCACCTCAGCGCGGCTCGGCGCGCGATTGGCCGGAGGTCGGCACTTCAAGACGTTCGCGACCGCAACCCGAGCGCGCGGCAGGCCGACATCATCGAGCAGCAGGTCGAGCAAGCGACCCGCAGCGCCGGCAAACGGAATCCCGGTCTGATCTTCGGTTGCGCCGGGCGCTTCGCCGATCAACAACGCCGCCGGGTCGGCGTCCGGTCGAGTTCCGACGACCACGTGCGTGCGGGTAGCGGCCAACTCGGCACAAGCGACGCAGCCGCGCATGCCAGCGGCGAGCTGCTCCCAAGTTTCGCCGATAGGCGTGGTGGCTGGGTCAGTCGCCTTCATATACCCGCGGCACCCTGATGCCGATGCGGGTCACCACCTCGTACGAAATCGTGCCGAGCGCAGTGGCCCAGTCTTGTGCGGTCGGCTCGCCCTGATCGCCCGGGCCGAATAACACGACGTCGTCGCCAGCAGCGAACTCGCCGCGCCGATCGAAGCCGAGGTCGACCACGAATTGATCCATGCTGATCGTGCCCGAGATCGTGCGCCGCACACTGCCGGTGCGACCGTGCACCAACACCTCGGCGACATTGCGGGCCTTGCGATCGATGCCATCGGCATAGCCGAGCGGCACCAAGCCAAGCGTCGTCGACTCGATGGTCGTGTAGCGATGCCCATACGACACCCCCGTGCCAGCGGGCACCTTCTTGGTCAACGCCAGTCTGGCCGTGAGCTTCATCGCCGGCCGCAACCCGAACGACGCCGAGTCGCGCGCGTCGGCGAACGGCGACAATCCGTAAATCGCGATACCGGCGCGCACCATGTCGAAGCGCGCATCGGGCACGCCCAGCAACCCGCCGGAGTTCGCCAGATGACGAATCTCGGGCTTGGCGCCGAGCCGCGACGCCAGATTGAGCGCCTCAACGAACGCTTCGACCTGGTGCACAGTGGTCGGATTCTCGGGCTCGTCGCCATGCACCAGGTGCGACCAGACGCCGACGATGTTGATGTAGCCCTTCGCCTGGGCGGCCAGCGCGGACCTGACCAGCTCTGACCAATCGCTGCCCACGGTCGCGCCACCGCGCGACAGGCCGGTGTCGACCTTCAGGTGCACGCGAGCGACCCGTTCGACCGCGAGCGCGGCGTTGGCGATCTCCGCCACCATCCAGGGCGCGGACGCCGAGAGGTCGACGTCGGCGAGGACGGCTTCGCTGAGAGGTTCGCCGGGCGTCGCCAACCAGCACAGGATGCGATGATCAAGGCCAGCCGCCCGCAGCGTGAGCGCTTCTTCCAGAAACGCCACCCCGAGCCAGTTAGCGCCACCAGCCAGCGCGGCATGCGCGCTTTGGATCAATCCGTGGCCATAGCCCTCGGCTTTGACCACCGCCATGACTTCGGCTGGCCCGGCAATCTCTTTGATTCGAGCGGTATTCGCAGCGATAGCCCCAAGGTCGACGCGCGCGGCGGAGCGCAGCAGCGCCGACCTGAGTTCGGGGTCGCGAAAGGTCACGGCGGACATCCTGCCATCGGTGTGATCGGATGCATGTCATGAGGCTCACCAAGTACTCCCACTCGTGCGTCCGCTTCGACAACGGCAGCGATGTGATGGTGATCGATCCGGGTGTTTTCTCCGAAATTGAGCTGGCCCTCGAAGGGGCACAGGCGGTCTTGATCACCCACGAACACGCCGACCACCTCGACGCCACTGGACTCCTGGAGGCCGTCCGCGCCAACCGGACACTGCGGGTCTGGGCGCCGGCTGCGGTCGCGGCCACACTGACGGAGTTGGGTGATCGAGTCACGACCGTCGGTGCCGGTGAGTCGTTCGACGCGGCCGGGTTTGCGGTGCGCACGTTCGGTGGGTTGCACGCGCTGATCCATCCGCTGATCGGCCCGCCGGTTGCCAACATCTGCTACCTCGTCGAAGGTGCGGTCTACCACCCCGGCGATTCGTTCACCGTGCCACCGGAGCCAGTCGAGGTGCTGATGGTTCCGATCCACGCGCCCTGGTCGAAGGTGGCAGAGGTACTCGACTTCGCCATCGCGGTGCGCGCGCCCCGGGCTTTCCAGATCCATGACGCCCTGCTCAATGACGTCGGCGGCGGGCTGGTCGACGCGCACCTGACGCGGATCGCCGCTCTGTACGGCAGCGCATACAAGCGCTTGGCCGCCACCGAATCGATCGAGGTCTAAGACACTCGCTCGCGCCCGACGCGGGTCCGGTCCCCAAGTACCAACCTTCGGAGTGTCACGGTTGCTATAGCGACACCAGCGCTCCGATGGTCCGCCAAGCCCGCCGGATAGGTCGCCGCGCCAGCGCTTGGCCGCCACCGAATCGATCGAGGTCTAGTACAGCGGGCTCTAGTACAGCGAACCGATTGCCGCCGCGAGGTTGGCGACGATGTCGTCGGCGACGATCGGCGCACCGACTGCGGCGATGCGGGCCGCGGCACCATGCAGGTAGGCGGCGCACGAGGCTGCATCGAAAGCACTCAGCCCGCCGGCGAGAAGTGCCCCGGCCATTCCCGACAGGACGTCGCCACTGCCCGCAGTCGCCAACGATGACGTGCCGGTCGGGTTGATGCGAGTGCGTCCGTCGGGTGCGCAAATCACGGTCGTCGACCCTTTCAGCAACACCGTCGCCCGCAGCTGTTTCGCGGCTTGCTGCGCAAAGTGCAGGCGCTGCGCTTCGACCTTGCTTCGTTCGCTGGCATCGAGCCCAAGTACACGCGTGAGTTCGCCGGCATGCGGGGTGAGAATCGTGGGCGCCGATCGATCGGCAACCATGTCGGGATCGCGACCGACGATCGTCAACGCATCGGCGTCGATGACGACCGGCACGTCCGAACTCAGCACCTGGGTAAGCAGGTGCTCGGCGTAGGCGTCGGTGCCAATACCCGGGCCGACCACCCACGCCTGCACTCGGCCGACGCCCAGCACATCGTCGTCCGGCTCGCCGTTGAGCACGGTCACCACGGCTTCAGGCCAGCGCGCGCGCACCAGCTCAGCCGGGTGCGCGACCGAGACGAACCGCACCATGCCGACACCCGTCCGCAGCGCACCACCGGTCGCCAGCAAGGCCGCGCCGGTGTAGGTGTCACTGCCGGCGACAATGCCGAGCACGCCGCGGCGGTACTTGTCCGACTCGGGCGGTGGCGACGGCACCAGATCATGTACGTCAGTCGCCTGCAAGGCGGTGATCGACGCCGTCGGCAGCTCGGCCGCGAGGCCAATATCGACCAGCTCGACCGCGCCGGCATACTGCGCGCCCGGGTCGATCAGCAGTCCTGGTTTCCACGTGCCGAAGGTCACCGTGACGTGCGCCTGCACCGCGATCCCGTCGACTTCGCCGGTGTCGGCATCGACGCCGCTCGGGAGGTCGACGGCGACGACGGTGGCACGCGGCCCGATCGCGCCGACCGCGGCCACCGCCTCAGGGCGCAGACCGCCGCTCGAACCGATGCCAACGATGCCGTCGATCACGAGGTCGGCGGCTGCGAGCACGGTTGTATCGCCGACGCGACCACCCGCAGCACGGAGCGCAGCAAGCCCGCCGACGTGCGCGCGCGACCCGATCAGGACCGCGGTGACGACGGCCCCACGGCGAGCCAGCAGCGCACCCGCAAAGAGCGCGTCGCCACCGTTGTCACCAGAACCCACGAGCAACGCGACCTGAGCCCCGTAGGTGCGGTCGAGCAGCCTCGCACAGGTGGCCGCGAGGCCCGCGGCAGCTCGCTCCATCAATACGCCAGCAGGCAGGCGGCCCATGACCGCCGACTCGGCAGCGCGAATCGTCGCGACGTCGTGCGCCTGCCTCATGAGCCGCTACTCGACGGTGACGGACTTTGCCAGGTTGCGCGGGCGGTCAACGTTGTTGCCGCGCGCCGTCGCCAACTCGCAGGCGAAAACCTGGAGCGGAATCACTGACACCAGCGGCTGCAGCAACGTGGCCACGGCTGGCACCCGGATCAGTTCGTCGGCATACGGCACGACCGCGTCATCGCCCTCTTCGGCAATGACAATCGTGCGCGCACCGCGGGCCTGCACCTCTTGAATGTTCGAGAGCAGCTTGCTGTGCAGCACTGACCGCCCACCCGGTGACGGCATCACGACAACGACTGGCAGCCCGGCCTCGATCAGCGCGATGGGTCCGTGCTTCAACTCGCCGGCAGCAAACCCCTCCGCGTGCATGTAGGCAAGCTCCTTGAGTTTCAACGCACCTTCGAGCGCGACCGGGTATCCGACGTGTCGACCAAGAAACAACACAGTCTGGACGTCGGCAAGTGCGCGTGCGATCGCCCGCACCGGTTCCATCGTGGTGAGCACGTGCGCGACATGCGCAGGTAGTTGCGCCAGCTGAGCAACGATTGCGGTGATCTCGTCGCCATATTGCACACCGCGCACCTGCCCGAGGTACAACGCGACGAGGTCGACCGCAACGAGTTGGGTGAGAAACGTCTTGGTCGCTGCAACACCGATCTCAAGCCCGGCTCGCGTGTACAACACGGCGTCAGATTCTCTTGGAATGGTCGATCCCACCGTGTTGCAAATCGCGAGCACCCGCGCGCCCATCTCGTGCGCGTGCTGCACGGCCATCAAGGTGTCGAGCGTCTCCCCTGATTGCGAGATCGCGATGACCAGACTCTTGCTGTCGAGAATCGGGTCGCGGTAACGGAATTCGCTGGCCAACTCGACTTCACAGGGCAGGCCGGCCCAATGCTCGATGACGTACTTGGCGATCAGCCCAGCATGGTACGCGGTGCCGCAGGCGACGACGACGATCTTGTCGATGTCGCGCAACAGTGATTCATCGAGGCGCATCTCGTCGAGCATCAACGCACCGTCGTCGGTCAAGCGGCCGAGCAGTGTGGCCGCTACCGCCGCCGGTTGCTCGGCGATCTCCTTCAACATGAAGGAGCTGTAGCCGCCCCTCTCGGCGGCCGAGACATCCCAGTCGACGTGGAAGTGCCGACCGTTGACGACCTCTCCGGCAAACGTCGTGATTGTGACGCCATTGGCGGTGACCGACACCACCTGGTCTTGGCCCAACTCGATCGCGTCGCGGGTATGCGCGATGAACGCCGCGACGTCGCTGCCCAAGAACATCTCGCCGTCGCCAAAGCCCACGACCAATGGCGAATTGCGCCGAGCTCCGACGATCTGGCCCGGCGCATCGCGATGCAGAGCAACCAGGCTGAACGAACCTTCCAGCGTGTGACACACCACACGGAGGGCCTCGGCGAGATCGCCGCTCTGAGCGAACGCCTCTTCGAGTAGATGCGCGGCTACCTCGCTATCGGTCTGTGACCGGAAGACATGGCCAGCGCGCAAAAGCCGCGATCGCAGGGCGACATGGTTTTCGATGATGCCGTTGTGAATGAGCGCGAGGTTGCCGTGGCAATCAAGATGGGGGTGCGCGTTCTCGTCGGTCGGGGCGCCGTGGGTGGCCCAACGCGTATGGCCGAGAGCGGTGTGGCCCTGCGGCAACGGGTCGGCACCCAGTAACTCCTCCAGCACCGACAAGGCACCGGCCTTGCGACGCACCTGCACAGCGCCGTCAGCGACCTCGGCGATGCCGGCCGAGTCGTAGCCGCGGTATTCGAGATGCCGCAAGCCACCGAGCACGACATCAGCCGCGGGCTTGGGTCCGACGTAGGCCACGATGCCGCACATGTATCAGCCCAGCCGTTCGCGCACGATCGCCGCCAGCTCACCGGCGATGGTGTCTGCTTCGTCGCGGGTCGGGGCCTCGACCATCACCCGCACTACCGGCTCGGTACCACTTGGCCGCAGCAACACCCGACCCGATGCGCCGAGCTGGTGCTGGGCACTTGCTACCGCTTGCAGCAGGTCGCTATCGGTGTGTGCGCGAGACTTGTCGACGCCCTCCACGTTGATCAAGACCTGTGGCAGCCGCGTCATTACGGCGGCAAGGTTGGAAATTGACCGGCCGGTTTGGGCGACCCGACTGAGCACGTGCAGCGCAGTCAGAATCCCATCGCCGGTCGTGGCGTGCTCGAGCATGATGACGTGGCCGCTCTGCTCGCCGCCGAGGGTGTAGCCACCCCGGTTCATTTCTTCCAGCACGTAGCGGTCGCCAACCTGGGTCTCGACGACGTGAATGCCCGCGGTTTGCATGGCCAGCTTGAAACCGAGATTGGCCATGACGGTCGAGACCACGGTGCGTTTCGCCAATTGACCGGCGTCATCCATCGCAACGGCCAGGATCGCCAACAGCTGATCGCCGTCGATCACCGAGCCGTCAGCAGCGATTGCGAGGCATCGGTCGGCATCACCGTCATGCGCGATGCCGACGTCGGCGCCCCGCTCGACGACCGCCGCAATGAGCTGCTCAAGGTGGGTAGAGCCGCACCCGTCGTTGATGTTCAAACCGTCGGGCTCGCAGCCAACCGTGCTCACGGTCGCGCCGGCGAGCCGCAACGCATCAGGCGCGGCGCGATAGGCAGCGCCGTGCGCACAGTCGACGACCACGTTCAATCCCGTGAGCTTTCTCGGCAGGGTAGCGACGAGGTGCCGCACATATTGATCGGTCGCGTCGGCGAGGTCGCGAACTCGACCCACCCCCGCGCCGATCGGCCGTTCCCAATCCTCGAGCAACCGCGCTTCGATCGCGTCTTCGAGCTCGTCGGCCAACTTGTGGCCACCCCTGGCAAAGAACTTCAACCCGTTGTCCGGCATCGGATTGTGACTCGCCGACAGCATCACCCCGACGTCCGCCCGTAGTTGCGCGGTGAGGTACGCAACGGCAGGGGTCGGAACAATGCCAACGCGCAGGACGTCGACGCCCGCGCTGGCGAGACCGGCGATCACGGCCGCTTCGAGAAACTCCCCCGACGCGCGCGGGTCGCGACCGACAACGGCAACGGGTCGGTGCCCGGCGAATGCACCCGCGTCGCCCAGCACATGCGCCGCTGACACGGCCAGCTCAAGCACGAGTTCTGCGGTGAGGTGCCGATTCGCGACACCGCGCACTCCGTCGGTGCCGAACAGCCGCACGCGCCAAGGCTCAGTGATATCGGAAGGGCTCGTGACATCGGACGGGCTGGTGACGCCCACAATCGCCTCGGCCACGACGTCTACCGCTTGGAGTACTGCGGAGCCTTACGTGCCTTCTTCAGCCCGTACTTCTTGCGCTCGATGACGCGCGCGTCGCGGGTGAGATAGCCGGCCTTCTTCAGCGTCGGTCGGTTCTCGGGATCGATCAGAATCAGGGCGCGGGCAATACCAAGGCGCAAGGCGCCGGCCTGGCCACTGATGCCGCCGCCGGTAATGCGCGCGACGATGTCGAACTGCTCGACACCATCGAGCGCCGCGAGGGGGCTCTTCACCAGCTGCTGGTGCACCTTGTTCGGGAAGTAGCTTTCGAGCGTCCGGCCGTTCACCTTGAACTGCCCCGTGCCCGGCACGAGGCGGACTCTGGCAACGGCCTCCTTGCGGCGACCGGTCGCGTTGCCGGAACCGCTCGCAGACCGGCGACGGACCACTGTGGTCTCGCTGGTGTAGCTCGTCGGCGCTTCGGCGATCGCGACGTCGTCACCCTCGGGCGCGCCGATGTCGGTGTCGACGTCGTCGTCAGTCAGCAGCGTGTCTGCCACGGAACTCCTCAACTCGTTTCTGCTCGCCGCCGCTGGCGCATCCGAATGGACGGCACGCGCGGTGCAATTCTCAAGGACGTCGCCACGATTACTGGGCGACCTGGGTGATCTCGAACGGCACCGGCTGCTGCGCCGCGTGCGGATGGTTCGGGCCGGAATAGACCTTCAGCTTCTTGATCATGGCGCGACCAAGCGTGGTGTGCGGCAGCATGCCGCGCACCGCCTTCTCGACGGCCCGATCGGGTCGCTCGGCGAGCAACTCGCCGTACGGCTTGGCGGTCAGCCCACCCGGGTAACCGGAGTGGCGGTAGGCGAACTTCTGCTCACGCTTCTTGCCGGTGAGCGCAACCTTGTCGGCATTGATGACGACCACGAAGTCGCCGGTGTCGACGTGCGGGGCGAAGATCGGCTTGTGCTTGCCGCGGAGCAAGATCGCGATTTGGGTCGCGAGCCGGCCGAGCACGACGTCATTGGCGTCGATCACGTGCCATTGACGCTGGACGTCGGCAGCCTTGGGAGAAAACGTGCGCACAGGTTCGGCCTTCGGAGTCGGAAAGGGCTGTCAGGAGCGGTGGTCGACGGGCAGAGCTCCGCGCACACGCACAACGACCTCGTAGACTACCCGGCCCGCCGTCGAAGGGTCAAAGCGACCGGATGAAACTCACCGGATATCGCGGCTTCCTGGGCACGCCCGGCGTGCCGCGGCTGTTCACGGCCATGCTCATCGGGCGGCTCCCGGGCGGAATGCTGGCGCTGGCGATCGTGCTGCGCATTACCGGGGACGGCGGCAGCTACCGCCTGGCCGGAGCGGTCACGGCCGGCTTCTCGATCGGAATCGGGACTACCTCACCGCTGCTGTCGCGGCTGATCGACCGACGGGGGCAGACCGTCGTCCTGGTGCCGTGCGCTGTCGCCCTGCTCGCAACCACCACTCTGCTCGGCTTGTTGCCCGCCCATTCGTCACCGCTGATTCTCATCGGCGCCGGCGCGCTGGTCGGTGCGTCGCTGCCGCCGCTCGCGCCGACGTCACGCACGATGTGGCCGGCCGTGGTCGATAGCCCGGCCGCGCTCGAAGCGGCGTATGCCGTCGACGCCACCTTTCAAGAGCTTGTCTTCATCGTGGGGCCCCTGCTCGTGGTGGCCACCCGGGCCGTCGCCGGTACCGCGGCCGCGATCATCGGCGCGGGCGCACTTGGCAGCGTGGGTACCTTGATCTTCGCCGCGAGCGCCGCCTCGCGGGCCTGGCGCGGCCACGTCCCCACCGAGACGCGTAGGAACAAGGCACTGCACTCGGCCGGCATCAAAGTGCTGGTCGTGACGATGTTCTGCCTCATCGCCGGCTTCGCAGCGACCGAGGTGGCCTTGATTGCGGCCGCTCGCTCGGCGGGCTCGGCCGGCGCCTCCGGCCCATTGCTCGCTGTCTGGTCACTCGGCAGCATGGTCGCGGGCTTCATCTACGGCTCGCGGTCATGGGCCAGCAGCATCGTGGCGCGCGTCACGGCGCTCCTGAGCATCGCAGCCGTTCTGACCCTAGCCGCCGCGACCCAGCACAAACTGATCGTCATCGGGGCACTCGTCGCCGTCAGCGGCGCCGGTGGCGCACCGGCGCTCGCGTCGATCTACCGCACGGTGCAGCACCTCGCCCGTGCGGGTGTGGTCACCGAGTCGTATGCGTGGCTGAGCGTCGGCACCTTGTTCGGCAGTGCCTTCGGCGCGGCTGTCGCCGGCCAGCTCATCACCACCCACGGCGCCGGGGCCGGCTTCATTCTTGGCGCCGGGTCGATCGCTGCTGCCGCACTCGTGGTCGCGGTCGGCCGCCGTTCACTAGCGATACCGGACACCGAGCTCGCGGCGCTGATTACCGAGCCGCCCGCACCGAATCCCACCGCCTCACCTAAGCGAACAGAGGCTCCGCCGACTCCGTGACGGCCGCATCGGAACCGAAAACCAAGAACCGTTCGAAGCTGCGCGCAAACCACCGGTCGTGCGTGACCGAGATCACGGTGCCGTCGAAGCTGTCGAGGGCATCTTCAAGTGCTTCTGCGCTGGCGACATCGAGGTTGTCGGTGGGCTCGTCAAGCAGCAGCAAGGTGGCACCCGAGATCTCGAGCAGCAGGATCTGAAAGCGCGCTTGCTGGCCGCCTGACAACGTGTCGAACGGCTGATCGGCCTGGCCGTCGAGTTCGTAGCGCCGCAATACATTCATGGCCCGACCACGATCGCGGGCATGGTCGGCCCACAAGACGTCGGCCAACGTGCGACCGGCGAACTCGCCGTGTTCATGGGTCTGTGCGAACCAGCCGGGCACGACGCGCGCACCGAGCTTCGCGAACCCGGTGTGTCGCACTGCGTCGCCGGCCAGCAACCGCAGGAAGTGCGACTTGCCAGACCCGTTGGCCCCGAGGACCGCCACTCGCTCGCCATAGAAGATCTCGACATCGAACGGCTGCACGAGACCGGTCAGTTCGAGGCGTTCGCAGGTGACCGCGCGCAACCCGGTACGGCCGCCACGCAACCGCATCGCCACCTTCTGCGCTGGAGGGGCGGACGGCGGCGGGCCGGCCTCTTCGAACTTCGCCAGCCTGGTTTGCATGGCGTGATACTTGCTCGCCATCGCCGGTGAGTTCTTTGCCTGCTGCTGAAGGGTTTTTACCAGCTCGACCAACCTCAGATGCTCTTCATCCCAGCGGCGACGTAGCTCATCGAGGCGATCGTGTCGGTGCTTGCGCGCCTCGTGGTACGACGCGAATCCCCCACCGTGCGTCCACGCCGTCCCGCCTTCGATCGTGACGATGCGATTGGCAACTTTGTCGAGCAGCTCGCGGTCGTGAGAAATGAGCAGCACTGATTTCGGGGATTCGATCAGGCGTTGTTCGAGCCATCGCTTGCCGGGCACGTCGAGGTAGTTGTCAGGTTCGTCGAGCAACAGCACATCGTCGGGCCCGCGCAACAATGCTTCGAGCACGAGTCGCTTCTGTTCGCCGCCCGACAAGGTGGCGACCTGCCGGTATTGGCACTGATCGAACGGCAACGCGAGGGCGGCCACCGTGCAGACATCCCACGCCACTTCAGCGTCATAGCCACCGGCGTCGCCCCACGCGGCCAGCGCGTGCGCGTACCGAAGCTGGGTGGGCTCGTCGTCGGTCGACATCATCGCGAGCTCGGCCTCCGTCATTTCGTCACCCGCCGAGCGCACCGCGGGAGGCGACACTGAGAGCAGCAGATCCCGCACGGTGGTGTCGTCTTGCACCGAGCCGATGAACTGCCGCATCACCCCGAGGCCGCCGCTGCGCCCGATCGTGCCGACCTGCGGTTTGTCATCGCCCGCGATGAGACGCAGCAGCGTGGTCTTGCCCGCACCGTTCGCGCCGACCAACGCCACCTTGGCGCCATCGCCTACGCGGAAGCTCACGTCATCGAGCAGCACCCGTCCGTTCGGCAACGTGTGCTTGATCTGGACGACGTCGATGTGACCCACGACGACCGAGTCTGCGCCATCGGCGGCGCACCACGCACGCGGGTTACCCGACCGCGTCGATCAGGTCAGCCGATCCGCTCGGCCAGGGACACGATGATTCCTTCCGGACCGCGCACATACGCCATGCGCCACATGTGCTCGTACTCGCCGATGCCGCCGACCAGGCCGTAGCCCTCGGTGGCCAGTTCGTCGACGGCCGCCTGAAGGTCGTCGACCTCGAAGGCGACATTGCGCAGCCCTAGTTCGTTGGCCATCGCAGTGGGCGATCCCGGCTCATGGTCGGGGCGAACAAAGCTC
>Ga0207929_1000079_pt1 | contig 27768 bp, 26 predicted proteins | sample NGESurdeep072012_FD_184466 | JGI IMG/M metagenome (GOLD analysis project Ga0207929, IMG submission 184466) | Arctic peat soil microbial communities from Barrow, Alaska - NGEE Surface sample 53-1 deep-072012 (SPAdes) | ecosystem: Environmental > Terrestrial > Soil > Wetlands > Peat ... | reverse complement strand
TCACCCTGAAGAAGAACGCGCGCTGCTGCGGCGGCTGACGGTCTACGTCGCGATCGCGGCCGTCGGCCTCAACGCGATCCTCTTCTTGCAGTCGGCGGCGGGGTGGTTTGGGTCGGGCGACCCTGGCAGCGCGATCGTGTCGTTGATCGCGGGCATCTTTCCAGGTAGCAACCTGAAGGCGCCCGACACTGCGCCCAGCCCAGCGCCTGGCGCCACGCCGATCGCGGTTTCCGGCGGGTCATGACCGCGTACAACCCCAGCAACCCGCGGTAAGCGCTACGCCAAGCCCGCTCTGGTTCGTCGACCGAAGCTCTGGCGAGGTGACGCTCGTCTTGATGACCGTGGTTTTGATATTCGGCATCGTGCGGGCAGCCCTTCCGAGCACCAATCCAGTGCTGACCGAAGGCGCGCACATCAACATCGCGCTGCTGACTGTGGCCTTCGCCGGCCTTCACATCCTGGCCGCGCTGCTCGATCCATTCGCGCGCCTCGGCCCCATCGATTCGCTGGTGCCGTTCGTGTCCGCCTATCGCGGGACGTGGCTCGGGTTGGGGGTCATCTCGGGGTACCTCTACATCGCCGCGGTGCTTTTGAGCTGGCCGGTGAGAAGGCTCAGCCGGCCGGTCTGGCTCTGGCTGCATCGCGCGAACTATGCGGCGTGGCTGCTGGCCCTGGTTCACTCGCTCGGCACGGGATCCGACGCCCGCAACCGGGCGTTCTTTCTGCTGAACGTGGCGGCGGTTGGCATCGCGCTGGCCGTCTTCCTTGGCGTTCGGGTGGCCGAAGCGTGGAACCGGCTTCCACCGCTGTGGGCGGCGGTGGCCGTGGTGGCGGTGGCCACGGTGCTGGTGCTTGCCATCTGGGCGAGCCACGGACCCCTTCAGGAAGGCTGGGCAAGGTCGGCCGGCACGCCGCCCGACTTGCTCCGATCGCCTTAGGCAGCGCCGTCGCTCCTTATATGTGTGGGCTTACGGCTTAGCCGCCGGCGAGGGGCAGCCGCACCTGAACCCACGCACCCTCGCCGCTGAATGCCCCACCCTTGTTGTTGCAAATAGTGAACCCGATGTGGTAGATAATTAAGGTTGAGCTCCTCCTACGACAAGCTGAAGGAAGGGATGCGGTGGATGTGGTCGCTCGGCGACTATTCCCGCCTCGCGGAGGTGCTCGAGCCCCACGCTGAGGCGCTGGCTGAGACTTGCAACATCAGTTCCGGCGCCACCGTCCTGGACGTGGCCGCGGGGAACGGCAATTTCGCGCTCGCGGCCGCGCGCCGCGGCGCCGACGTCACCGCCTCTGACCTGACGCCGCGAATGGTCGAGCTGGGTCGCGCTCGCTCGGCTGCCGCCGGAATGCGAATCGAGTGGACTGAAGCAGACGCGGAGCGGTTGCCATTCCCAGACGCCGCCTTCGATGTGGTGGCATCGGTCTTCGGCGCCATGTTCGCGCCGCGACCGCACCTGGTGGCCTCTGAATTGTTTCGCGTGGTGAAGCCCGGCAGCCTCGTCGCGATGGCCAATTACAGCCCGGGCGGGTTTCTAGGCCGGGTGAGCGAACTCATGGCCTCGTTTTCATCGCGCCCGGCGCTCGACCTGCCATCTCCGTTTCAGTGGGGCGACGAGGACGTGGTACGCGAGCGCTTCGCGGGGCTCGCCGCGTCGATCGAGGTGATGCATCGGACGCTCACGTTCCAATCCAACTCAGTGGACAGCCTCCTCAAATTCTGGGAAGAGACCAACGCGCCGCACAACGCTCTGAAGACGATGCTGCCTCCCGAGGGCTATCAGAACGTCATCAGACAGTGGAAGGCGCTGGTCGACGAGCTGAATGAATCGACCGACGGACGCCTCATGGTGAGCTCGCCATACATCGTGGTCCTCGCGAGGAAAATCCGCCACGGCCGGCTGAGCGGATTGCTTCCATTTCTCACTCGATCTTCGCTTAGGCGACGGGGCTCGCCGGCTCTATCAGTCAGCCAAAACCGAGTTCAGCGAGGCAAGGGTTCTCAGCTCCGAAAGGTAAGGCACCGATCGGTCTCGGGTGATCAGGTTGAGCACAACCTGGTCCGCGCCAACGCTCAATAGAGCATTTATGCGCTCGTGAACCGTCGCTGTTTCGCCCCAGGCCACGACCGCATCAAAGAGATCGTCTGACCCCGGCGGCTCGAGCTCGTCGGGCTTCCAGCCCAGCCGGAGCAGGTTGTTTCGATAGTTATCAAGTCGCAGGTAAAGGTTCGTATGCACGTCCCCGATGGTTCGCGCCTCCGCGCGGTCACGCGCCAGCACTACCGGAAGATCCGCCGCCAGGAACGGCTCTGGTCCGAGCTGCTCGCGAACCAGCCGGATGTGCTCGGCTGTCGTGAAATAGGGATAGGCGCCAGCGGTGCGCTCAGCCGCCAGCCCGACCATTCGCGGACCGAGAGCGGCGAGAACAATCGGGGGAAGCTGCGCTTCAGGGCCACGCCAGGGCGCTTGCACCATCTGATCCAGGTACCCCCGCATCGCAGAGACCGGCCGGGCGTAATCGTGTCCGCGGGCGGCAACCGCGGGGGCGTGGCTGACGCCCAAACCAAGGATGAATCGATCGGGCCACGCCTCGGCTAAAGCGCGGCCGCCGGCCCCCATCGCCATGGGGTCGCGAGCCCAGATGTTGGCGATGCCGCTCGCGATCACCAACTTCGAGGTCGCGCTCAGGAAGATCGACGCTTGCGCGAAAGCTTCTCGCCCAACCGACTCGCCAAACCACAGCGTGCCGTAGCCCAGCTCCTGGATTTCGGCCGCAACCTCTCTCTGAATGGTGGATGGCTGGGCAGCGAGGGCACCGGAGAAAATGCCCAATCGGCCTGGCTTGATGTTGCCCAGCCGGGTCAAGCTCACGTTATTGAGGTTACCGACTTTCGGTCAGCTCACTTAGGGCCGCGAATCGGCCGATCGTGAATCCCCTTTGAAATGACCGGCTCAAGCTGGCGCGATTTCGCCAGTGACGAGACGGCGATGAGGCGCATCAACACCAGCCAGTGCTCGCCAGTCCGCGGCCACGACATGTCGCTCGCGTATGCGTACGAGGCGCGTTCGAGGGCCTGCCTCTGTTCTGGGTGGTCGAGCAGCGAGTTAACCGCCTCGCCAAGGGCTACCGGATCTCGAAACGGGACCAGGATTCCGCGCCCGCCGGCCAGGGCTTCCTTGGCGTGAAGGTAAGCCGTCGACACAATCGCCTTGCCGGCCCCGAGCGCGTAAGCAAGAGTACCGCTGGTTATCTGCTGCGGGTCCAGGTATGGCGTGACATAGACGTCACTTGCCAGCAGCAGGTCGATGATGTCCCGCTGCGCCATGTATTCATCGATGAAGGAGACGTGGTTCTGAAGCCCCAGGCGCTTGACCGCCTCGACGAGTTGATTGCGGTACCTCTCGCCGTCGTGGCGGCGCAGCTCCGGGTGGGTCTGGCCTGCGATCACGTAGAGGGCCTCAGGATGCCGCCCGACGATCGCCGCCATGGCCTCGATCATGTACTCGATGCCTTTGCGAGGGTCCACCAAGCCAAAGGTCGAGATGATCGTCCGGTGGGGTACGCCCAACTTCTTCTTCATCCGGCCTCGGCCGTGAGGACGGACCGCCGGCATGCCGTGAGGAATCACCACCGGCACCTTGGCGATGCCATAGCGGTCGGCGAGGATGCCGGCCGCCATCTCGGCCATCACCACGATCGCGTCGCTCATCTCAGCCGCCGAGCGGATCGCCTCCCGCATTGACGGGGTCGGCTCGGGTGGCACCGTGTGCAGCGTGGTGACGACCGGCTTCCGTAGAGCTTCAAGGAAGGGGCGCAGGTGGTCCTCGTACACGCCGTCTGTCCACGTCCCGTAGAGCCCGAATTCATGCTGCACGTTGACGATGTCGGCGCTCGAGAGGTTGATCGCTTCTGCCGCGGCGCGGTAGTTGTTCGCCTCACCCTGCCTGATGCGCCAGCGGACCTCGCCGCCGTACAGCCGAACCTCATTGGGCTCGTCGATGGCTGCCACGCTGCACGTCACACGCGGATCGGTCGCCTTGATGGCGGCCATCAGGTCCGCCGAGAAGGTTGCTATGCCGCAGCGGCGGGGAAGATTCGAGGACACGAAGACGATCCTGAGGCCGGGCGGCCTACCGACGTGCTGGATCGGGTGGTGGCGCGGGGGCAGCGTCCTGTGGCGGCGCAATGCCGCTGCGTTTGCGTAGCGGATGCTCATGACCGTCAGCCGCGCCTGTAGTCGCCGGGAGGCGGGCGACGCCAGTCCCTGGCGCGGCGGTGAGGCCCCGCCAGCACCTTGAAGCGCCGACCCGATATCTCCGAGGGCTGGATGGCCAGCCAGTGCCACCGCTCGCCGGGCGCAACCGGATGCACCGGTGCTTTTCGAATGTGCTCCGCGGTCCGCCCCAGATTGCGGGTGACCTCTTCGGCGAGGCCCTTGACGACGACGCTCCAGCCTATGCCCAGCTTGGGATCCCATTCGTCCACTTCGAAGGCCAGCCTGGTCTTTGTAACAAAGTCGAGCTTTGTTCCCGCACCGGTGCGGAACACGATGACCCGACCCTCCATCGCGTAATTGACTGGAAAGACCTCAGGCTGGCCCTCGACGTTGAACGCTATCCGGCCCAGGTCGCGAGATCCAAGCAGAAGAAGGCATTCTTCCTGCGACAACACCTCGATTGACTGGTCCGGCGTGCTGCGCCTCTCCATCGTCACAGCATGCACCTCCACCATGGTCCAATTCCAGCCGCAAACGACCCGAACAAATCGGGACTTTTGCACTTTGCCGGCTCGTGATGGCGCCCGCCCGAGTCGGGTGAGCGGCGGGCTACCAGACACCCGACCAGCTTCGCGCCGTGGACAGGGCGTCTGGATCGTTCAGCAGCGCAAGGCCGGCTGTGACGTTCGCCTCCGCTCCTGAACCATCGCTCACGCGCCTGTCGTCGAGCCCGTCCGCGACGCGATCGGTAGCTCGGTCAAGAACGGCGGCGCCGGCTGGATTGCGCCCGTCAAACCAGCGGCGCGCTTTTTGCGCCAACTCCGCATACTGCGGCCTGCCCGTGACCGCGGCGAGCCGGTCCATGACGAATACCGCCGACTGCACGTCGTAGCTGTGGACGTGTGGGAGGTCGAAGCCGGACTCGATCACCTCGGCAAACACGGCTTCGGCGCTGCTGACGGCGATCGTGAGCAGATCGGCCCTGTCGAGCGCGACTGACGCGTCGACGAGCACGGCCTCCTGGATATGGCCCCAGAGGTGGGGCCGGCCGCGCTCGTCCGGCGAGTTCATCAACATTCCGCCGCGCTGGCATGCGATGAGCTCATCGCACCAGGACGCGAGGCGCATGGAGAGCCAGGGATCGGGCGACCGCTGGAGAAGGTACAGCGCGCCCATCGCCTGGATGGAACGAACATCTGATGGGGCTGATGCGGACGCCGCAGCATTGAGAGCGTCGGTCAGGATTGCCCTGGCGCAATCGTGACCGAAGAGCAAGTTCACCTCTGCGAGCGCACAGATAGCGCGTGCCTGCCAGAAGTTCACCCCGGCGGCGGAGGTGGGGCCGTCGGTGTTCCGAGTGCCATGCCAGTCATAGATGAAGTTGTGCCAGTGGCCGTCGCCATCGTTCATCCAGAGCACAAAGTCGAGCAGCCCTTCGGCCCACCGCCGGAGCGCATCGTTTCCGGTGGCGGCCCAGAGCCTGCACAACAGCCCGCACGCGCGCGCCGCATCGTCCACGCAAGCGACGCCCTCGACGCCGGTTTCACGGGCTTCGAAGTGCTCGCCAATCGAACCGGAGTAGACAGCGAGCGCCAGGGCCCGCGGCCCGGCCGCCGGCAATGGCCGCGTCAGCGCGGCGAGCTGTCTCAGCAAGGCGCCAGCGAGGAGACGATCTCTTTCACATCAAAGTCGGCCGCGGCCATGCGGCAGTCGGCGGCGCCGTAGTACATGCGGATCCGCTCACCCGTGTCGTCGAGGGGGACGTGGCCGCAAGAGAAGACGGTGTTGCTGTAGAAGCCCATCCGCTCGTAGTCCGCGGTCGGCACCAGGATTGGTTCCGGCGAGCGGGCAATGACCCGCGCCGGATCCTCGGCATCCAGGAGCAACGCGCCCATCGCGTAGCGTCCGTCGGCGGCGACACCGTGGTAGAGCTCCAGCCAGCCCTCGGGCACGCGGAACGGAACCGCGCCCGCTCCCGTGCGCACGCCATCCCACATGCCCTGTCGAGGCAACGCCAGGGGGCGATGCCCACCCCAGCTCACCAGGTCGTCGGAAAAAGCGATCCAGATCCCGAGAACGCGATTGAACGACGCGGGCATGGGCCGGGTGAGCGCGACGTAACGACCTCTCACGCGGCCCGGGAAGATCACCACGTCCTTGTGGTCGGGTAGGAACATGAGACCGCGCCGCTCGAAGGCTTTGAAGTCGGTCGTCGTCAGCCGGCTGGTTGTGATGCCGACCGAGGCGACCGAGACGTAGGTGATGTGCCAAACGCCGTCGATCAGCGTCGCGCGAGGGTCTTCGCATCCGTACTCTTCGAAGGAATCAGCGGGGACTAGCGCGGGGAGCTGATCGACCACGAAGTGGGCCCCGTCGGTGCTACGGGCCACACGCAGATGCGATATCTGCGTCAGGTAGTCCCTGACCTCCAGCCGGCCCCCCGGCTTCGCAGCCGGCTTGGTGACCCGGATGGCACGCGGATCGCTGAGATCGAGCCCAGGGAGATCCTTACGCACATACGCGACAACCACTCGCGGAGGATTCGTGGCCGTATCCAGGAATGCGATCCCGATCACGTCCTCACCCAAAGTCCCAGGCGGAAGTGGTTCAAGCCTCTCTTGCGGAGCCGTGAGGTCCAAGGTCCTCGCCGTCGGGGGCAGCAGGCCGGTCATGGGGCGAGGACACTCCCCGACGCGCAAGAGCAGGATCGTCTCCCCGCCCACCTGTGCAGCGGCGGCGTTGAACACCGACACGACCTCGAGGGCCGCTTGCGAAGGCGCCACGTCGGCGCTCGTCAGGATCGGGTTGTTGTCGAGCCGGTGGGCGAGTCCTTCGGCCTTCAGGCTGAGCACCACACGGACGAATCGTAGGTGCCGCGCCATAGCAGCATCAGCAAGATTCGAGTGATGGGCTCGTGCTAGGCCTCGCGATGGTGCGATCAACGTCGGAATCACCGGCAAGGGCGGGTTCGGTAAACGTATTCGCGGTCACGTTAGCGGATCGTTCAAGAAACAGCTTGGAGGGCTTCACGCCGGGCCGGAGTCCACTGGAGCCCGCCAAGGTCCGCGGCCGTTAGCTACGGTGGCCGTCGTCTTGGCTGCCACGAGTGGGCAAATTGGCGGGGATGGATGGGAATCGAACCCACCCAGGACGCCTCAGCAGCGCCCCGCAAACGGTTTTGAAGACCTTGGTGGTGGTTTGATTTATGACCCGGATCGATTGGCTTCTTCGGCCATCTCCACGGCGATCTGCTTCATCGCGCCATCTGTCGACATCTTCTGAAGCTCTTGCGAGAGGCGTTCAAGCTCCTCACCGCCCGCCATCATCTGGGTGAGGGCCGCCAGCGTGGTCTCGTCCTTGGCGTAGGAGCCAACGAAACGCCCGCGGTTGAGCAAGACGAATCGGTCTCCGACCGGATACGCGTGATGAGGGTTGTGCGTAATGAAGATCACGCCCAGACCGCGCTCCCTGGCCTGCACGACGTACTTGAGCACGATGCCCGACTGTCGAACACCGAGAGCGGAAGTCGGTTCGTCAAGGATGAGCACTTTGGCTCCGAAATAAACCGCCCGGGCTATAGCGACCGCCTGGCGCTCACCGCCCGACAGCGTGCCGACCGGCTGGTTTGGATCGCGGACGTCGATGCCCATCTTTTGCATCTCCTCACGCATCACCCTCTTCGCAAACCGTGTGTCGAGCTTGCTCGCGAGCCCGAAACCGACGGTCGGCTCGGAGCCGAGGAAGAAGTTGCGCCAGATCGACATGAGCGGCACGGTGGCCAGATCCTGGAACACGACCGAGATCCCCGCCGCTCGCGCGTCACGCGGACCGCCGAAACGCACTCGGGTTCCGTCGATCAGGACCTCGCCCTCGTCGTGAGGGTGGACGCCGGACAGGATCTTGATCAGGGTGGACTTGCCTGCCCCGTTGTCACCGAGCACGCACGTGACCTCGCCGGCGCGCACCACCATCGAGATGTCCTTCAACGCGATGACGCTGCCGAAGTACTTGCTGACGTTGCGAACCTCGAGGAGCGGAGCGCCGTCTTCACTCATTTGGTTGTCACCGCCGTGCGCTCGAGGCGCGCCGTCTCACCAGAGTGTTCAGGCCGACAGCGACGAATAGGATCACGCCCAAGAACGTGAAGTACCAGTTCGAGTCCCAGCCAGCGAAGATGATGCCTATCTGCGCGAAGCCGATAACCAGAGCTCCAATCGAAGCGCCGATGGCCGACCCGTAGCCGCCTGTCAGCAGGCAACCTCCAACGACAGCGGCGATGATGAAGAAGAATTCCTGGCCGACGCCCTGACCGGTCTGGATGCCCTTGAAGCGAAGCGCGACCATGATGCCGACGAGGGCCGCCGACATGGCCGTGCACATGAACAGGATGACTTTGGTCCGGGCCACGGGTACGCCCACGGCCCGGGCGGCGTTCGCGTCACCCCCGACCGCGTAGATCCAGTTGCCAAAAGTGGTCTGGGTCAGCACCCAGGTCGCCACGATCGTGATGCCAATCCACCACAGCACCGCGTCCTGAAAGTTGTAGGGCGCCAGGAATGTGCCGCCGAAGATTCCTTGTGCGCTGGCAAATCCCGATGCGCGATCGGAGATGTCGAAACGGACCTGGTTTGTCAGCAAAAGAGTCACGCCGACGTTCACCCCGCGGAGGACGAAAAATGTAGCGAGCGTGATAATGAAGCTCGGCAGTTTCGTCCTGACGACGAGCATGCCGTTGACTGCGCCGATCAGCCCAGCGAACAGCAACACAACGACGATTGCCGCCCAGGTGTTGATCTGGTAGCGAGTTATCAGCATGCCGAGCAAGAGGCCGCACGTACCGATCATCACACCGGCAGACAGGTCGAACTCGCCGCCGATCATGAGCAAGGCGACGGCCACAGCCATGATTCCGTAGGTCGACGCGGCGTCGGTCCAGTTTTGCATCCCCGCGATCGACGAGAACCTGTGGCCTGCCGTAGCGTCAACCGTGGCGAACAGCAAGTAAACCGCCACAGCGCCGATGAGCGCACCGAACTCCGGCCGCTGCAGCAGTCGCACGAATACGCTCACAGTGGCGAGTCGTTCGTCGCCAGCGACGGACTGCCGTGGAGCGGGAGTCGGGACTGGCTTGCTGGCCACGCTCATCGACTTTTCACCTTGTAGATGGCTCTACCGGGCCGGACAGCCCGGCCCGGTAGAAACCTTTTCAGTCTTATCGAGTGCCCTGGCCGGTCAGGGTCGCGACCGTCGCGGCGTTGGTCTTGTCCACGATCCCCGGCCCGCTTTTGACGATATCAAATCCGCCGACGGTATTGGCGTTCTGCTTGAAGAGCTTGAGGAAGACGATTGGAAGGTAGCCCTGCAAGTACTGCTGCTGGTCGATCGCGAAGTCGATCTTTCCCGACTGGATGTCGGCAACGACGCCGGCGCTGAGATCGAACGTAGCGATCTTCGCCTTCGAGTTGGCGCCGGCAACAGCGGCTTCGACGATGTTTTTGGCCACGTCAGGGTCGAGCGCGAGAATCGAGTCAATGGAAGGGTCTGCGCTGAGCGCGGCCTGCAAGGTCGCAGTCGCGGACGAGACGTTCGCCTTCGCGTTGTCGAGGACGAGGACCTTCTCGTTACCGCCAAATCCGGTCTTTGCGCCGGCGCACCGGTCGCGCAGGCTCGTGCTGGTGGCCTCATGGATGACGCAGAGCAACTTGGTGCCACCGTCGGCTTTCAGCCTGATGCCAGCCTGCGTGCCGGCCGCGGTCTCAGGCTGCCCTACGCACGTGATGGCCCCCGAGTAGGCGATGTAGCTCTGTCCGCTCGCGGTCGTGCCGCAGTTGTTCATCAGGATCAGAGGAATGCCGCCGGCCGCGGCCTGCTTGGCACAGTCCAGCACCGTTTGGCTGTGCGGCGAGACGACCAGGCCATCCGGCTTTGCGGTCACCGCCGCGCTGATGAACTGGCATTCCTGGTTGTCGTCGTTGTTGCTGCCCTGGTAGTTGACCTGAACGCCAAGATCAGTTGCTGCCTGCTGTTCGCCCTTCTGCACTACCGACCAGAAGGTTCCGCTGTCGCCGTGCGTGACGAAATAAAAGTGCAGGCTCGAGCCCGCCGTGCCCGTCGATGGCGTGCTGGCGCTGCCTGTCGTGCCGCTGGTGCAAGCGGCCACGAGCATGCACACGGCAGCCAGCCCGATGACTCCCCGTATCCGACTCATCGCTTCAGTCCTCCTTCGAGACAGTGACGTGCTGATCGGCGCCGGCGATTCGACGAAAGTATTCAAGGCTCAGCGCGGCCGCCTTGAGCGGACCGCGAGCGTGCTCGGCAGTAAGCGCCATGTCCTGCTCGAGCACGTACCAGCCCCGGTAGCCGGCTCCCTGCAGCCGATCGACGACGGCCTCGATGTCGAGGTCTCCCTGCCCCAAAGGCCGGTAAAGGCCGGCGGCGACACCTTCGCCATACGTCATGTCGCCGGACCGGATCCGGCGGGCCAGGTTGGTGTCGACGTCTTTGAGGTGCACGTGATTCACGCGACCAGCGGCGTCCCGCGCAACCTCAGCGGGATCGGCGCCGCCGAGAAACAAATGCCCCGTGTCGATGCAAATCCCGACCGAGGTCATTTCGAGCATGGTGTTGAAATCCTCCTTTCGGGCCACCGCCGTCCCTGCATGCGGATGAAATGAAAGACGCAATCCGTGCGCCGAGGCGATCTTGTCTGCTGACGCCAACGACTTCGCGAGCGTCGTCCACTGAGGCTTGGTAAGCCGCTCGTCGCGGTCGTAACTCTCCCCCGGCAGCGCCGCGGCCAGGACGAGGACCTCCGCGCCCGAATCCTCGAGCGCGTGGGCTTGCATCTCGATCTCACGGACCGCCGAGCGCCGAGGGTCGTGCAGAACGGTAGCGAGAAAACCAGCGACCAGCTGCATCCCGTATCGGTCCAGGAGCCGGCGACGGGCCTCCGCGGCATCGGGCAGGTAGCCGGGCGGACCCAGCTCGGTGGCGTCGAGTCCCACCTCCCGCATCTCGGCCAGAACCCGGTCGGGTGGCATCTGGTATCCCCATCCATGAAGCTCGCTGACTCCCCACGAGATTGGCGCCCCAGCGACCTTCACCCGGGCTGACTCAGGCAATCTCTTCGACCCGCACGGGCCTGTGCTCCCGCATTGATCGATCGGCGGCGAGGGCGACCACGAGCGCTTGCCGGGCGTCGGCTACCGTGCACAGACTCGGGCCACCGTCCTGGACGGATCCCAGGAAGCCTTCCAGCTCCGCTCGATAGGCGGGTGCGAACCGGTCCAGGAAATCTTCGTAGCCCGACTTGCGTGGAGGATCGACACCCGGCTCGACCGAGCGCAGCGGAGTCCGCTCGTCCCATCCGACCGCCACGCTGTCGCGCAGCCCAAACACTTCCATGCGGACGTCATAGCCGCGAGGATCATTGCGCGTGGCCGTCACGACACCGAGAACCCCACCGTTGAACCGGAGCACCGCGCATGCCGCGTCGACGTCTTCGTGTCTGGCGAACAGCGGGGAGTTTGCCTCGCCGTCGGCAAACACCTCGACGACCGGTCTGCCAACGACCCATGGGCCGATGTCGAAGTCGTGGATTGCGAGGTCGCGCCAGATGCCGCCCGACTTCGCGATATACACCTCAGGCGGTGGGGCGGGATCGTGCGTTGCCATCCGCACAACATGGATGTCGCCGAGAGCGCCGGATCGAACCGCATCCCGAGCGGCGCGATAGCCCACATCGAACCTTCTCTGAAAGCCAATTTGGACGTGGATGCCCGACCGCTCCACGTGCGCGATGACGGCGTCGGTCGACGCGAGGTCGAGGGCTATCGGTTTCTCGCAAAAGGCGGGAACGGACGCATCCGCGGCCATGTGGAGGAGCTCCGCGTGAGCTGGAGTAGCGGCCGCAATCACGATCGCATCGATGCCCGCTTCGAGAAGCGCCTGTGCGCTTTCAACGTGCTCGACGCCCAGGGCGTTCGCGACGGCGGCCGCGCGGTCCCGATCCGCGTCAAAGACGGTGAGGCGGGAAACGGCCCGGCTCTGCTTCAAGCTGCGTGCGTGAAGAGCGCCAATCCTCCCGGCGCCCACCAACCCGATGTGCACGTTCCTTTCAGCCCCCACACATAAAGCCAGCAAAATGGGAACGTTCCCACTGGAACGTTCCGGCCAGTATAATCCGGCTGCCACACATGTCAAGGCCAGCCAGGGGTGCCGCAGACAGAAGGTCTGAGCCTCTTCACCCGGCGACGATCATCGACGTGGCCCGAAGGGCGGGGCTTTCCAAATCGGTGGTGTCGCGCGTGATGCGCGATGAGCCGTCGGTGAGTGCCGCCAGCCGCGCCGCAGTCATGGCGGCGGCCGAAGCGCTGGGATACCGCGCCAACGCCGTCGCTCGCAGCCTCGTGCAGCGCCGCACCTACAACGTCGGGGTGATGGTTTCGGACCTGCACAACATCTTTTTCGCTGAGGTCCTGGATGGTCTCTATGCGGCAGCCGTCGATCATGGCTACCGGACGCTGATTACGACAGGCAATCGTGACCCAGCCGCGGAGGAACGCGCCCTCGAGCAGCTTCTGGAGCTGCGCGCCGACGGTGTCGTCTTGGCCGGTGCGCGGCTGCCCGCGAAGGTGGTCGCTGCCGCGGCCCGAGCGATCCCCATCGCGCTCGTCGGCAGCGATCTCAGGCTGAAGGACGTCGATGTCGTGGTCGATGACGACTTCAAGGGAGCGGTGCTTGCGGTCGAGCACCTTGTGAGTTTGGGGCACCGCGACATCGCGCTGATCGACGGCGGGCAGGGCGCCGGTGCTGCCGAACGGCGCGCGGGCTACCAGGCCGCGATGGCCGCTGCCGGCCTGTCACTCCGCGGCCGCATCGAGCCGGGAGACTTCACGGAAATGGGCGGCTACGACGGAGCGCGACGGCTTCTCAGCGGCACGCCGCGCCCGACGGCGATCTTCGCGAGCAACGACCAATCGGCGGTCGGCGCGCTTGACGCCATCAACGAATTGGGTTTGAGGGTGCCCCGAGACGTGTCGCTGATGGGTTACGACAACACAGCGCTGGCGGCGCTGGGCCACATCTCCCTCACGACGATTCATCAGCCGCGGAACCAGATCGGCAAGATGGCCATGAACGCTGTTCTGAGAAGGATCGTGCATCCAGGAGCGCCTGCTCGCAGGCAGGTACTGGCTCCTAAGCTGATCGTGCGCGATACGACGGCGCAATGGCGGTCGGCAAGCTAGCGGAGCTACCCGATGAGGCGGGCCAAGTCCTATGTGGCGGGGATGGATGGGAATCGAACCCACCCAGGACGCCTCAGCAGCGCCCCGCAAACGGTTTTGAAGACCGCGTTTCAAAGTTCTGCGGACGTCCACCGACGACCGCCTGAGATCGATACCAGCATTCGCAAATCCACCTACGTGCGCTCACGTCCGCCGGGGCTCGTGATGTTGGCTGTCATCTCGGCTGTCAGATCCGGTGCATTTGCTCAGAAACCCACCCAATCAATGGTGTAAGGCGTCAAGGGATGGAGATGCCCTCTGAACGTGAGGCCCATGAGGAAATCGGTGGAATTGCGGATTCGGCGCTGACTACCGGGTCGTCGTCGAGCTCACCCAGCCCGCGATCTGCGCGCGGGTGTTGAATCCGAGCTTGTTGAGAATGCTGCGGACGTGACTGTCGACGGTGCGCTCGGAGATAAACAGTCGCGCCCCGATCTGCTTGTTGCTCAGGCCGTCGGCGATCAGCCGCGCGACCTCGGCTTCGCGCTTCGGGAGCACCTCCACACCATCGCCGTTGACACCGACGGCGGTCTCCTTACCGACCGGCTCTCCCAGAGCAAGGCCCACGGCCGTGTCCCTGCTCAAGTGGCGACCAAATTCCACCTCGGCCTCATACCTCATACGACCGAGAGCGGCCGCCGCCGCGTCCTGCGCCTGCATAACGATGGGCGCCATCGCCGGCATCAGCGTCGCGCCGGCTCCGGTGCGGATCGCCTCCGACGCGCCCAGCAGCTGCGCCGCCTCCTTGGCCAGCCCCGCAAGGGCGCGGTGGTAGGCGAGCGCCGCGAGGAGGTAGTACTGCCCGATCCGGTCATCGATGCGATACGCGCTCCGCAGCGACTCCGAGTAACGCGCCTTCGACTCCTCGAGGTCGCCGCCCAGCATCGCGGCTCCCCCGAGGTTGAGGTTCATCATGTGTTGCGCGTACACGTCTCCGACCTCGCGGCTGAGTCGCGCGCCCTCGGTCGACACCACCCGAAGAGTCTCGAAATCACCCACGAACAAAGCGTTGAGCGCACGCGCCTGCAGCACGCCGACCACGGTCGGAACGTCGTCAAGCTCAGACGCCAGCGAGTCGGCCTCGGCGAGGAACTGCTGCGCCGCATCACGCTCGCCCGCCATCATCGCGGCGATCGACGCCATCGACAGCGAGGTCGCCAGCTGGATCGGCTGCTTGGCCTCGCGGGAAGCAGTCATGGCTTTCTCGAGGACCGGCCGAGCCGCTTGATACTTACCCTGCAGGACGGCGAGAAAGCCCCGGATGAAGTAGGACCATCCGAGCGTCTCCGGGTTGCCGGGGCCTGATGCGAGCAGCTCGTCGAGCCACCGCACGCCCTCGGTCGTCGCGCGAGTGATCCAGAACCAGGCGAGAGAGGTGGCGAGCTGGATCCCGTTCCGCGAGTCGCCTTCGATGAGACATCGCCGCAAGACGGCCCGCATGTTGTCGATTTCGAGTTCCACCCAAACGAGCCACTCGGGAAGCCGCAATCGCGCTTGAAGCGCCATGCGCTGCGCGGTCTGCACGTAGTACTCGGTGCACCGCCGCTCAACCGCGTCTTTGTCCCCGGCTTCGTGCAGCCTGCGCGCCGCGTACTCGCGCATCGTCTCGTGCAGGCGGTAGCACGCGACGCTTCGCGCATCCTCTTTAATGACCAGCGACTTGTCGACAAGCGACGATAGATCTTCCAACACGGCCTCAGACCCGGTGACCGCCTCGACGTCCTCCAGGGTGAATCGGCCGGTGAACACGCACAGGCACCTCATCAGCCGCTGCTCCGCCGGAGTCAGCAGGTCGTAGCTCCAGTCGATCGCGGTCTCGAGCGTCTGGTGACGCGGGAGCGCGACGCGACTTCCTCCGGTTAGCAAACCGAAGCGGTCGGCCAAGCGGACGAGTACCTGCTCCACGCTCAGGACGCGAGTTCGGACCGCGGCGAGCTCGATCGCCAGCGGCAGGCCGTCGAGATGCCTGCACAGCTCGGCCACGGCGCCGCGATTTGACTCGTTGAGCTCGAACGTGCCCGAGGCCGCCTCCGCACGCTCCACGAAGAGCATCACCGCCTCGTTCTGCCGCAATCGCTCCAGACGTTCTTCGGTATGCAGCGGCGGCAGCTCGAGGGGAGGCACCGGCAACACATGCTCACCGCCTACTGAGAGCGGTTCGCGGCTCGTGGCAATGATCCGCACGCCAGGCGCGCCGCGCACGACCTCGCCGGCCAGTCGCGCGGCCGCGTCCAGCAGGTGCTCGCAGTTGTCCAACACCAGCAAGAGCTCGCGGTCCTTCAGGTAGGCGAGCAGCAGCACGAGCGGTTCGGTCCCCGCCTGGTCGCGGAGGTCGAGGGCCGCAAGGCTTGCGTTTGCCACCAACGCGGGATCGCGCACCTCCGCGAACTCGACCCACCAGGCGCCGCCCGCAAACCCACGTCCGAGATCGGTCGCGGCGCGCAAAGCAAGCCTTGATTTGCCGACTCCACCCGGCCCGACCAGCGAGACGAGGCGCGCGCTCGCCAGCTTCTTGCGCAGCTCGGCCAGTTCACGGCGGCGGCCGACGAAGCTCGTCGCCTCGGCGGGCAGGTTGCCGGCGCGGCGCGCTGGCTTGGACATGATGGCCCGAAGGTACTACGGAAGACGCCTAGGTACCGAATCCGCGATTCCACCGATTTCGAGAGCCGCCAGCCTCGCCTACTGTGAAGAACCGATGGCGAATGAGCTGTCGGTGCAGCGCGTGGAAGTTCTTTTTGTCGGCGCCCCTCCGGCACGCCAGGTCGAGTGCGCGTCCGGCGTGGCCGAGGTCGAGGTCGATGGCCGAGTCCTGCGCTGCACCGTCCACGGCAGCTTTCAACCGTTTCTCGAGGCGCTCCGCGGCCACGAGGTGATCAGGCTCAAATCAATAACCTCAGGAGAGTGAACATGGTCAGCAACTACCCGGTCCAGTTCGACGTCGATTTCCCTTCGCGACCCCTTGGCCGCCTCGCCACCGCCTTTCGCGCGATCCTCGCGATCCCGATCGTGGTCCTTCTGACAGCGCTGAGGGGCGAAACATTCGGCGACAGTGATCACGGCACGACAAAGGCGATCGTCATCGGCGGCGCGGCCGTATTCGTCCCGCTCGTACTCATGCTCGTCATCCGCCGGAAGTATCCGCGGTGGTGGTTCGACTGGAATCTGAACCTGATGCGCTTCGCGAATCGCGTGACCGCTTATCTCGCCCTGCTCGACGACCGCTACCCGTCGACCGATGACGAGCAGGCGGTCCACCTCGAATTCGTGTACCCCGACGCCAAACAGCTGAACCGCTGGCTCCCGCTCATCAAGTGGTTTCTGGCCATCCCACACTACGTCGTCCTGTTCTTCCTCGGCCTGGGTGCGATCGTCGCGGTCATCGCGGCGTGGTTCGCAATCATCGTCACCGGCACGTACCCACAAATCCTCTTCAAGTACGTGGTCGGCGTGCTGCGGTGGAGCAACCGAGTCCAGGGCTACGCCTACACCCTGGTGACCGACCAGTACCCGCCGTTTCGGCTGAGCTGACGGCGAAGCTTGAGAGCGTCAGGGACCGAACGATGAAGGCCATCGTCTGCCACCGGCCGACCTCGCCGGCCGACCTGCATCTCGAAGACATCGACCGGCCCGCCGTCCCCGACGACGGCATGCTGATTCGCGTCCATGCGTCATCCGCGAACCCGGTGGACATGTACGCCACCTCTCTGTTCGCCTACCTCCAGCGTGGCCGTAAGCCGAGGGTGATGGGCACCGACGTGGCCGGCACCGTCGAGGCCGTGGGAGCGAACGTGACAGAGTTCCGGCCCGGTGACGCCGTCCTTGGCGCCGCCCGCGGTGCCTTCGCGCAGTTCGTCCGCGTCTCGGGGGAGCATCACCTGGTCCGCAAGCCGGAAGGGGTTTCGTTCGAGGACGCCGGCACGCTCGGGGTCGCCGGGAGCACCGCCCTTCAGGCGCTGCGCGACCACGGGCAGCTGCAGCCGGGGCAACGTGTCCTCATCAACGGCGCTTCGGGCGGAGTCGGCACATTTGCCGTGCAGATCGCCAAAGCGCTTGGCGCAGGGGAGGTCATCGCTGTCTGCAGCACGAGAAACATCGAGACCGCTCGCGCGATCGGCGCCAACACCGTCATCGACTACGCCCGCGATGACTTCACGCGGAGCGGCCAGCGCTATGACCTCATGGTCGATATCGCCGGGAGCCACTCGTGGTCGGACTGCACTCGCGTGCTGCCGAAGGGCGCGACCTATGTCTGGGTCGGCGCTGCGGCCGTGCAGCATGGCAAGGGCGGCGTGCGACGCGTCCTGACCCAGTTTGCTGGGGTGCGCGTGGGCTCGATCGGCAGTGGCCGGCGAGCCACATCCTTCATCGCCAAGCTGAAAAACGACGACCTGGTCTTTCTCGCTGACTTGGTCGCATCCGGGCGCGTGCGGCCCGTCATCGAAAAGCGCTACGACCTGGCACACGTCCCTGAAGCGCTCGAGGACTTCGAGGCGGGGCACCTTCGCGGCAAGCTCGCGATCGGCGTCGACTAATGGGACCAGCGACCTTCGCGAGGATCACCGGAGCCACCTACCTCCTCTACTTCCTGACGGCCATCGGGGGCGCCCTGCTCGCGCCAGGCGTCAGCGGCCCAGGCAGCCTGGCCCCGGACGCGTTTAGTGGGTCGACTTATCAGCTGGGCGTCGCGCTTGGCCTGGTTTCGACCTGCTTGTACCTCGCCGTGGTCGGCCTGTTGTATCGGCTGTTTCTACCGGTGAATGGCACCGTCGCACTCCTCGCACTGGTTTTCGGCGTGATGGGCTGCGCCGTAACCGCCTTCGGGACCGTGCTACAACACGCGCCGTTGGTTGTCGCCAGCGCAGATCCGGAACTCGCGTTGGTGTTCCTCAAGGTGAACGCCCAGGCCCTCCACGTCGCGCTCGTGTTCTTCGGGACTTTCCAGTTGTTTCTCGGTTATCTGATCTACAGGTCGAACTTTCTGCCCCGACTTATCGGAGTGCTGATCGCCGTCGCGGGCGTCGGATGGCTGACGGCGCTCGGTCCAGGATTGCCTGCGCCGCTGGCGATCGTTGTCGCGCTCCTGGGCGCCGTCGCCGAGGGTGCGCTGATGCTGTGGTTGCTCGTGTTCGGAGTTAGGCAGACTTCATCGGTCACGTAAGGACGCGTGGAGCGTTTGGACAGCACAAGGTCCAGAAAACCGCTCGCGGTCAAAAGACCAATCCGCGGCCCGCGCCAACTCCCTCACCTCCCAAACCGTCTTCCCTTCAGCGCCCTGGCTGTCGTTGGCTGTCATTTGCCGACCCGGCGGACGTCCGTGAACGAAAACGAACTTGGATGGACAGCTAAGGACGACCGCAAACGGTTTTGAAGACCGCGGGGCTAGCGTCCACGATCGTCGGCTAACGTCCGCCAGAGTTTAATTGTGAATATCCGCAATCCCTGATCGTCCGGGCTCGTCCGCCATCGTCCGCTGCATGGCTGTCGGCTTGGCTGTCTGACTCCTGATTGGCAGGGCCGTCCGTTCTCAGTCCCCGCGAACGACAAGGACAATCGCAACCGGGCTGTTTCCAGGATCCTCATCGAAACCATCGAGGAGGTGGATCCGCAGTATTTCCGTCCCAAGCTCGCCGGCGCGCGCCTCATCAAGCGACTGAAGGCGTGAGGCCCGGACCGCAATCCAGGTAAGGTTCGGTACGTTAAGGGCCGGGTCGGACGTTGACAAGGGGGACACGGATATGAGGGGTCTGCGACTCATTTCCTTTTTGGCGGGAGCCATCATCATCGCCGCCTGTGGCTCGACAGGCAGCGGTGGAGGCGCCAGCACCTACGCAGGAAAGGTGATCAAGCTCGGCGCGATCCTGTCCATTACCGGCCCCGGGGGTGTTTACGGGCCCCAGAGCCGCGATGGCATGAACCTTGCCGTCAAGCAGATCAACGCTGCCGGCGGCGTCCACGGCGCCACCATCAAGCTCACGATCAACGACGATGCTTCGCTGGAGCCTCAGGCAGCGCAGCTGGCGCAGACATTGATCCAGGGAGAGCAGGACTTAGCGCTGCTTGGCCCTACGCTCTCGAACTCTGCGGTCGGGGTGCACCCGCTCGCGGAAAGTTTGAAGACCCCCATCCTCGCTGTGAGCACGACCGGGATCAACATCGTCCCGGACTGCAAGTTCCCCGACACCACTCCATGCAAGTACGTATTCCGTGACAGCCTGGGCGAGCAGACTGCGATCCCCGACAACATCCAGTCTTACACGGCCGACGCCCACCCGAAGACCGGTGTGCTGCTGGTTGCGCAGGATGACAAGTTCTCCAGTGACGGCGGGCTTATCGTGCAGAACACCGTCGGCCAGTACGGCATCAAGCTGCTGGCAACGATCAAGTTCAGCAAAGCCGAAGCGGATCTCTCGCCCTACGTGACGGAGGCGGTACAGATGCACCCCGACGTCATCTTCATCACCTCACTGGGCGCCATCCCCGCCAAGATCATGACCGAGGCGCGCAACCAAGGCTGGCAGGGCCAGTTCCTGGGCGGCAACGGCTTCAACACCGCCACCGTTTCCAACCAGGCAGGCCCGAGCGGCAAGGGCGCGCGAAGCGCAAGTGCGTGGTACCTCGGCAACACGTTTCCGTCCAACGCCGCGTTCGTATCCGCATACCAGGCCGCGTACGGCCATGACCCGGACCAGTTCGCGGCTCAGGGTTACACCGGGATCAATATCATCGCCGACGCCGCCAGTCGCGCCAACCTCACCTTCAGCGACCTCGCCGGTGACCGCGACAGGCTGCGCACCGCGATGGAGACGGTGAACATCCAGACCCCGCTTGGACCGTTCCAATTCACATCCAACCACGACGTGAAGCAGACGGTGTGGGTGATCGCCATGGACGGCAAGGGCGGCTTCACTCTCGTCCACGAAATCACGGCCAGTTAAGTCAAGTGACGGGGAGCGCGGGGGGATCCTAATCCCCCCGTTCTTGCTTTGGGGCAACAACTCCTAAACGCAATCTTCATCGGGTCCATCTACGCTCTTTTCGCGGTCGGCTATACGCTCGTCTTCGGGATCCTCGACATCCTCAACCTAGCCCACAGCGCGGTCTTCATGTTCGGCGCGGCCCTCACCTACTCACTGGTGGTCAACCACGGCCAGTCGTTCTGGGTCGCATGCGTGCTCGGCGTCGCGGCGGCCGGCCTCATGGGGCTGGTCATCGAACATGTATGCCTGCGCCCGCTGCGGCGACGACGCGCTCCGCCGATCGCTGCGCTCATCTCCACGATCGGGTTGGCGCTGATAATCGTAGCCGCGATCGAGCAGGGACGGCCCGGTAGTTTCTTCGCGTGGCTCTGGGTGGACGGTGCGAACTCGGTCAGCTTTCCGGCGGGAGTGGTTCCCAACCCGACCTGGCACGTGGCCGGCCTGACCCTGGAGGCGAGCAAGGTCGCGATCATCCCGATCTCGATCTTTCTGATGCTCGTCCTCGGCTACGTGATGCGTTACACGCAGGTCGGGCGTGGCCTGCGCGCAATCGCGGAGAACCCCACAGCCGCGCGGCTGCTGGGCCTTGACGTCGACCGAATGATCTCGCTCACGCTAGTCATTTCCTCCGCGCTTGGCGGGTTGGCCGGCATCCTCTTTGGCGTCGCGCTCGGAGACATCAGCCCTTACATCGGACGCGACAACGTCGAGGTGAGAGGGCTCGCCGTGATTGTGCTCGGTGGCATGGGCAGCATCCCCGGCGCGGTGGCGGGTGGCTACCTGTTGGGATTGATCGAGGTGCTCGCACTGCTGGTGCTGGGCAGCAACGCCCGTGCGGGCGTCGCGTTCGCGGCCCTCTTCCTCATGTTGGTGCTGCGGCCGCAAGGCCTCTTCGGCGCTCAACCCAGAGAAAAGGTGTAGTCAGCTTGGATTTCATCATCCAGCTCTTCACCGACCCGGTCGGTTTCTACAACTCCCACACCCTGCTCGTCGCGGATATCGGAATCAACAGCATCCTTGCCGCCTCAATGTTCGTCGTCCTGTACTCGGGCCAGCTGTCGCTCGCCTCGCCCGGTTTCATGGCCATCGGCGCCTACACGTCGGTATTGATGGATCTGCACTGGCACACCCCGCTGGCGCTGAACGTCGCGATGGGGACGGTGCTTGCCGGCGTCGTCGGAGTGGTGGTCGGATTGCCGGTGCTGCGCCTGCGTGGCGTGTTCCTCGCCATCGCCACCATCGGCTTCATCGAGGCCCTGCGTCTGGGCGTGATCCTGAACTTACCGATCACCGGCGAGGGGTTAGGGCTCCAGAACCCGAACGCAGACCCGCTGGGCGGCGTCAACATGGTTCTGGTCGCCCTCGTCGTGGTCGTTTTCCTGCTCTGGCGCCTGACCAAAGGCCGGCTGGGACACGCCTGGGCAGCCATCCGCCAGGATGAGCTGGCAGCGCTGAGCCAGGGCATCGATGTAGCCCGCTACAAGCTGCTCGCCTTCGCCCTCAGCGCGGTTCTGGCGGGGTTCGCCGGCGGCCTCGAAGCACACCTCAATTTCTTCGTTGACCCGGGAGACGCCCAGTACGGGGTCACACGCGCCGTGCAGATACTCACCTTCGCGGTGCTGGGTGGGAGCGGCAACATTTTCGGGCCCGTGGTCGGAGCCCTGTTCCTGACCACGCTGCCTGAGATCCTCCGATTCCAGGGCTTCGACTACCGCGACATCGTGAGCGGCGTGATCCTAATCGCGGTGATCGTCTTCAGGCCGCAAGGCATCGTAGCGCGGGGCGGCCTCGCCATCGTCCGACCCCGCTGGTGGCCGCGAGCGCAACCCCATGCTTCTTCGCCTGGATGACGTCCAGCGCCACTTCGGCGGCGTGCGAGCCGTCGATGGAGTGTCGCTGGACGTGGAAAAGGGTGCGATCCAGGGTCTTATCGGCCCCAACGGCGCGGGCAAGACCACGTTGGTCAACGTCATCACGGGCTATGTTCCCTTCCAATCAGGCCGGGCCTGGATCGAGTCGGACCAGCTAAGGGGGCTCCCGGCCCACCGTATCGCCAAGCTAGGCATCGCGCGCACCTTCCAGAACATTCGTCTCTTCAAGGACCTGAGCGCCCTCGACAACGTGCTCGTGGGCATGCACTCACGGCGCCGCGACGACACGCTCGCGCAGTTGGGGACTCTGCCGCTCTTCCGCCGCGACCAACGCGCACGGCTCAACGAAGCACACAAGCTGATGGAGACTGCGGGACTCGACCCTGCATGGGTGGGCAGCCGGCCGGCGGGAACGCTTCCCTATGGCGACCAGCGGCGTCTCGAGATCGCCCGCGCCCTCGCGCTGCAGCCCCGCCTTCTGATCCTCGACGAGCCGGCCGCGGGTATGAACCCGTCGGAGAAACACGGCATGCGCGAGCTGATCGAACGCATCAACAAAGACGGCCTGACGATCCTTCTCATCGACCACGACATGCGGCTGGTGATGGGCGTCTGTACGCGTGTCGCCGTGCTCAACTTCGGTCGTAAGATCGCCGACGGTACTCCGGATGAGGTCTCCACCGACGCGAGCGTGATCAAGGCCTACCTGGGCACAGGTGGTGAGCGCGAGGTCTCGAGCGCACCGGGAGCAAGCGGGGTCGACGAGGCCACGGAGGTGGTTGAGGCCGCCGCCACCGCCAAGGCCACCGCAGGGCCGGAAATAGCGATCCTTGAGGTGCACGAGCTGTCTGTGAGCTACGGCGCCGTGAGTGCGGTGCGTGGCGCCTCGCTGCGGGTCGCCAGCGGCGAAGTCGTTGCGCTCATCGGCGCCAACGGCGCCGGCAAGTCAACTATTCTCCACGCCCTGTCCGGCCTGATCCGACCGGACTCTGGCACGGCGATCTTCGATGGTCTAGACCTGACCACCGCGAAGTCCTCCACTATCGTCCGCCACGGCTTGGTCCAGGTGCCTGAGGGTCGCGAGATCTTGGCGAGGCAAACGGTGCTCGAGAACCTCGAGCTAGCCACCTGGTCCAGGGCTGACAGGGCGAGCGGCGGGCAGATCGAGGCGGTTATGAAACGCTTCCCGATCCTCGGTGAGCGCCGGGCCATGCGCGCAGGCACCCTGTCGGGCGGCGAGCAGCAGATGCTCGCGATCGCCCGCGGTCTGCTGGCCAAGCCGCGGCTGCTGCTTCTGGATGAGCCCTCGCTCGGCCTGGCTCCGCAGATGGTTGACGAGGTGTTCACCGCGATCGAAGAGATCCACCGCGAGGGGACTACGATCCTTCTGGTCGAGCAAAACGCCCTGCGCGCCCTCGCAATTGCTGACCGCGCCTACGTGATCGAGACCGGCCAGATCCTGCTCAGCGGCAGCGGCGACGACCTGCTCCACAACCCCGCCGTACGGCGCGCCTATCTCGGAGGGTAAAAAGAAGTCCCGGGCCTACGCACGAAGTCGAGCCGGCTCTAACTTTCGGCTCCGACGTGCCCTGAGGTGCTGGTTGGCTGTCATTCTCGCCTGTCAGAACCAGGAAATCTGGCGGGGATGCATGGGAATCGAACCCACCCAGGACGCCTCAGCAGCGCCCCGCAAACGGGTTTGAAGACCGCAGGGCTAGCGTTCGAAATCGTCCACTGAGGCCCGCTTCGCTTCAGGCATTGCTGTCAGCAATCCAAGGTTGTCCGCGTTCGTCCGCCGCTGTTCGCCGGCTTGGCTGTCATGTTGGCTGTCAGAAGGCATCATCTACCACGGGTAAAGGCGCCAGAAAAAGCGATAGCTATACGAGACACTGGTTCCGGCAATGCGTGATCCGGCTGCGATCGGGGCGACGGTCCTAATCTAAGCCGGTACCGGCTGCGTCACTCGCATGGCGCGCAGCGCGGCCGCCCAACGAATCAATTCGCCGAGGACCTTCTCGAGGCTCTTCTCGTGGGCTTCGTCGGGGACGAACTGGCCGTCGTGCATGTACTTCGGGACCATGTGAATGTTCACTGCCTCGGAGAGCGGCACCATCTTCAGGGTGGTGACGACCTGCTTGGCCATCTGGACCGAGCGCATGCCGCCCGACATTCCGCCATAGCTGACAAACGCTACGGGCTTGTAGTTCCACTCGTGGGAGAGGAAGTCGAGCGCGTTCTTGAGGCTGCCCGGCATCCCGTAGTTGTACTCAGGCGTGACGATGAGGATCGCGTCCGCGGCGTCGACTCGCTTGCTCCAGGCGATGGTGTGCGGTTTCGTGTAATTGCGGTGGATGGGGTGATGAGGCTCGTCGAGCATCGGCAGATCCATGAGCGCGAGGTCCGCGATGTCGACATCGAACCCGCCGTGCTTCTTGATTTCGGAGATCGCCCAGTTGGCGATCGGGAGGCCCAGGCGTCCGGGCCGGGTGCTGGCAATGATCACCAATATCTTCGTCACGTCAGGTGACGACGGAGGGCGGCTTGTCACAGCGGTACCACCTGCCAGCGCAGAAAGAGCGTGACAGCCGCGAGCCCGCCCAGGACCACCGTCACCGCGAACCCGGGGAATTCCCTCCTCCTGGCATGGAGGATCGCTGCGCCCACCATGACGATCACCAGCCCTGCCGCGGCCAACGGTGCCAGCCAGGCATCGAGGTGGATCGCCGGAGGCACGATTAGGCCGAACGCGGCGGCCAATTCGGCCACCCCGATGAACTGGCGAAAAGCGGGCGGCAGCGGCGGCGACACGGGCCCGCGCCGCTCTCGCATTCGCCTGGCCAATGCACTGTAGGCGACTGTGTAGGCCAAGCCATGGAGAAGAAAAACGACAGCGAGGACGACCTGAAGCACCCAGGTCAGTGTGTTCATACGTACGCCTCCATGAATGGCGGGATGATTGACTCGTTCATTGAGACGTTAAACTATTGACCGATGCCGTATATTTCGGGAGAGTTGAGACCGGCCACGACCGAACTGCCGATCGACCCCGGGAGGGAGATCTGGGGGTTGTTCCTCGACCCTGTCCTCGACCTGCTCAAGAGTCACGTCCTTGCCCATTACGCTGAGCACCGGCTGACGTCCTCGCAGGCCTGCATGCTCCAGCGTCTGAACCATCCCATGCCGCAGCGCGAGGCCGCGCTACAGCTCGGCTACGACCCGTCCAACATCACCGCACTGGCCGACGCGCTGGAGGCGAAGGGCCTGGTGGAGAGGAGGCTCGACCCCTCGGATCGGCGGGTCAAGACGCTGGCGCGGACGGCCGAGGGCGAGAGGCTGGTGCGCGAGCTGGACGAAAGTCTCTCCAACCCTCCCGAGTCACTGAGCCGGCTGTCGCCGGCTGAGCAGGAGCAGCTCCTGCGCCTTCTGAGTAAGGCATTCGGCCCTGAATAGCTGATTGGCTCGTGACGGTAGTCCCGGCCGTCGCACCAGCGCGGCTTGGCAATTTATCGAAGGCACGGAGAAATCGCGTGTATTCGCTTCTGTGGCTGTCAACTTGGCTGTCACGGCGACGAATTTGGCGGGGATGGATGGGAATCGAACCCACCCAGGACGCCTCAGCAGCGCCCCGCAAACGGTTTTGAAGACCCTTGTGGTCGAGTTGAATACAGAACCGGCCCAAATGGGCCTCTTACCCAACGGTCCATTAACCGTTTGGGAGTCCGTCGGATCGTCTTCCGCGAACGCTCCAATTTTACGCGGGTGACAGGCTGGTGGAACAAGAAGCGGGAGCGGCTGTTTTGTAATCAGGTGCTCTGCCGCTGAGATCGAAATCGGCCAAAAAGGGCCATATGACCAGCTGTTCAAAAACAACTGAACAGCACTCTTGCCGCTCGAAAAGGATAACTCCAGCGCGACCAGCCGGGATCGCGAACTACGTACTCTGATGTTCGAGTACGGTCGTCGATTTCCGTGCCGGCATCCATCGCTCCCGCGCCACGTCCACCACGTAGACGAGGCCGGTCAACACCGAGAGCGAGCCCCAGAGATAGCCCCAGGTCCCCAATGCGTGCGGAAGCGCAATTGCGGCTGCGCCGAGATATAGAAGCTCCGCTCCGACCATGACCGCGAGCGGGTTCCGGCTTGGGCGCCGGCTTGCCGCGACCAGCATCGCAATCCATAGCTCTACCAAGTGCTCGACACTCGACAACCAATCGGACCCCGCCACATTGCTCGCGCCCTGAACATGCTGAAATGCGTTCCAGGCATCGGCCACCAGCAGGGGACCGGCGAGTAGGGCCAGCACCAACAGCGGCCAGCGAACGCCGTCACGCCACGGCGGCACCAGGAGCTCGCGCAGCCACGGATATGCGAAAACGGGGACCAGGAAAAACAAAGCCAGCACCACCGCGAATCCCGGCGGCCCGAGCTTGTTGGGGATGGACGTGACGATGAGCACCACCATCGAAAGCACGTACCACTGCAGGAAAAGGGCCGCGCGGCGCGGTCGCCAGGCCACATAGAGAAAGACAAGTCCAGCGAGGGTGTCGGGGCCGACGGTGAGCGAGGTCTCCCAGCGGCCCAGGGCGGGGTCCGTCCCGCCGTTGGGCGCTGACGAGATCCACGGTCCTAACACCGCTGCCACGTTCGACCCGAAATAGAGGCCCCAGAGTGCGGCCAGGATCCGGAACAGCCAGATTCGCCAGGAAGCCGGCTCCCGTTTGGGTGGAGCTACCTCGGACATGTGGGCAGGCTAGGGATTCCGCACGCCCCGCAACATCCGGGCAGGCTCAAAATCGCTTGAGGCTTCCGTTGCGGATTTCCGCAGCCCGTTTTCCGGCCCACCTCCACGACAGGAGCCCGCCGGTGCACGAAGATTGCACGGTGGCCCGTCGCTGGCTCCGGTTTGCCTACCTTGTGCCGGGGGCGGCAGGGTTGGCAGTGCTGCTGGTGGAGACCGCGGTCCGCGGCGACTTCGTGGCGAATGTCGGCGAACTCTTTCTCGCCGCCGTCTATTACGTCACCGGGGCCGTCACGTTCCTGTTGGTCCCGGGCAACCGCGCGGCAAGGCGTCTGCTGGCGGTCATGTCAATCTCAGTCCTCGGCTTTACGGTCGCCTATGGTGTGACCACTCAAGGCGCGAGTTGGGCAGGGGTCGTACTCCTGCAGACGTTCAGCTGGACGATTCCCTGCTTCATGCTTGGCCTCTTCGCGGTCTTTCCCGACGGCATTTACCAGCGGAAGTACGAACGCGGCATCGTGGTCGGGGCGGTCGCGGTCGCAGTGACACTGCAGGTCATCCAGATGGGCGGATCTGAAGTCATCACCACTCAACAATTCATGGGGACGGCACTGGGCGCGCCAGATCCGTTTTTCGTGAAGCAGTTTCGGTCGCTTGGTCCTTCGGCGGCAAGCCT
>Ga0207929_1000078_pt1 | contig 27878 bp, 27 predicted proteins | sample NGESurdeep072012_FD_184466 | JGI IMG/M metagenome (GOLD analysis project Ga0207929, IMG submission 184466) | Arctic peat soil microbial communities from Barrow, Alaska - NGEE Surface sample 53-1 deep-072012 (SPAdes) | ecosystem: Environmental > Terrestrial > Soil > Wetlands > Peat ... | reverse complement strand
CGGAGGCGGTCTCCTGTTGGCCCTCGGCTTCTTGTCCCCCTTGGGGAGCCTGGCGATTGCCGGCACCATGCTCGTCGCCATCGCGACAGTTCACTGGGCCAACGGCTTTTGGGCCGGCAAGCGCGGTTATGAGTTCAACCTCAGCCTGCTGGCAGCGGCCATCGCCGTGGCCTTGACCGGCCCCGGAAACTACTCCGTGGACCAGGCGCTCGGGTTGCACCTGCCAGAGCCGATCACTGTGATCGTCGGCTTCATCGCGGTCATCGTGGGCGTGGTGGCAACGCTCGCCTCCCGCAGCCCCAAGGTCGAAACAGAGACCAAGCCGCAGACGACCTGACTTAAGAAGGAGCCCTGGAGGTCGATTGCCTCCACTCTCTTCCGACTTCGCGATGGTTAGCGCTTGACCGGGAGCAGGCCCAGCTTCTCAAGCTCGGCCAGGTACCGACGCACGTCGGCATCCGCAAGCAGCACCAGGATGGCCTCCATCGTTCGGCGCTTATCGTTTTTGATCGTTCGCAGGCCCACCGCCGCCTTCTGTACCTGCTGATCGGCGGCCAGCAATTCATCGGCATTGAAGGCGATCCCGGCCAGGCGAACCAGAACTTCATCGGATGGCTTCGGAATGTTGCCGGCGGCGCTCATCGTTCGGTTGCCTCAGGTATCTCGGGAGATATACATTCGACCTCGTTGCCGTCCGGGTCGTCGGCGTAGAACGTGCGCACTCCCTTGAGCACCGGGTGGATCCCCAACCTCACCTCCACACCGGCCGCGATCAAACGGTCCCGGAGTTTTTCGTACTCCGCTCCTTCGACCCGAAACGCCAGGTGGTGAAGCACCCGCTTCGTCTTCTCACGCGGAAACTCCATCGATGGGTTAGGGTGCGGCACCAGCACGATCATCTCCGGCACGCCATCGGCGCCCCCGCCTGCTCGCAAGAACTTATTCGGGACTTGCGGTGGCGAGATGACCTCGAGCCCGAACAGATCGCGATAGAAATGCAGCGCCTTCTCCATGTCGCTCACCCACAGGACGACCTCCGCGAGGCCGGCGACGATTTGCGTCACGCGGCGACAGCTGCCGCCATCGCCGCAAGGTTCGCATCCCTCGCGCGCGTCGGCACCGAGCAGCCCGGCGCCAGCAGCAGGCCACGCCCACCGGTCTCAGCAACGGCTCGACGCGCTTCCGCCTCGACCTCGGCCGGCGGCCCGTAGAGCAGGCTTCCACGCTGCCCCAGGCCTCCCATCACCGTACGGCCGCTGATCGTCCGGCCCTCGGCCAGCGTGGGGTTGCCCTGGTTGTGCACCGACCAGCTGATCACCTGGGCCGGCATATCGCGAGACAGCCCGAACTGCAAGTTGGAGCCGCACATGTGCACAGCGTTGAACCAGGCTTCGGTTGGCATCTGTTTCAAGACGCTCACGTCCAGCGGCAGCACCAGCTCCCGATACACGCTCTCCGGCATCGCATCCTTGCTCGTGTAGCCAGAGATCGCATAAAACACGCCTGCGGCCCCGGCCTTGACGGAGCGTTTCGAGAAATCGACGAGGACTTCGGCGATCCGCTCGAGCGCGGGGCGCACCACGTCGGGGTGCTTGCGCAGCTCGCGCACCACGCGCGACTTCGACTTGCCGACCAGATAGCCGGCGACAGTGATCGGGCTGAACACGGTCTGGATGACCGGGACGCCGGGGCCGAGCTCGCGAGCGACCATGCCGATCGACTCCACCTGGTCGTATAGGGCTTTGGGGTTGGTGGCCGCAACGGTGTGCCAAGCGTCGAGATCCGGCACCGCGAAGCTCACAGGCACCGGCCCCTTGAGGCGATGTCCTGCCGGCTTGTACACCGACCCGAAGGCCTCGGCGAAGCACGTGGCACGCGGTTGGAACTTCACGAAATCCCACCCAAACTGCCGAGCCCGTTCGACTGTCACCCGTGCGAGCTCATCGGGCGACCACTCCTCTCGATAGGTGTGCCCCCAGGCGCCAACTGGCGGCCTGTCGGCGACACCCAACTCCAGCGCTGCCTCCACCCTCTCTCGGCCATTCATCCATTCGAGTTTAAGCTGGACCTGGTGACGATCGAGTCTGACGCTGCCCGGTTGCGGGCCGCCGCTGAGGCCAAGCCGATGAAGCTCCCCGTCAATCGGCGCGTCGACGAGAGCCACCACCTGGTCACGGGGGACGGGCTTTCGGTCTGGTACACGATCCAGGTTTCCCCCCACAGCCGGATCCAGGAGGCGATCTTCGAACGCCCAGACCGTGTGCCCAGCGACCAGGAATGCGAGCAGTGGCTGCGGCGCCTGGTCGTCGGCGCCGAGGCGGTCGAGGCCCCAGGCTTGCCGGGTGCGATGACGCGCCGTTTCGAAGCGTTTGAACGCAACCCGGAGCTTGAGGCGCCGCTCGCCTGATGCCATTGCAAGAATCGGTTCTCACTACGCTGCGAAAGATCGTCGGCCGCGACCACGTGATCGACAGCGCCAACGACCTTCGCATCTTCGAACGAGACGCTTCGATCGAGGGAGCAGCCCCAGACGCAGTCGTCCTGCCCGCCACCAACGACGAGGTCGCGGCCGTGATCCAGGTCGCTGCGCAGCACCGCATCCCGGTCGTGCCGCGTGGCGCCGGCACCGGGCTGTCCGGTGGCGCGGTCACCATCCGCGGCGGCATCGCGCTGCAGATGACGCGGATGCGTCGCATTCTCGAGATCGACCCGGTGGGCCAAACGGCGCTCGTCGAGCCAGGAGTCGTCAATCAAGAGCTCTCGCTCGCCGCCGCAGCTCACGGGTTGTTCTACGCCCCCGATCCCTCGAGCCAGAAAGCCTGCACGATCGGCGGCAACGCGGCCGAGAACTCGGGCGGCCCGCATTGCCTGTACTACGGAGTGACCACCAACCACGTCCTCGGAATGGAGGTCGTGTTTGCCGACGGCACCGTCCACTGGGTAAGCGGCGATGCGCCAGACCGCGTGGGGCTCGACCTCTGCGGCGTGCTCGTCGGTTCGGAGGGAACGCTGTGCGCGATCACGAAGATCAAGGTTCGCCTGCTGCGCGTTCCGCCCACCATCGCGACCCTGCTTGCGGCATTCCCGACCATCGAGACCGCCAGCCAGGCGGTGTCCGCGATCATCGCGCACGGCATCGTGCCGGCAGCACTCGAGATGATGGACCAGGTCACAGTGGGGGCGGTCGAGGCGCACTACCACGCCGGCTATCCGACTGACGCCGGCGCGGTGCTGCTCGTCGAGGTAGATGGCATAGCCGAGTCCACCCGCGAATTGATGTCAGCGATCCGCGACGAGCTCACCTCGAACCACGGGTATGCGTTGCGCGAAGCCAAGACCCCGGTCGAGCGCGATCTGCTGTGGGCCGGACGCAAGGGCGCTATCGGGGCGTTGGGGCGGATCAAACCCAACTACTACCTCCACGACGGCGTTGTGCCGCGGACTAAACTCCCACAAATCCTGTCAGCAGTCGGCGAGATCGGCGAACACTACAAGCTGCCGGTCGCCAACGTGTTTCATGCGGGAGACGGCAACCTTCATCCGAACATCCTGTTCGACCTGCGCGACCGCGAAATCCTGCACCAGGTCGAGAGCGCAGGTGAGGAGATGCTGCGCGCAGTCGTCGAGTTCGGCGGCGCGCTGTCCGGCGAACATGGCATCGGGCTCGAGAAGAGCGCATTCATGCCGTGGGTCTTCAGCCCCGACGATCTCCGCACGATGCACCAGGTGAAGGACGCCTTCGATGCGGAGGGCATCATGAACCCGGGCAAGATCTTTCCCGACCACGGGCGCAAGCAGGCACGCCTGCCGGGCCGCACCGGCCTCGCCAGCGAGGCGCAGTGGTGGTGAACGCGCCCGCGATTGAGAAGCCGGCGACAGCCGAGGAGCTCGCGCGCGCGTTGCACGAAGCTTCGGAAAGCCGGCTCGCGGTGACACCCATCGGTGGCGGTAGGGCGAGCGAGATGGGCGACCCACTCGAACGCTGTGACGTGGAGCTGCACACGAGCCGCCTGGATCGCGTGCTCGAGCACTCGCAGGGCGACATGGTTGTCAGCGTTGAGGCCGGCATCACCATCGAGTCGCTGCAATCCGAGCTGTTCCGCAAAGGCCAGTTCCTGCCGCTGGATCCATTCAACTCTCCAGGGCACACGATCGGCGGCCTCCTAGCCGCGGGGTGGACTGGGCCGCTGCGGCAGCGCTTCGGCTCCCCACGCGACTTCCTCATCGGCATCCGCGTGGCGCTGCCCGACGGGCGCCTCGCCAGCGCCGGTGGCCGCGTGGTGAAGAACGTCAGCGGCTACGACATGATGAAGCTGCATCTCGGGGCGATGGGTTCTCTCGGTGTCATCGTCGCTGCTTCGTTCAAGGTATTTCCAAACGCACTGCACGATGTGACGGTCGACATTGCGTGTGCATCATTCGAGGACGCTTGGGCTGCGTGCGAAAGGGCTACGGCGCTTCCCCTCCCGCCCGCGGCGTTGGAGCTCTTGTCCAGCGGCCGATTGATGGCACGGTTCCTCGGCAGTCGTGATGCGGTGGAGCGAATGGTGAGCGAGCTCGGATGGAACAGGGCCGACCCGTCAATCTGGGTTGAGCACTCGCGCCGGGGACCGTCGAGCTGGGCGCGCATTGCTGTCCCACGGCACAAGGTCCACTCGACGTTGACATCGCTGCCCGCAGGCTCCGAGTGGTGGGCATCGCCAGGCGTCGGCATCGTGCACTGGTCAGTCGAGAGTGGCGTCGAAACGGTGCGCGAGGCCCGCGCGACGGCGGAAGCGGCGGGCGGATCGCTTGTGATGATGGCGGGGCCCGACGAGCTGCGGCGAAAGGTCGGCGCGTGGGGCAGCCCGCCGCCAACGCTCGAGCTGATGATGAGGCTCAAGAATGCGTTCGACCCCGGACGGACTTTGAACCCAGGTAGGTTCGTCGTCTGATGGCGTTCGACCTCCTCAAAGACGACGATCTGGCCACGTGCGTCCACTGCGGACTCTGCCTCGATGCGTGCCCGACCTTTCGCGCCACAGGTCTCGAGACAGAGTCCCCGCGCGGACGCATCCAGCTGATGACCGAGTGGAAGCGAGGAACACTGCCCTTCACAGAGGACCAGGCGCGCCACATCGACCTGTGCCTTGGATGCAGAACGTGCGAGGCCGTCTGCCCTTCAGGAGTGCCTTACGGACGGATCATCGAGGCCGGTCGTGCAGAGGTCGAGCACATTCGACAACCCTCTTCGAAACGATGGCTGGCTCGCACTGCGCTGCGCCAGCTGGTCGGGCACCCACTCCGGCTGCGCGTCTTCGGCTCGATGACGCGCGCCGCCCAGGCCGTGGGTTTGACCAAGATCGCGCGCTCCGGGCGCCAGCTGCCGCAGCTCGAAGCGCAATTCCGCGCGCCGCATTCCGGGATTGCGCCGGCGATCGGGGCGCGGCGATACCGGGTTGCGTTCCTGGTCGGATGCGTGATGCCCATCCTTTATCCGCGGTCTCACGCCGCGGCGGTGAGATTGCTTCAGCTCGCCGGCTGCGAGGTGTGGTTTCCACAAGGCGAGCGCTGCTGCGGGGCATTGCTCGCACACCACGGCGACCTCGAAGGCGCCGCACGGCTGCGCGACGCGAATATGCAGATCTACGGGCGCGGCCAGTTCGACGCACTGATCGTTGACTCAGCCGGCTGTGGCTCCCACCTCAAGGACTTTTACCCCGAGCTCACGGGACGCGTCAAAGACCTGACCGAATGGCTGGCCGAGGTCGGTCTGCCTCCGGCCGAGCACGAGGTCAAGGTACGCGTCACCTACCAGGATGCGTGTCACCTCGCCCACGCTCAACGCATTCGCAAGCAGCCACGCGATCTCATCCGCGCCCTCCCAGGGATCGAGCTGGTGGAGATGAGGCACCCTGAGATCTGCTGCGGCGCGGCCGGGCTGTACAGCACGTTGGAACCCGCGATGTCCACGACCATCCTGCGCGAGAAAACCGACGACGTGCTGAGCACTCGGGCCGATCTTGTGGTCACCGCCAACCCCGGGTGTCAGATGCAGCTGTCAACCGGCATCCGCTCGCGCGGCTCGAACATGGGGGTCGAGCACATCGCGGAACTATTGGTGCGCGCTTACTAGACCTGCGGCCGGAGTGCCGGCCGAGAGATTTGGAGATCCATGTGGTCCGAGACGCAGGCAGGGGTGGACCGACTAGGAGCGCATCGCTAGATGCGTGACGACGGCGGGACGGGCCCCCTAACGTACGTATCGGGCCGCATGGGCTCCAAAGATTCGGTCGTCATCTCCGGCTGCAGGCCTAGACTTTGATCCTCGGTAACGTCGCCGTCCTCGTGACGTCGACCTCGACCCGCGCTATTGCGAGCGTTACATTGTCCGGCGCCCCCAGCTCACGGCAGCGCTCGATCACGCGCTTTGCACCGGAGTCCAGGTCGCCATCCTTGAGCAGGAGCTTGCCCATCTCCTCGACGCTCACGCCAGCGGTCTCAACACCGTCGCTGCAGAGCACGACCGTGTCGCCCTCGTGGATTTCGATTCGATCGGTGAAGGACTGAATCGATTCCCAGACGCCGACAGCTCGTGTCAGCCGGTGCTTCAACGGATGGTCGACCGCGTCTTCCGGCTTGATGACCCCAAGGCGCACTTGCTCTGCCGGCCATGAGTGGTCCTGTGAGATGAGCTGCGCGCTCCCATTGCGGAACAGATAAGCCGGGCTGTCGCCGACGTTTAGCAGGCCGAGCTCGCCGCCGCGAATCGCGGCCACGACCACCGTGCTGCCCATGCCTTTCCATTCCGGGTTCTCTTCCGAGGCCTCGAAAACCGCGGTGTTCGCCTGCTTGCAGGCTCGCCTCAGGCGATCGACATCCGGTCCCTCGTCGCCATCCTCAGCGAGCACACGCGTAATCGTCTTCGAGGCGATCGAGCTTGCGGTCTGACCTGCCGCGTGACCGCCCATCCCATCGCATACGACCAGCAAGGTGTCCAGGCCCGCCTTGTTCCGCCATACGACTACTGAGTCCTCGTTCTCCTCGCGTTCGAGGCCGGGATCAGTCGCCCAGGCGACCCGCAGACGCAAAAGCTACGAACCGAGAAGCGCGAAATGAACCGCGTTCTGACCGATCGTGATGCGGTCGTCATGCTTTAGCTCTTTCTCCTGGATCGGGTCACCGTTGACAAGGGTGCCGTTGGTGCTCCCCAGGTCGACGATCCAGAACTGCTCACCGCGCCGCTCCACGCGAGCGTGGTGTCCGCTGGTCGCCGGGTCGCGAAGAATGAGGTCGTTGTCAGGCGAACGCCCCATGCGGAGCGCGCTCTCACTGGCCCGATACGTGTGGCCTGCGTCGGGACCTGACTCGATCGTCAGCTCCGCTTGCGCCCCACCGCCGGGCGTCGCGCGAAGGATCGGCTGCGTCGGGCCGCCCATGATGGCGGTGTCCGGGATCGCCGGCGGAGTCGGCGGAGGAGGCTGCCACGCAGGCATCAACGTCGTTGATTCGTGGGGAGCGTCGGCGCCCATGCCCATGCCTGCCGCGATTGTGGCGGCGACATCCGGAGAACGCTCCACGTGCGGCGCCGGGGCAGCTGGTGCAGCGGCCCCCGCTGCGAGCTCCTGCGACGTAGCCGAAGCGGGCGGTGGTGGGGCCCAGGCGGCTGCCGGCGGTGCCGGTACAGGCGCCACGGGTGGCGCCCAGGCGGCTGCGGGCGGTGGCGGCTCAGCCGCCGGAGGCGGTGACCACGCCGGTGGCTCGGGTGAGCTCGGCGGCGCTCCCCACGACGGCGCGGCAGGAGCCGCGGACTCCTCGCTCTTGGGCACGTCCCACGACGATGCCGCGGCCGGCTCGTTCCATGACGGCGCAGGAGGAGTCACCGGCGGAGAGCTGGCCGCAGCCGCTCCCCAGTCGGTCGAGGCTGGTTTGGAAGCAGGAGCGGCCGGCGGGGCGGAGTCCCATGAGGGAGCGGCCGCGGCGGCGGCTGGCGCTGCCTCGACGGGGGGCGACCCCCAGGTCGGGGCTGGTGACGGTGAGGCCACCGGTGGCGGTGCGGCCAGCGGCGGTGGCGCCGGCGCGGGCGGCGGAGGTGCCGGTGCCCTGGGCGCCGCGGGTGGAGGTGCACCCCAGGCCGGCGCCGGCGGCGCTGCCGTGGCACCCCAGCTGGCCGCCCCTGGCGGCGGAGGTGGCGGCGCCGCGGGCGCCCCGGAAGGGGCGGGTGGTGACATCGACGGCGGCGGTGGAGGCGGCGCGCCCCAGGTCTGGGCGGCGGGCTGGGTCGGTCCAGGCGTGGGCGCTCCCCAGGTCGGCGCTGCAGGCTGCGGCGGTGCAGGCGGCGCCGCGGCTGCGGAAGCACCACCCCAGACGGGCGCGGGACTCGAAGGCGGCGATGGCGGCCTCGCAGCCGGCGAAGAAGCGGGCTGATCCCAGCTCGGCGAACCTCCAGGGGGAGCTACGACGGTCGGGGCGAGAGGGCTCGGTGCGTGCGCTCCGGCGGGCGGCGCCCAGGTGGTCGCGATTCCTGCCGGGTGAGACGCCGCTGCTGTCTGCGGCTGGGATGACGGGCGCACGGGCGGTGCGATCTTGCCGCGCTTGCGGCGCCGGCGCGTGAACAGGTAGGCAATGGCGACGATTACGGCCAGGGGCGCCAGAACGAGTACTCCGTAAAGTGGGTCCATCCGCTGGAGGGCCTCCCTTGTGCCGAATCCGGCTATGTATTAATTCCAAAAACTGTACGCGGCCGGGCGTTTGATCCGCCAATGTTCGCGCAGTTCAGAAGTATGGCACCCGACCAATTCGAGTCAAGCCAAGTAACGGTCCAGCCGTACTCAGGACGGCTGTGGTGCAGCCTGAGTGCTCAGCACGTTGCCTTCGACCACGATCCGGCCGGACGCAACGCCCGGGACTGTGATGTCCGCTTCGAGGGAGTGGCTGCCGCCACCGAGCGGCTGCCCCGTCACCACGTGAACACGCAGCGTTCGCCCAAGAGGCAGGTCGAGCCGCCGCGGCAGCGGCGCGCGGCCGGCGTGGGTCTCGACCTGGAGATCCGGGCGGGCGAGGACGACACCGTCGAGGCGCAGTCCCGTCAGCCCGACGAGCACCGCGGGTCGCGTCTGGTTCTCGAGTGCAAAGCTCAGCCCGTCGGGCTCCGACCGCAGGCTCGACAGGTCTGCAAGACGCTCGGCGAGGTACCTGGCCAGCTCCGGCCGCGGCCTGGGCCCTGGCAGAGTCGAAGTGACAGTGAATTGAAGCTCGGCGCGATCGATCACCCGCCCTCCGACCGTCAGCGTCGTCTCCAGCTTGTAGTCGCCCTCGGCCGGAAGTGGCAATGTCACTGTGGTCGCGCTGACCGAAGGCTCGAAGGCGGTCGGGACCTCGACGTCCACCACGCCGGCGAATGACTTTCGCTGCATCGCGTCGCGAATGAGTCGGGCGCCGCGTCGCTTGCCCGCGCGTTCTCGCGTCACCGACCAGCGCACCACACCTCCGCCTGAAACCTCCGGGTCGTCATTGACGACAACCAGGCGCGCGCTAAATGAAACATCCGGGCGCTGGAGGATGCCGAACGGCCGGTCCGGCTCGAACGTGAGCGGCACGACGATGACGCGAGTCGCTTTGAATGCCCGGGTCAGCGCTGCGAGCGCCGGCTTTGGCCGGCGCGCGCCATCCATCAACCCGAAGCCGATGGCGGGAAATGGATCGACCAGCTGATATGCAAACGCACCCCAGCAGGACTCGAACTTGCGGATCCGCAGATGCTCGGCAGCCAAACGGACGACATCGGCCTGGTAGGCCTGAGACGCTGCGATGTAAGACTCGAGGCTCTGTTGTCCGGAAGGCAGGCCGACTCCCCGCTCCGCCCAGTTGACCGGTTGAAAGCCGGCGAATCGCCAGGACGCGTCATCGTCGGCGACCGGCCACGGCGCATGGATCTCTTGCCAGACCGGTGAGTCGGCCGATGGCAGCGATTGCGCGCCGAAAGCGGTGACCATCACTGGTTCGACCTCGGTGAGCTCGCGCCACGAACCAGTCGTCCAGCCGAGCATCAAGTGCTGGTCGATCTCGCCTGAGGCGGCCAGCGCGGGCCGGGTCGCATCCAGCTTCTCGAATGATGCCTTCAGCTCCTGGTCGATCGGGTGGTTTTGCCGCACCGCATGCACGTCGCCCAGGTCGGCGTTGCTCGAGAGCCATGGGGGCTCGTCGTGCGCGATCCAGAGCGCGACCGAAGGCCGGTTGCGGAGCATCTCGACCATTTCGCCCTGCTGCTGCCGGGCTGCTGATTCGAAAAAGCGGGAGTCATCACCACGCGCGTGATATGCGTAGATGCCGGTCAATGGCAGCTCCTGGAGCAGCAGCACGCCCGCGGCATCCGCCTGGCGATAGAACTCGTCGGGAAGCACGTTGGCGATGACGCGCAGCGCATCGATGTTGGCCTGCTTCGCAATCCGAAGATCGCCCTCCATTCGGTCTGGAGTGAGCTCATCGAGTCGATACGACGGTGCGTAGCACGCGCCTCTGAGGAACATCTGGCGGCCGTTCACCGAGAAGTTCCAGCGGCGCGGGCCGATCTCCCATTTGAGCTCCCTGAACGCAAATGTGTCCTCGACGCGGGCAGATTCGACGCCGCCTACGTAGACGATCAGCTCCGCTCGGTACATAGGCTGGCCCCCAAACCGCCAGGGTTCCCATCGCTTCGCACCCGGCAGCGCGAGGCGCATCGACACCGTTTGCTCGCTGCCTCCCCCCAGGTGAACTTCGCGTCGCAAGCGCAGCGGGTCGCGCCCAGGCATGGAGACGACCAGCTCCACCTCGCCGTCCATGTTGCGTCCGTCGAGATTGCGAAAACGAGCCTCGACCTCGAGGCGCCCGTCATTCGCCTCGATGTGCGGTTTCAGGCGCATCCAGTCGATGGTGATCGCGCCGACGTACTCCAGCTCGACAGAGCGCCACAGGCCGATCGGCACCTCCCATCGATATGGGTCCGGCAGGCTCGAGTAAGCCGATGCGGGATAGGGGCGGAGCTCGCCGTCGTTGAAAATGCCCATCACGTGGTGCTTCTTGTCCGGCTGTGGTTCGACTGGCGACTCGCAGCAGATGACCAGTAGGTTCTCGGCCTTCAAGTAGGGCGTCAGGTCGAATCCAAACGGCGCGAAGTAGCCATAGTGAGAGCCCAACAGCTTGCCGTTGAGCCATGCGTTGGTGGCTAGAAAAGCACCGCCGAGGCGCAACAGAACTCGACCGCCGTGGTCAGGCCGGGCGAACTCGGTCCGGTACCAAACCGCCTGGTGGCCTTCGCGCGCCGCGAGCTGGCGCGGCACCTCGATCGGCTTCCACCCCACTCCCTTGCCAATGGTCAAGCGCTCGGCTTCGCCTTCGCCGAGTGGGGTCCACAACGCTTCCCAGCCGGTCAGCTCACGAATGCCGGCCGCCCGCTGCGGCAGTGGCAGGAAGAGGCAGTCACTCACGCCGCGCCGCCTCCCGCGCGCGGCGAAACGAAGGCGCCGTCGGCCGTGGAACAGACGATGATCGGTCTCTCGACGGCGGCGGCCAGCGCTTTCTCGGCGCCACGCCGGATCAGGGCAAGGATGCTGCCCCCAAACCCGGCGCCCATGATCCGAGCTCCATAGCACCCTGGTGCCGCCCATGCCTTGTCGACCAGGGCGTCGACGTGGGGAGTCGAGACTTCGAAATCGTCACGCAGGCTGACATGTGACTCCTTCAGGAGCCTGCCAAGCCGGTCGAAGTCGCGATTGTCCAACGCGTCAACGAAGCCGTGCACTCGGGCGACCTCCGAAACCACATGCCGGCGGCGATTGGGCTGACCGGCCTCGGCCTCGCGACGCCGCTCGTTGTAAGGCGTGTGTGCCAGCGAGCGGTGCTCGCCGGAATCGATGATGGCGATCAGCAGCTCGCTCGGAAAGGGGACGGCGCGGTACTTGAGAGTTCCGCAGTCGAGCAGCAACGCATGACCTTTGCGCCCGAGCGCCGAAGCGAACTGGTCCATGACGCCGACCTGCACGCCAGTCGCACGCTGCTCGGCTCTCTGGCAGGCGAGGGCCGCCTCGGCTCCGTCCATGTCGGGCTTGAGCCCCGCCGCAATTGCGACGAGCAGCGCAGCCGAGGAGCTGAGCCCGGATCCCGATGGAATGTTTGATCGCACGCTCACCGACTGCGGCTCGACGCCGAGCTCTTCACCCATCGCGCGGATGTACGCCAGCCCACCTTTCACCCGGCTGCTGATCGACCATTCTGTGGCGGGACGCCCGGTGACCTCCGTGTGACGGTTGACCGCGGCCGGCAGCACCACCCCGCCCAGATAGTCAACATGCTCGCCGATCAGGTTCACGCGGCCAGGCGCGCGCCCCAGCCACGTTCCTTCGCTAAAGCCCACGCAGATCCGCAGCGGTGTCTTCGGCGCGGGCATCGACTATGAATGCTCCCGCGCCAAGCTCCGAGCCGGCGAGGTACTTGAGCTTGTCCCGACTTCGGTTGGGGGGATAGAACTCGACATGAAAGTGATGATCTGGTCCACGGCGTCCAGGCGGCTTCTGGTGCATCGCCATCACGTAGGGCAGCGGTAGGTCGAAGAGCCGGTCGTACTTCTGCAGCATGCCTTTGAGGATTCTGGCGAATGATTCGCTATCTTCGTGGTCAAGGTCGAGGAGTCCGGTTCGATGTCTCAAGGGAGCGATGTGCACCTCATACGGCCACCGCGCAAACGGTGGCACAAATGCAATCCAGTGCTCGTCGCGGAGCACGGTGCGCTCGCCTCCCATCTCCCCCGCGAGCACGTCGCAGTAAATGCAGCGGCCGGTTGAGCGCTTGTGGCGTGCATGTGCCCTCAGCTCGTGCTGCATGACAGGCGGCACGAAGGGATATGCATAGATCTGTCCGTGAGGGTGGCTCAGCGTCACGCCGATCGCCTCGCCGCGGTTTTCGAAGATGTAGACGTAGCGGACATTTGGAAGCCGGCCAAGCTCTTCGGTGCGGTCGCGCCAGACCTCGATGAGGTCCTGTATGTGCTCGACCGACTGTTCTCCGAGAGATGAGTCGTGATCCGGGGTGTAGCAGACGACCTCGCAACGCCCCTGCTCGGCGGTGAAGGAAGGGAAGCGGTTCTCGAAGACCGCGATGTGGTAATCGGGCTCAGGTATCTCGGTTTCGAGATGACCCGGCCTGGTGGGACAAAGCGGACAGTGGTCAGCGGGAGGATGGTAGGTGCGGTCCTGCCGCCACGGCGCGACGGTGACCCACTCGTCCAGTAGGGGATGCCAGCGGAGCTCGCTCAAGGCTTTTCGTAGTAAATGAGGTAGCGACCGTCGGTCTTCTGCACCACCCGTTTGCTGAGTCGCTTGGTCGCGCTGCTTGTCCGGCGCGGCGGCCTCATCTCGCGAACGACCTCCATCTTCGGCGCGGTCGCGTGAGCACTCTGGCTGCGGGGCATCGAGCGAAAAGTGTAGTTGGGCGGGTGGGAGTGGTCGCTGGTACACTCCACCGCGAAGTTCATTGCCCACTGGGCAAAGGAGGTGAGGCGGAAGCTTGGATAAACCGAATCGTGGTGCCAGCCGCCTCGTTTGCCAGCCGGGAGCTTGGGAGGACGTGAGCCTCTAGGGCTTCCATTTCCGGAACCGGCTCCTGGAGTCGGAGGCGGAAGCACTGCGAACGTCGACAGCGAAGGCCGGGAAAGTCCCGGCCTTCGTCTTATGTCCGGATCGTGCCACCATCTCTTTCGTGAGCGACTTCGCCAAGCGCGTGAACGACCTGCCCGATGGATGGCTGCAAGCCATGGGCGTGACCATCACCAATGCGACAGTCGACGAGGTTCGCGCCGAGCTGACCGTGGGACCGGAGCACCTCCAGGGTTACGGAATCGTCCATGGCGGCGTGCACTGCGGGCTCATCGAATCGCTCGCATCGATCGGCGCCGCGCTGGTCGCATTGCCCCGCAATCAATCGGTGGTCGGTCTCGAGAACAACACGAGCTTCGTTCGCGCGGTGCGCGCCGGCGCCAAGCTGCACGCGATCTCCACGCCCATCACTCGCGGGCGCCGCACCCAGATCTGGGAAGCCCGGGTGCTGGATGACCAGGAGCGCATCGTCGCCACCGGCCGCGTGCGCCTGCTGTGCCTGGAGCAGGACCAAGAGCTCGCCGGCCAGCGTGTGCAGGGAGAACTAAACCCGCCTGCCTAGAGTCAGCGCCCTGACACGTAGCTGAAGATGATCTCGTCGATCAAGCGCTCCACCGGCGCCAGGTCGTCCGTGAAGACCTGGCCGTGGTATGGCGATGGTTTGAGCCAGCCCCCCGAAAGCGTCTCCTGCGCGACGTCGGTTGCCAAAGGAGAATTCACCAGGCCCAGGTTGTGCTCCACGTCCTGCATCGTCACCGGCTCTGTGGTCCCGAAGACGAGCGTGTTGGTGAAGTTGGGATCGTCGATGAGATAAACATTCGGGTACACGGCCGCCATGGTGCTGGCAATGGCGTCCACGAGCCGGTAGTCGGTTGCGGTCCGGCCAACATTGACGGCGGCAACACCACCAGGATTGAGGTGGGCGCGAACTTGCTGGAAAAATTCCTTGGTCGTCAGATGGAACGGAATATAGGGCTGCCGGTAAGCGTCGAGCACGATCACGTCGTACTTCCCCGCTTGTGTGTCGAGCCAGTAACGGGCGTCCGCCAGGACTTCGTGGGCGCCGGCATCGCCGAGGTGGAAGTAGCGATGACCGATGGCGAGGATTTCAGGATCGATCTCGACCCCGGTGATGTCGATCTGGCTGCCATATGCGAGGCGGTACTGCCGGGCCGACGTGCCTCCGGCGAGACCGAGGATCGCAACCGATTTCGGAATTGGGGCGGTGCTCTGCGCTGGCCGGAAGGCGTCCGCGACCAGCAGGTAATCCCAGTAGTTGTGGGTGAGGTTGTCGCTTGAGTCGTAGATCGAGTGGATCGCCTGGCCTTCGTTGAGAATCAGCTCGGTCTTCGTCGCCACCTGCACGACCTGGATGTAGTTGTAGGCGGATTCCTTCTCATATAAAAGCGAGCCGTACTCGGGCGGCTTGATCCCTGACGGTAAGAAGACCCACGACAGGATCACCGCCAGCGCGAACAGCGCAAACACCTTGCGTCGGGGCCAGAGGCCTGCGATCGAGATGAGCACGAGAGCGAGCCCAAAACCTTCGAGGGTGGGGCGCGTCCCGTAAGTCGGTATGAACCAGAACACAGGCAAGAACGTGCCGAAGATGCTGCCGGCGGTGGAGAGGGCGTAGACGCGACCAGCCGTGTTGCCGCCGGTTTCGATGTTCTTCAGCAGAAGCCTGATCGCAAATGGGCTGACGCAGCCGAGCAGGATCACAGGCGCCGCGAACAGGAGAACGACAGCGAGGAGAGTCCCGGCCACCAGCCCGACGCTCAGGTCCCTGAATCCCTGCTGCGATGCCAGGAGGATTGGATAGCTTACAAGCGGGATCAATCCGATCCACAGGCCCGCCCACGCGGTGATTTGAAAAAGCACTTCGTCGCGAGGGTGGCTGTCGGCAAGTCGGCCGCCGATCACATAGCCTGCGGAGAGGTAAATGAGGATGAGGCCGATGAGCACGCCCCACACGTAGAGGCTCGTCCCGAAGTACGGTGCAAGAAGGCGGGAAGCCCCGAACTCCACGCCGAGCGACGCCATGCCGGAGACGAACACGAGGGGCAGCAGCAGTCGGCGCGAGAGGGGCAAGGCGCAGTAGAGAATACGGACTACGGCAGCGGCTGTTCCTCCGCCCACTTACGCGTGCGCTCATCCATCGGTACCGGTAGCACTACTTTGACCTCTGCGTAAAGGTCGCCTGACGGCCCTCCTTTGGGGTCTGGCAGCCCGAGCCCGCGCAATCTGATCTTGGTTCCGTTCTGCGCCTCCGGTTGAACCTTGAACTGCACCTGCCCGCCCTTCAACGTCGGCGCCGCGACCTCGCCACCGCGAAACGCGACATGAAGCGGCACCGGGACGACCACACGCAGGTCCTTGCCATCGCGGGTGAACACCGGGTCGGGCGCAATCTGCACGCGGGCGCGAAGCCCAGGGACCCGCAGCACAGTGCCCTCCTTGACGCCGGCCGGCACCTTGACTTCGACGCGCCGCCCTCCGGGCAGCTCGACCGTCCGGCTGGTGCCGCGGTAGACCTCGGCGAGACTGACCGTGATCGGCGCTTCGACGTCGGCCGGCTCGACGGAGGCTCTGCCGCGAGCGTTGCCGCCGAAGATCGAGCCGAAGATGTCGCCGAATCCTCCGCCAGAATTGCCGAAGAGGTCCTCCATCTCCGCTGCGCTCACAGTCCTGTACTGCGCCCCGCCCCCGCTGGGCTGCTGCTGGCGCACCCGCCCACGGCTCGCGCCAGGCTGCACGCCGCCGGCTTGGGCTGCCGCCCAGTCCGCGCCGAACTCGTCATAGAGGCTCCGTTTCTTAGCGTCGGACAGCACGTCGTGCGCCTGGGCGATCTCCTTGAAGCGCGCTTCCGCCTGCTTGTCGCCGGCGTTCAGGTCCGGGTGGTGCTTGCGCGCGAGCTTGCGGAAGGCAGACGTGATCTCCTTCTGCGTGGCCGTCCGCGGCAGGCCCAGCACCTCGTAGTAGTCCTTGGTCTTTGGCACTAGTTGCTCTTTACCCGCTTGACGAAGCTGATGAACCCTATGCGGGCGTCATAACCAAGCGTCTCGTTGATGTAAAGCATCGGCGCATTCTCGGAGTCGTTGTCGGTGAGCACCGATGGGATGCCCAGCTCGGTCGCCTGGGCCAGGGTCTGCAGCTTGACCCCGCGCGCAAGGCCGCGCCCGCGGTAGTCGGGGTGCGTGCAGGTGTATCCAGTCCAGACCTGTCCTCGAACCGGTGGGAAGCGGAGGAACGAAAGCGCCACCGGGTTGCCGGCGTCGCTGGCGGCCCACACGCGGTCCCCACGGCGATCGGGGGTGTTCATTCGCTCGACGAAGTTCTCATACGGCTGCGTTGGAATCGGATAAGAGGAGGGAATGTCGCGTCTGGTCAGCTCGGCGAGGGCATGTAGCTTTCGCAAGGCGTCCGGATCGTTCCAGTCCGCCAGCGTCACCATCTCTATGCCCGCCGTTTGCGCTTCGGCTTTCGCGGCCCGAGCCTCCCCGACCAATCGCGGGCCGTGCTTCACAAGATCGAGCTCCCAAACCTTTTCGGTCCGGTCGCGCTCATAGCCGAGGCGATCGAGGGCCTCCCTCATCTCAGTCTCATCCTCGACGAGCTGCACTTCGAGGACGAGGGCCCCATCCGCCTGCGCGTCGGTCGCCACCCGCTCATATAGAGACGCCGCCAGCTCGACCGCGAGCTTCGCCCGATCGAGGTACACCTCGACGTAACTGTTGCGGTCCGGCAGCTGCTCCCAGGGGGCGTGTGTCCAGCCGAGCAGCGCCACCGGATCCCCGTCGAGCTCCGCGATAAAGCGGGCGGTCCGCCATTCGGCTCTTGGGTGCGCCCAGAAGTACTTCTTGAGAACAGGGTCCTCCGGCAGCTCCGGGTACGACGCGGTGATCAGGTCCGACGCCAGCTCGGCATCTTCGAGGAGAGCCGGACGGTACACGAGAGCGGCCATTCCCAGACTCTAGCGTCCCGTCACAGATCGACGATTGTGGGCACGATCGCGGTGCGGCTCACCTCGAGAATTCCGACCGAGGGTCGCGGATAGCTCCGCATGTGGCGCGCGACCTGCAGCCAGCACCATTCGAACCAACCGGGCCTGAGCGCCAGGCGCTGGTTGGCCGTCTGCGGGTTCCACTGGTGCACGCCGCCCGGATTGAACAGAAGCGCACCCTTGCGCGTCTCTATATGCGCGCGATGAGTGTGTCCGAAAACAATCGCATCGGCGTCCGGAAAACGATGGTGAAGGAATCGCGGCAGTGATTCATTGGGGTGCAGATAGCCAAGGCTGAGCGTCCACAACAATGTCTGCGGCTCCTCCACCCACCGGCTCCGATTGCCGTGGACGAGAACGATTCGCCGGCCCTCAATTGTGAGATCACGGGTCAGCGGTACCGTCGCGAGATCGCGGTCGTGGTCGCCCCGCACCGCTTCGACTGGGGCGATGCGTTCAAGAGCGGCGATTGTCTCGGGGCCGCTGACATCGCCCGCATGCAGGATGAGATCGACCCCGCGGAGAGCTTCGAAGACGCGATCGGGGAGGCGATCGAGGAACTCAGGACAATGGGTGTCCGCGACAACCCCGACCCGCGTCGTCAGCTACCTGATCCCGGCCGCCTCCAACCCGGCCGAGTGGGCGCCTTTGGCATCGGCGCCCGCGTCGAGTGCGTGGAGCGCGGCCGTGGAGAAAACATGTGCTCGAGCCTGGTCCAGGTTCAAGTCAATGTTGGCGAGCGCATACCAGGCGCAATACGTCTGGCGGCCCGAGTCGACACTTTGAGGTGGAGAGGCCATCGCGGCGGCCGCGATTTGCGCAGCAACGGAAACGTCCTTGCCACTCGCCAACGCCGCGAAGGCGGCTTGCGCCGCGGCGTGACATGCGTTTACTGGCGCGCCACTTCGTTTCGCCCACGCGAACCATTCCGCGTACGAGCGGTCCTCGGGCGTTGGCACCACCCGCTTCTCCTTGGCGTCGTCCTTGTGCTTCTGCTCGACCACCTGCCACGACGAGGATGTGGGCGCGGGCGGAGCAGGTGCCGGGGGCGCCTTTTGCGGACGGGCGGCCACCGGCGCGCCAGTCGGCGGTTTTGCGACGGGAGTAGGTGGCACCGGCGACTCCGGTTTCGGGGTGCTGATACGGACCTGAGGAGCCCACGCTGGTATTTCGACCACAGCCGGCCAATCGGTCTCGGGTTCTGACGGCGCGCTGGCAGCCGTGGCAAGGTTCGGCGCCCAACCGGGCACCGCTGGTTTCACCGGCTCGGCTGGTTCCGGCTTGGGCTGCGGCGCCTCGACGTGCGGGGTGTCCGGCATCAAAGTCTTGCGCGATGAGGTCCAGGGTATTGACGACTTTTTCGTGGGCGGCGGTGGTTCGGGCGAAGCGGCGGGCGGTACCGTCTTCTCTGACTCAGGGGCTGCCGGCGGCGCTGACGCAGGCGAAACGCTCGCGGGTGACACAGTCGCGGGCGGCACCGTTGTAGACGGCACGGCCGCCGGCGGAACCGTCGAGGGCTGTGCGCTCGCCGGCGGCACACTCGCCGATGGCGCGGGCGGGGGCGGCGCACTGACGGCCGAGGGAACGGTCGCCGGCGGGACCGTCTTGGCGGCCGCGCCGAGGTCGGCACCAGCCGCTGGCTGACTGGAGCCGGGCGCCTCGCCTGGCGCGACCGGCTTCCACTCGGATGGAGTCGGCCCCGCGGGTAGGTCCGGCAGCTGGGAATCGTGGTCGCCGAAAGCTGACGGCGGCCACGCCGGCATGGTGTGCTCGGTCGGCGGCTCTGGCGGCCAGATATCGCTCTGTGTCGGAAGTGGCGCGTCGGGCTGCGCTTTTGGCGGCCAGGTGAGAGGCGCCGATCGCGTGGGCGGGGCGGTCGGACTCGGCTCCGGATCACCTGCGGCTTCGGCCGGGGTTGGAGATGTCTGCGCCCAGGAAGGCGCGGGCTTCTGCATTGGTACGGCCGGCTTCGGTTCCGTCTGGTCGTCCGCGGCCGCCGCCGGCTCGTCTGCCGGGGGTTTGGTCTGAGCCCAAGAGGGCGCGGTCTTCATCGGCACCGCCGCCTTGGGCTCAGCATCGAGGGTGGCCTGGAGAGCCTCGGTCCCGAGTGGTGGTGATTGAGGTTCCGCTGCAATCTCAGGCTTGGCTTCTGCTGTGGCTTCGACCGCGTTGGTCTCGACAGACACTTCAGCTGACGCCGCCTGGAGAGGTAGCTCAGGTTCTGTCAACGGATCGAAGGCAGGAGTAACCAGAGGCAGCTCCGGCTCCGTCTGGTCCTGCGTTTGCGTGTCTTTTTCCTGTCTGTCCACTGGGCGGTCAGTTTATCGCCGCGGCCACAACCCCGCAGCGATTTCTCAACGCTACGCGAATACGTTCTTGAGCGCGTCCTCCGCGATCGGGTCGGGCTGCTGCTCGGCCCAGTCGGCGGCATCGGAAGCCTCCGCATCGCATTCGGCCTGCGCACGCGCGAGATCGTCGGCTGTGAGCCAGCCACGCTCGAGGAGCCACGCGCCGAAACGAGCGATGGGGTCGTGGGCGGCCGCCTCGTCAATCTCGTCTTTACCTCGGTATTTCACATGGTTGTCCTCGGACGTATGCGAGTTCATCCTCCAGACCTTGGCGTCGATCAGAGTCGGTCCGTCCCCTCGTCGCGCCCGCTCCACCGCCTCCTTGCAGACCGCGTAGCAAGCGGGAACATCGGTGCCATCGACAGTAGCGCCCGCGATGCCGTAGCCGGCGGCGCGATCGGCCACGTTGGGGTTCGCCATCTGGAGCCGAATCGGTACCGAGATGGCGTAGCTGTTGTTCTCGCATACGAAGACGACGGGCAGCCGGTGAACTGCAGCGAAGTTCACACCCTCGTGGAAATCTCCCTGGCTCGTCGCTCCGTCGCCGAACGTGCACAGGGTCACTGAACCTTCGCCTCGGAGCTTGGCGGCGTATGCGATTCCTGCCGCCTTCGGCACCCATGAGGCCACCACCTGGGAGACGGGGGCAATGTTGAGCCGGTGATAGCTGTAGCACCCCCCGGGAATGTTGCGGCCGGCCGAAAGCGGGTCGTCAGCCTTCGCGAAGACCGCCAGCATCCATTCCTTCATCGTCAGCCCGCGCACGATGGAATTGGCGAGCCCGCGGTAATGGGGCACCAGCCAGTCGTCAGGACCCAGAGCCGCTGTCGATGCCACCTGGATGCCCTCATGGCCGCGGCTCGAACCGACGAACGGAGCCCTTCCCTGCTTGACCAGCATGTGCATGCGGTCGTCGAGGGCCTTGGCCATGCACATCCAGCGGTGGAGCTGAAGGTACTGCTCCTTGGCCGCGGCCGGTGCGACGACGGTTGTCTTGGCCATCCGCCCTCAGTTTATGCCGCGGATACCAGGGCCCTGGCGATGTCTGCCACCTCGTCCGCGGTGAGACCCAGGCGGTTCAGATGGTCGTAGTAGCGCTTGTGGAAGTCCGAGAAGTCGGCACGTTCTGCGCGCTCCTCGCGGATGCGCTTGACCTCCGTCATCACTTTCGATACGAGCTCAGGCTCAGGGGGGATGCCGGCCTGGCGCAGCGCGTGCTCGATCGATAGAGCGCCCGAGTGCTTGCCGTAGACGTACTCGACCTCGGCGCCCATGTCCGCGGGCGGTATGAACTGGTAGATCGCCGGGTGGATCAGCATTCCGGCGGTGTGGATCCCAGACTCGTGCGTGAAGACGTTCAGGCCGATGCCCGGCTCGGTTGGCTGCACCGGGATGCCGCTCACCAGCTCGAGATGACGCGCCAGGTCGCGGAGCTTCTCGTACTTGAAATGCGGGATCTCGATGCCGAAGAGGTATCGGAGCTGCATCAGCACCTGGTGCATCGGGGCATTGCCGGTGCGCTCTCCGATGCCGTTGACGCTGGTGGTGAAGACCTCCGCTCCGGACCCGAGGGCCATGACCGTGTTCCAAGCGCCCAGACCAAGATCGTTGTGGAAGTGCACTACCAAGGGTGCATCAGGCGCGGCCGCCTTGATTTGAGGGATGTACTCCCGCACCGCGAATGGCGAGTAGCAGCCCACGGTGTCCGGGGTCGAAGGCCGCGTGCCACCTGCCTTCAGGCCTTCACGGTGGATCTGGCCGATGTAGTCCACGTCGGCGCGGCTCCCATCCTCCCCACCGAACTCGATCGACGTGGCGCCCTGCTCGCGCGCATAGCTGATCGCTTCGCACATCATCCGCAGGTTGGCCGCGCGGTAATGCGACACCGGCAGCTCCAACCACTCGGATTCGGGAATGCCCTCGCGGTGCAGCAGCGTCTTGCCGAGCTTGTACTTGACGTGCAGGTCGGATGCGGACGTGAAGATGAAGTAGGTCACCTCGTCGCGCCTGTGGCCGAGCGAGTCGATCACACGCATCGTGGCGTCGATGTCGCCCTGGTTCGAGCGCATCATGCAGACCACCTCGAGGTCCGGCCTGATCTCGCCGCGCTTGCGCCCTTCCAGAATGAGTCTCAGGGTTTCCTTCTCGCTCTCCGACACCGAGGGAAAACCGACGTCCATGATGTGGACCCCGATGTCTGAGAGCATCCGCGCGAGCTGGTACTTCGCCTTGGGAGAAATTGCGACACCGGGCATCTGCTCGCCGTCGCGGAGCGTGTCGTCGTAGACGCGGATTTTGCCGGCAGGCGGAAATTGAAGATCGTGGAGGAAGTGTTTGGGGTCTCGGGCCAGCTCTGCCAGCGGCTCCTGGAGCTCGACCGGCTTGACCCCGTCCACTGTCAGGAGTGTGTCCCGGTCAGCTGCCGCCGCTCCTCGAGCCGCTTACGCACCCACGGCACGAGACCGCCCATATGGATGAGCTCGTTCATGAAGGAGGGGAAGGCCTCGCAGTGATACTCGTCGCCCTTCGTGAAGTTCCGTACGATCCCCTCTTCGAGGTCGACCTCGAGCTCATCGCCTTCTGACACTCCCTCGGCCGCCTGAGGCGACTGGAGGATCGGGTAGCCCATGTTGATCGCGTTGCGAAAAAAGATGCGCGCGTAAGAATCGGCGATCACCAGCGAGATGCCGGCACCTCGAATGGCGATCGGGGCGATCTCTCGCGACGAGCCGCAGCCGAAGTTGGAATCGGCAACGAGGATGTCCCCTGGCGTCACCTGCGCCGCCCACCCTTCGCGACCCGGCACGCCTTCCATCGCATGCTTGCCGAGCTCTTTCTCATCGAGGGAGTAGATCGCGTATTTCGCAGGGATGATCTGGTCGGTGTCGATGTTGGCCCCGAACTTCCAGGTGCGGCCGCGAACGACCTTGGCTACGGTCATGCGATCCCCGCGGGCATCTTCTTCAGCACCTCTCCAGGGTGAGTGATGACGCCCGTGACCGCGCTTGCGGCAGCCACCGCAGGATTGGAGAGATAGACCATTGCCTTGGGGTGGCCCATGCGGCCAGGAAAGTTGCGGTTGGTGGTGCTGAGGCAGACCTCTCCCTCGCCGAGCACGCCCATGTGGCCGCCGAGACATGCGCCGCATGTGGCCGTTGTCCATGCGGCGCCTGAGGCCAGGAAGATTCCGATCAACCCTTCTTTCTCGGCCTGGATGGCGACCTGGTGTGAGGACGGGGTGATGATCAGCCGGACGCCGGGCGCAACCTTGTGGCCGTCGAGGACGGCCGCCGCGCGGCGTAGGTCGGTGATACGCGAGTTGGTGCACGAGCCGATGAAGACCTGGTCGAGCCGTGTGCCCGCAACCTCGGAGAGTGGCGCGTAGTTGTCCGGCGACATCGGCTTGGCGACGCCGAGCTCGACCTTCTCCGCATCGAACTCGAATACCTTCTCGTATGTCGCGTCGGGGTCGGAGGTGACTGGCGTGTAGGCTCGCTTGGCTCGTCCGTCCAGGTACTGCTTGGTGACCTCGTCGAACTCCATGATCCCGTTCTTGGCGCCTGCCTCGATCGCCATGTTCGTCATGGTCAGCCGGGCTTCCATATCGATGTGGCGCAGGGCCTCGCCTGTGTGCTCCATCGCCTTCGACCGGGCACCGTCGACGCCGATCTGACCTATGACATAGAGGATGAGATCCTTCGCCTCGACCCACTCTTTCAGGCGGTTGTGATAGACGAACTTGAGCGTCTCGGGCACCCGGAACCACAGCTCGCCGAGCGCGAACACGCACGCCAGATCGGTGGAGCCGATGCCGGTCGCGAAGTTGTTGAGCGCGCCATACGTGCAGCTGTGTGAGTCGGCGCCGACAACCAGCTCGCCCGGCAGGACCAGGCCATGCTCGGGCAGAACCGTATGGCAGATACCCCCCTGCCCCACCTCGAAGTACCACTTGATACCCATGTCGTGCGAGAACTCGCGCGTCAGGCGGCCGAGGGTCGCGCTGGCAGCGTCCTTCGCCGGCTGGAAATGGTCCTGGGTCACCGCGACGCGGTCTGGGTCCCAGATCTTCTCCGCGCCCATCTGCTCGCGCATGATCCTGCCGGCAGGCGGGATGGTGAGGTCGTGGCCCATCGCGAAGTCGATCTTGGCCAGCACCAGGTCACCGGGGACGACGCTTTCGCGCCCGGCGCCGCGAGCCAGGATCTTCTCGGTCATCGTCATCGGCATATCTATTTAATCCCTCAGCCTTTTAACGACCGCATCTCCGGCCTGGGACGTGGACAGGCTGCCTCCGATGTCGCGCGTGCATTCACGCGCTCGGATGGCCGATTCGACCGCACCCTCGATCGCGTCTGCCATTTGAGGATCACCCAGGTGTCTCACCATCATAGATGCGCTCAGGATCGCCCCGACCGGGTTGACGAGCCCTTTCCCGGCGATGTCGGGCGCGGTGCCGTGGACCGGCTCGAAGAGTCCCCGGCCCGTCTTGGGATTGATGTTGGCGGAGGGCGCGATGCCCATCCCGCCGACGAGCTCCGCGGTGAGATCGGACAGGATGTCGCCAAAAAGATTTCCGGTGACGATGACGTCGAACTGGCTTGGGTCCTTGACGAGCTGCATCGCAGCGGCATCAACGAGCAGGTGACGTGTTTTCGTCTTCGGGTACTGTGCGGCCACAGCCTTCCAGCGTTCCTGCCAGAGGCCGCCGGCGTAGGTCATGGCGTTGGACTTGTCGATCATCACGACCTCGCGACGCGCGACTTGAAATGCGTGCTCCAGGATGCGCGTCACTCCCAGGTGGGTGTTGATGTCTTCCTGTGTCGCGATCTCGTCCTGCGTTCCTTTCTTGAAGCGCCCGCCCATGCCGACGTACAGGCCTTCGGTGTTCTCCCGAACTGTCAGCAGGTCGACGTGGCGGCGATCCTCACGACGCAGTGGCGACAGGCGATCGTCGTAGAGCTTGGCGGGCCGGAGATTGACGTAGAGGTCGAGCTCGAAGCGAAGGCGCAACAGCACGCCGGCGAGATAGTTCGTGTGATTGACGCGCTCGTCGCCCACCGCACCGAAGAGAATCGAATCCGCTTTGGCCAGCTCCGCCCACACCTCTGGGGTGATGGGGACGCCGTCGCGGAGGTAGGCGTCGGCGTTGACGTCGAACTCCTCGAACTCGAAGTCGGCCCCGGCGGCGCGGAGCACCTTGATCGCCTGGGGGACGACCTCCTTCCCCGCTCCGTCGCAGGGCAGCACAGCAATCTTCTTCGACACTACGCAGGCGCCGTTTCGCGAGCTGGCTCGCGCAGCTTGTAGCGCTGGATCTTGCCGGTCGCCGTCTTCGGCAGGTCCTGAACAAACTCGATCAGGTGCGGGTACTGGAAGCGCTGCAGGCGTGACTTGCAGTGTTCCTGGAGCTCGGCCACCAGCGAATCGTCGGGAGTGATCGTGCCTTTCGCGATGACGAACGCCTTGATTTTGGTGAAACCACCCACGTCGATTCCGACCACCGCGCTCTCGCCAACCGCAGGGTGCTCCAGCAGGGCTGACTCGATCTCGATCGGCGAAACCCACAGGCCGCTGACCTTGATCATGTCGTCGGAGCGGCCCTCGTACCAGTAGTAACCGTCACCGTCGACGCGGTAGCGATCGCCGGTGAAGAACCATTCGCCCAACACTGAGCGCTTGGACTTTTCATGTTGCGCCCAGTAGAGCGACAAGGCGCTGTCACCTTTCACGTAGAGATCGCCCGCCTCGTCTGTTGGCACCGCGTTGCCTGTGTCGTCGAGGATCTTCAGCTCGTAGCCGGGGACCGGCTTGCCGCTGGAGCCGGGCCGGACGTCGTCCAGGCGGTTGGAGCAGTAGATGTGCAGCATCTCGGTGGAGCCGATCCCGTCCAGGATCGTCAGGCCGAAAGCATCCTTCCACCGGCGCCACACCTCCGCGGGCAGCGCTTCGGCTGCAGCTACGCAGTGGCGGATCGAGGAGAGGTCGCGGTTCTTCGCCCCTTCGAAGTTGAGGATCGCGTTGTAGAGGGTTGGGGCTGAGAAGAACAGGGTTGGGCGCCGCTTCTCGATGGTGTCGAGGGCGGTGGCCGGGGTGTTGCGCCCCGCATGCAGGACGGTGGCGGCGCCAACCCAGTAGGGCATGGTGAGGTTGTTGCCGAAGCCGTAGGCATGGAAGAGGCCCGTGGTCGAAAAGGTGATGTCGCTCTCGTTGATGCCGAGGACCTGCTCTCCGTACGTGACGCAGGTGTATGGGATGTCGTGCTGGAGGTGGACCACCGCCTTCGGCTTGCCGGTCGAGCCGGAGCTGTAGAGCCAGAAGGCCATGTCGTCCCTGCGCGTGGGCGCCACTGGAACGTCCGGGCCCGCGGTGATCTGGTCGGTGCGCAGCAGGGCGGGCTTGGTGTGTGCGCGGGTTGCGGCCGCGGTCAGCTTCTCTTCGGTGGCGCCGTCAACCACCACGACGCGGGCCAGCGAGTCGTCGAGGTAGTGGTCGTAGTCCTCGCTGTGCTGGAGGAGGGGGTTGACGGGGACGGGGACGGCGCCCATCCAGATGGCGCCGAGGAAGGAGGCCACCCAGCCCGGGCTGTCGTAGGCGACGATCAGGACGCGCTCCTCTCGGCGGACGCCGAGGTCCGTGAGGGTGCGCGCGGCGCCGCAGGCCAGCTGGCAGAGGGCGCCATAGGTGACGTCACCGACGGCTGAATGGATGGCTACCTTCGCGCCGCGGGTCTTCAGGTTGCGGTGGAGGAGGTCGGCGCCGACGTTGTAGCGCTCTGGCAGATCGAGGCCCCCCATCAGGTGTCAGTGTAGTTTCGGAGGGTGGTGGACGGCCGGGTAACCCTGGTGTACGACGCAGAGTGCGAATTCTGCGCGCGGCTGGCGGGGTGGGTGGAGCGGTCGGCGCGTGGGCGGGTCGTGGTGAGGGGCAACCAGGAGGCGGGGTTGATCGCATCGCTCGGCCTTACGCGTGAGGAGGTCGATCGGGCGGCGTGGGCGGTGGAGAAGGGTGGGCGGAAGTTTGAGGGGGCGGCGGCGATCAATCGGGTGCTGAGGGAGCTGGGTGGCGGGTGGCGGGTGCTTGGATCGCTGTACTTGGTGCCGCCGTTTCGGTGGGTTGAGGATCGGTATTACGCGAGGGTGGCGAGGAGACGCGCTTGGTGGTAGCGGCGCGCATGTTTAAACGGACTTGGAAGAGGGTGCCTCGGTGACGCCGGGGGGGTGCTGGCGTGCTGGGTGGCATTGGCGCGACGGCGTAGATGAGTTCAATGAAAAGAGCGAGCGAAAGAGCGAATTGGCTAAGAGGTCGCTTCGTGGGAATTGGGATGCGCTCAAAAGGGCTGGGAAGAGGGTGTGTCCGTGACGCCGGGAGGGTGCTGGCGTGCTGGGTGGCATTGGCGTGACGGGCGTAGATGAGTTCAATGAAAAGAGCGAATTGGCTAAGAGATCGCTTCGTGGGAATTGGAGTGCGCTCAAAAGGACTGGGAAGGGGAGTTCTCGTTACGCGCTGAGGGTGCTGGCGTGCTGGGTGGCATTGGCGCGACGGGCGTAGATGAGCTCATAAAAGGGCGAGTTGGCTAAGAGATCGCTTCGTGGGAATTGGGATGCGCTCAAAAGGACTGGGAAGGGGAGTTCTCGGTACGCGCTGAGGGTGCTGGCGTGCCGGGTGGCATTGGCGCGACGGGCGCAGATGAGTTCAATAAAAGAGCGCGCAAAAAGGCCAAATTAACAACCCAAAAACCTTGACTGCGCGAACATCTGTTTGTACCATATTCCTATGCTCGCGAGGCAAGACGTTTATGACTTCGAGGCCGCTGATGAGGTTCTTCGGACTCGCGCCGAGCGCCTGATCGAGATGGGCCGCGGCATCTCTTTGATGCAGCTCATGTTCGCCAAAGAAGCCGCCGAGTTCGCTGCCACC